>Ga0007854_10000949_pt1 | contig 18825 bp, 8 predicted proteins | sample CryBogCBH12Aug08_FD_60382 | JGI IMG/M metagenome (GOLD analysis project Ga0007854, IMG submission 60382) | Freshwater microbial communities from Crystal Bog, Wisconsin, USA - CBH12Aug08 | ecosystem: Environmental > Aquatic > Freshwater > Lake | place: Crystal Bog, Wisconsin, USA | collected...
GTTCACTTTTTACATCCTCAAAATCCGCTGACTAATTTTAGGAAAGCTCCAACCGGCGCTCGTTCGCGCTAATCTTTTATCAGCGGAGACGGGCGATCATTAGCGGCTTAAAATCCAGCCACGTTGCCGACTTCGCGTCCAGATTATTCGTTGCCCACAAACGGGTAACCGCTAACCAGAAAAGTTACATCATCTTGAGTGGATGCCGCGCTAGGTGGTGAGCTGTATTTGGAGGTGTTCATGCTGGCGGCATAGGCACTCGTGGCACTGTTCAACCAGCGGCGAGAAGTGGCATGACCATCGGCCCAACAAAACGTGCTGGAAACGCCATGAAAAACGGCCGGTGAATCTAGAATGGTGGTGCCCGCCCAATTGTTCGCCGCCGTTCCTTGGACATTCATGACCCAAGTGCCCCAGTTTTCCCCGCGCGGATCGTTTTCTTCCACGAACAGAAACTTGCTGGTCGGGTGTTGCAATTGATTTCTTTTGGTTAAAAGTTCGGTGGCTGTGGGATGAGCGGTCCAAGCCTGCCCGTTCAGTCCGGTTACTGCGGAGAGACTGCGGAAGGTAAATCCACCCGAAGCCGGAAACGCAGTTCCTGCCGTCAGTTGAAAACGCAAATCGCCCGGACAATGCACCACGTTTGGATTTAGCAGATACTGCCCCAGCGCGCCCTGCTTGACACATTGTTGCGTCAACAGAACGATGTAATCTTGGACGCCCAATGAACCTTGCGGCGGCACTGTGGGCAGACTATTCGCTATCCCAGTGGCGGTGGCATACTGGTAGCACCACGGATGCTGGGTGACATTGGGAATGTTGACGCTGTCAACATTGTTCATATTGACCAAAACATCCTGATTGTCGTCGGCATACATGATCCAGCTCAAACCAAGTTGCTTTTGGTCGCTGAGACAAACCGCGGTAGATGCTTTTTGTTTGGCCTTGGCCAAAGCTGGCAGCAACATCGCGGCAAGGATGGCAATGATGGCGATAACTACCAATAGCTCAATCAATGTAAAACCATCCATTCGCCGGGTAGTTTTCCGTTGGGATGAAGTAGGATTTTTCATAAGGTTATCAATCGGTTCATTTTATTTTTTTGCTTCCACATTTTTATCCGCAAGGTCGAGGCGCACCACCGCTGCGATTGTGTCAGGCGCTTGCGCCGGTAACGAAAGCGCAACGCCTGATTCGTTTTGATTGACAGCAATGGTTTTGTCCGGCGCGGCCAATAGTATAGCCTTCACGATTTTTGTTTTCAACGCTGGTAGTTCAAATTTTCCACCGGCCGGCCAGTTGAAAATGATCAGGTAAATTTCCCCCGGCTTGGTCGTGCAACGCCAGTCGTTGGCGGAAGAAACCAGCGTGTCACTACCGTAGCCATCTTTGGCTTTCACGGCAGTTCCCAATTCGCCGCCAAAGGGCGTAGCGGTCGTCCCATAAATGGCTTCGCTATTTACCTTCATCCACTGGCCGACTTCAGCGAGGCGGTCGAGGCTCGGCTGCGGCATCAAACCTTCGCTGGTTGGCCCGACATTCAACAAATAGTTGCCGCCCTTGCTGGCGATATCACTAAGATTGCGGATGATGGTCGCGGCGGACTTCCAGTTGTTATCGTTGCTTTTGAATCCCCAAGTGTCGTTCATTGTCATGCAACTTTCCCAATCCCGTCCGGGGAATCCACGAGGCGGAATAGACTGCTCCGGCGTTTCGGTGTCGCCTTTGAAGCCGCCACCGAGCCGGTTATTCATGATTATATTGGGGCGAAGCTGTTTGACTACATCATAAAGTTTGTGGGCACGCTCTTGGTTCATGTCACATGACGTGTCCCACCACAGCACCGCCGGAAACTCGCCGTAGTTGGATAAAATCTCTTTGACCTGCGGCACGGCTACTTTGTCAATGTAGTCATCCATGTTACGTTGCTGCGCTTTATCCCATTTACCGTTACAAGCCGAACCACCATTGTTCCAATCCTGCGCTTGCGAATAATAGAATCCGAGTTTGACGCCGTATTTGCGGCAGGCCACCGCGAGATCTCTCAACGGGTCTTTGCCATAAGGCGTCGCCTGGACGATGTTCCACGGACTCGCCTTGGTGTCGAACATGGCAAAACCATCATGGTGCTTCGAGGTGATGACGATGTATTTCATGCCCGCATCAGCGGCGGCTTTTACCCAAGCATCAGCATCGAATTTCACGGGATTAAATTCCTTGGCGTATTGCTGGTATTCGGCCATGGGAATTTTTGCGTTACACATGATCCACTCGCCGATGCCGGGAACCGGCTTGTCGTGATAAAAACCTGCCGGCACGGAATAAACTCCCCAGTGAATGAACATGCCAAACTTCGCATCCCGCCACCACGCCATGCGCGCATCGCGCTGCGCCGGAGTCTCGACAGATATTGAATTTGTGTCGCTCATCGTGGTCGCGCAGTTGGAGCTGATGCACATCGCGCCAGCGATAAATGCGGTTGCCAACATGGATTTAACTGTATTTTTTTGCATATGTTGCCAGTTCAGTTTTGGTTGCGGATTAATCTATTTACTCGAATTAAAACGGATAGCGCAAGCGGTAATATATCTGTGGAGTTGTCCGGTTGACGGGCATTGTCAGATTGGTGAACGATTGCGACCCAAGGATGTCGAACCAGCAGTTCGAGTTCCCCAAAGGCACCGCTTTGGACTGGGCGATCCAACCCAGATGATCGTCCGGCCACGTCAATGTCAATGCACCACCGCTGAACATTAAATTCAGGTTTGTCGGAATGCTGGAGGTCGTGCTGCTCATCGCTAGATAAATGCTTGGGCGATAATTTTAAGAACAATATGCACCGGTTCGCAATTTTTGCATATCCCGAGATTTCGGGGTGAATTAACCTCTGCAATCTCGGAGGAAAACATCCACTATTTTCTCTTCGCGGAAAAGCGTGCCCCATCACAACCAAGGCTCCATCGGTGTAATCGTGGAACCGAGCCGTTGCCATGATTGATTAAAAACCGACCGCCTTGAAAACGGCTGGCTTGCTATTTTTCAGGCTAGCCGGATCAAGGTTGCTTGATTAGGAAGAAGCATTCCGCTTGTGTGTTGACCGGAATGGCATTGCTAAACGCCCCGCCCGCGGTGAACGTGCCGGTGGTGTTGGTCGTCCAGCTTGACAACGGCAAGGCAAGATTGGTTGATGTCTGGATGGAATAAGTCCCCGATGACACACCATTGTTTCCCTGTAGAACCAAATTGCCACTCGATAGAACTACGCTATTTATCACCGCTTGTGGCAGGGTCGTGCTGGCCACCACCAGATCCAGACCGCCCGAGACGTTGGTTTGCAGGGAAGTTGCGGCGGCGGCACCGTTGCCAGTGACCACCACTGATGGCAACGCACCAATCACCCTGCCAAGATTGCCCGTCGTGGCTGCCACAATTAACGGATGGACTCCTGATGTTAGAGTCGCACCAGTGTTGTTAACCTTGATCATAGTGCTGAAGGAAATCGTCATTGTGCCGTTGGTCTGAATAAAGGAAGCATTCGTTCCATCGTTCACCAGCGAGAGTGTGCCAACACTGCAATTATTTGTGCCATTGATGACCGCTCCCACCGAGCTGTTTGTCAGCGTGCTGCCGCTACCCAAAACAAACGTCGTAGTTTCACCCGAAAGATCGAGCGTCGCGCCGTTGGCTACAATGATATTGGTGCTGACGAGGTGGCCGCTGCCGCTCAACGCCAGCACGCCGCCGTTGATGGTCGTGCTACCAACGTAAGAATTTGCGCCAGTAAGGGTCAGGATGCCAGCCCCGAGCTTGGTCAACGAACCGCTACCGGTCAGTTCGCCGCTATAGGTCGTGCTCGCATTGTTATTGCCGATGGAAATCAAATTCACACTCAAGCTCAAGTTACGACCGCCCGTCAACGCGCCGATGACGACATTGTTGACCAACGTAACCGAGCCGTTGTCGTTCGTGTTCATGTCCAGCGTGGCGTTTTGGATCGCCAACGTGTTTTGCAGAACCAGCGAATAGCCGGAACGAACCGTGCCAGAAAAAGTATTAGCCGCATTCAGATAAATTAGTCCGGATGAATTTCCAATAATAGTGGTGTTTGGTCCCCCGGTAATAACGCTGTTGAAGTTATTGGCACTGCCGCTGTTGTTTCCGTTGCCGCCGACGGTCAGCGTATAGCCACCGTTACCCAAGTTCAAACCACCAGTGAAAGTGTTTCCGAGTGTAGTGCCATCCGATTGCACCATGGAGTTAGTTGTTAGCGTAACCGGTCCGGCCCAAGTGTTTTTGGTAGTGGCTTGACCACCACCAGTCCGCAATGTAACGCCGTTCAAGATCACGGAATTCGTGAAGGTCAGGTTCAACCCTGGGTTGAAGACATTGAAGACCGTTCCGCCATTGGCGATTAAAGGGCCCGTGCCAAAAGCGGAATTATTTTTCGGACAGAGCGTGCCGAGATTCATGGTTGTGCCGCCGCTGTAGGTGTTCGTGCCGGAAAGCGTCAGCGTGCCAGTGCCCAGATAATTTAACGCGCCGGTCCCCGAAATAATCCAAGACAGGGTCTGCGCGGCAGAACTGTTGTAGTTCAAAGTCCCGTTGTTGATGATGTTCGTCGTATAGTTGCCGCTACCCAATTGCCCTGCCCCGCCAATCGTCAGCGCGCCACCGCTGATGGTGGTGATGCCAGTGTAAGTGTTCGTGCCCGAAAGGGTCACCGTGCCTGGACCGTTCACCGTCAACAGCCCCGTGCCGGAAACAACCCCGGACAAGGTTTGGTTGGCGGAACTGTTGTAGTTGAAAACTCCATTGTCCGTAATGGCCGCCGCATAGAGACTGCCGCCTAACTGTCCCGCCCCGCTGATCGTCAGCGCGCCGGCACTGATAGTCGTTGGGCCGTTGTAGGGTTAGTCCCGCCCAGCGACACCGTGCCGCCGCCGGTTACAGTCAACCCCGCGCTGCCGGAGACGCCGCCTTTGGCACTCAATGTGAGGGTGTTGGTCACGGTCCATGTCTGGCTGCCTCCCATTACCACCGGCGCGGTGATGCTCAAATTTTGGCTGGCAAGGGACATATTGATACCGTTGGTGATCGCCAAAGTGTTCGCCCCGCCAATGGATACTGCTACGGCAGGATTGAGAACGGTCAGTGCGCCGATGTTGAAATTCCCATTCAGCACCGTCGCCAGATTTGCCGTGGACGCGCTGTTGAACAATACATTACTGCCTGGGCCGGGAGCAATTCCCGTCAACCAGTTACCAACCGTCGTCCAAGAAGTGCCGCTGGCACCGGTCCAAGTTTGAATATTTCCCCCAATCACCAGATTCAAGTTGCCCGCGCCGTCAATTTGCAGTGAAGCGGCAGCGGCAGCACCATTGCCAGTGACAATCACCGGAGGAACCGTGCCCGTAACATTGCCAGGGTTGCCTGCCGCAATCAGCGGATAGATTCCCGGTGTCAGCGTCGCCCCGGTATTATTGACCGTAATTACTGTGCTGGTTGAAATCGTCATTGTGCCGTTGGTCTGGATGAAGGCGGGATTCACTGCATCCATCAAAAGTAACAATGTGCCGGCGGTGCAATCGTTATTGCCGTTGATTAACGCTCGCCCCGAACTGTTCGCCAACGTGCCGCCGCTACCCAACGCAAATGTCGGGGTCGCACCTGACACATCCAACATCCCGCCACTCGCCACCGAGATGTTTGTGCTGGCAAGGGTGCCACTGCCGCTCAAGGCCAATGTGCCGCCGTTGTTGATTGTGGTGTTGCCCATGTAGGTGTTCGTGCCGGTCAGCGTCAAATTGCCCGAACCGCTCACCAGCACCGACCCGCTGCCGGAAATGTTCCCCGACAAGGTCTGGTCCGTAGCGCTGTTATAGTTGAATGTTCCATTGTCCGTAATCGCCGACGCATAGTTGCCGCCGCCCAACTGTCCCGCCCCACTTATCGTCAGCAGCGTGTTGTTGCTGATGGTCGTGTTGCCGGTGTAGGTATTAGTCCCGCCTAACGACACCGTGCCCCCCCCGGCAATGTTCAAATTAGCCACGCCCGACACACCGCCGTTGACACTCAACGTGCATCCGTTGGTGGCGGTCCAAAACTGCTGGCTGCCCGATTGGCTCAACCCGATGAACACCGGCGCGGTGATGGTCAGGTTTTGACTGGCACCGGAAAGATCAATGCCATTGCCAATCACCAGCGTGTTTGTCCCGCCAATCGAAACCGACCCGGGCGGGTTGCTCACGATGAGGCTATACATGGTAAAATTTCCCTTCAGCACCGTGGTCATATTGGCGGCAGACAGGCTGTTGAACGTCACGGCATAATTCCCCGTCCCATTGACCGTGGGATTCGCCGATGTGGAATTCCAATTACCTGCATTGGTCCAAGAAGCGCTCGTGTTCCCTGTCCACACAATCGAAGTCGGAGTGTAGGGCACGATGAAGCGCCACTGGACGGCGGTGCCGGTGGTGCTGTTGGCCACCATGCTATAGGTAGCAACGAAGGTCGAGTTGTTGTAAGCCAGCGACAGCCGTTTACTGGTGGCAGGATGATCGAGATAATACCAGCCATACTGATATGACGTCGGCGTCCATTGCACGGCTGTCCCCGTAGTGCCCGGAGCCACCAGCGTGACCGAAGTGCCGTTGTAACTAAGCCGCCGGCCATCCAACGCGGAAACCAAATAATACTGGCCGGAGGTAGGCGATGGCATCAGCGTCCATTGGACTGAATTATCTCGGATGAGAATGCTTTTGGCATCAGCCGAAGAACCAAGCATATTAGCCAGATGTTTGCTGGTGCTACTGTTGTGAATGTAATAAACCTTATTGGTCTCCACATTTGCATCGCCATCCCAAGCTCCATACATCTCACCATAAGGAGTTAAAACACCATTGTTGTCGAAGCAGTTTGAGGTCGGCGCCGGCGTCGTCGCGGTCCACGGATTGGGAGCCAATGTGCCGCCGAAAGAGAATGCGGCATACTTGCGCACATACGACAGACTCTCCGCCCGCCACATAAATTCGGCCAGGGCATTGTAATTGTTCTCCTCGCTCCAACTGCCGGTGCCACCCCAGTCCACACAGCCAAATTCGGTCATCCACACGGGTTTGCCCCATCGGTTGTAGGCGTCTTGCAGGGAGTTCACCCAAATGCCGGAGGAGGCACTGGAGTTGTTGCCAGGGTATTCATGGATGGGAACATAATCCACCCGCAAGCCCCAGTTGGTGACAACATACCCCATAAAGATGGACAGCCAGCCGTCGGGATAGCTGGCCGGAGCCGGAGCCGCCAAGGGCATATCCATGTTGTTAAAGTTGTGCCAATAGATTGCTCCATTGGTGGCATCAATGTTGCCTTGAGACGCCTGATCCGGTTCGTTGTATCCCATCAGATAAGTTGACTGACCATTGGTTCGCCAAGCTGGATAATAATTCATCATATTTCCAGCCAGTGGGGGGACCATAAACCAACCGGAATTATCCATAGGAAAAAAAACAATGTTGGTCGGCAATAGCACGCCCGTGTTAATCCACCAAGTGTAGCACCAGCTTGAGTTTTGTATGACGGCGAGATTTGGCCCACCGCTACCTTTTTTGGGAAAGCCGGCAGCCATTGGCAACTGCCAATATTGGCTGGTGGAGTTGGTTTGGACATTCTGGACCAGCGCCCCACCCTGTGTGTCCATCACCAACCCACTAAACCGGTTCACCAGATAAAAATTCACACCATCTACGGACTGCAAATACCATTCCTGATCCGGCAACGACGAGTATAATTCATCCACCAGCGCCGCCCCCGCATTGGTCGTCAATTGCGCGCCCGCAAGACACAGGCCGGTGTTCCGATTAATCAACCGGTAGGTTCCATTCTCAAAACTCAACAGCACCTGATACTGCCCTAAAAAGTTCGTCTTGCCCGACTGGCCCAGCACCGGCACGCCGTTGCTTTCCACCACTGCCTGCCCAGCCACCGCGTTGCTCAAGTAATAATACGAATCGCTGTAGTCATCGTAATTGGCGGTGATGGGTGTGTTCGTGATCACGCCCGTGCCTAGCGGATAGCCGCCATTGCTGTTCGCCGAAAAAATACACAGTTCCTGCACCGCACTGGTTCCGCTATTGGTGAATAACAGTTGAACCTTCGTGGTGGTGACCGGCGTGGTGAACGGAATGACCAGCGATCCATTCGTGTTGCCCGCCACACTGCCGCCGGGAATGTTCTGCCACGCGCCCCCATCCCAGTATTGCAGGACGCAGTTGGTCAGCGGGTTCACGCCCGTCGCGCCGGAATAGAGATGCGCGCTGCCAAGCTTGTTCGTGAATTGCAAATTAATCAGCAAGGAATTGCTCCCCACCAGCGTCGTCTGCCACGCCGAGGATGGACTAATCCTCCCGTCCACCGCCAGCAACGCGTAATTGCCAGCCGAATGCGCGGTGTCAAACACCGGCTGCTTGCGCGCCAGATCAATGCCAAAATCTGTTCCAAACGGATAACTATTTGTGCCGTTCGGCGGATAGAGCGCCATTTCCCGGATGTAAACATTGCCATCTATCGAATCATAAAACCGGAAGGATGACGCCGTGATCGGGGTGGTGAAGACGAGGTTCCTTTCCTTGTTCGTGTTGCCGACAACCGTCGTGCCGGGCACCGTCACCCACGTCGAATTGGTCAGATACTGCAGCCAGAACACCGTCGGCGGCGACACGGTGTCCCGACCCATGACCAGTTGCACGCTGCCCACCGGCACCGGAAACGGAAACACCACCTGCGCCCAGTGCGTTCCGCTGGAACCACTCTGCCAGTAGCTGTCGTTAAACGTCAGGCCGTCCGTGATATACTGCCCCCCCTGCGTCCCAGTCGTGGAATCCGTGATCACCGGCTGATACTTCGCCAAGTTCACCCGCGTCGCGGTGAAAGGCGTCGGTGTAAAAACATAAACGCCATTGTCACGCACGCTGATCGCGTTGAACTGGAGGGCCGGGCCGGTAAACGTGAAGACTGGCTTGTGCTGTTGGCCACGAAAGTGCCTACCGAATATTGACCGACGCCACCTGTCTGCGTGGGGTTTTGATAAGTTATCGTGACGCTGGTGCCGCTGATGGTTTCGGTCCGGCCTGCACCGCAGCAGGAACGGGGGTCGCTTATCCAAATCTGCATTGAATAGGAATGACCAATAGTCAGGCCATTCAAGGTCACCGTCCCTGGCGAGGCGCCGTAGTCACCGCCAGTAAGCACGGCTTGATAGGCACTGGATAAATTGGTGAACGGAGCGGCCGCCGCCGAAAAGGCGCCGTAGTCAGCAGAAAAGCCAGAGCTGAAGCTAATGTTGCCCCACGGAGTAACAGCGCTGCTGGCCGTAAAGGTCACGCCGTTAACCACTTTGTTTCCACTTCCCCAGTAATAGGCATAGAGCGCGGTGCCATTCGTATAGACATCCGTGTCACCGCTGATGGTCGTCGCCGCGCCCCATGTGATGCTGGCCGCAAAACCGCCCACTACAGAAAGAAAAAATCCAGCCGCCACATACAGCCAAATCAGTCCACGATGCCGTGCTAGGCAACGGTGTTTCGCCAGTCCGGCGGACAGATCCAGCCATATTTTACCATTAGCGATTGTTAGGTGTTGCATAGGTTGTTTACCAGACCATACCACATGTTAAATTCACTATCTAAAGGCTGAATCAAACGAAACGACACACGAATCTAAGGTGCTGGGCTTAAACTCCATGGATCGGCAACCGGAGTGCATCCTTTATACCATACCACATTTTTTATATCTTGCAGTTTCCAAAGGGACGCGTGTCCATCCGCAAAAGCCATATTTATGGCTCCCGGTATCCGCTGCTGGGAGGTGGCGGTGGCACTGGTTTTCAATGGATGGCGGGCAAGGCAATTACGTTGAAGAGTCCCTGGATTGCTAGAGTCGAGAGCAGTGCCATAAAACAAATCAAACTGTAGGTTGGCGTGCGTGGGCCAACTATCGGGCCACATGCCATCCGTGAACACCGGGGTGTTGACCGGTTGACTGATAGCGCTCTCCTTGTTGAAGAATTGCGCCGCGGAATTCGCTAGACCTGGCAGCCCAGTATTTGGATTGAGAAGATTCGCATCATAGGCGTAGAGCCAGCCATTGAGGGTGTAGCTGCCATTCGTGTTCGCCCCCCAATTCCATGCCGTATTCAAGTTACCCGCACGTTGAAGCGCAGCAGGTTTCCCTCCAGTCCAATTTGTTGATACCGCCGTTGGGCACAAGCGGACTGCGGCAACTTGCGATTGATAACTGATTAGGGTTAGCATCCACAGGGCGCTGACCGAATTGTATTCAACGTTATGGTTAAAATCCTGTTGATACATGATGTAGGCCAGATCCATTTGCTTGAGATTGCTGATGCATTTGATCCCATAAGACCGCTGCTTGGCCGCCGACAGTGCCGGCAACAGCATCGCCGCTAAAATTCCAATGATGGCAATGACCACGAGCAGTTCGATGAGTGTGAAGCCTTGCGTTTTGCTAGGCCGCAGCGGTCGGATGGCAACTGCCGCGATAGAGCGGTGGTGAGGAAGCGCTATCAGTGATTTGTTGTTCATAGTGCCATGAATTTGATGGTTCATTTAATTCTATCGCGGTCATCGCCAAACATGACCATTTCAGAGACTTCAAATTTTTGGGCACTGATTATATGCAATAATATGCACCCTTTTGCATTTTTGCACATCCCGAGTTCTCGGGTAAATCATCCTCCGCAATAACCGGCGATTCTGTGGCGCTTCAAGTTTTGTTAAACGGATGAGGCCGCCGCAGTAACCCATGACTGCGACGGCCTCTCGTCCACCACAAACCAATTCTAATTCTTACTGTGCGAGGCGCAGGAACAAGCCCGGCGTGCCCGGATCCACCGTGTTGGTGTAGTTAAAGATGCCGCCAACGCCAAACGTGTTCGTATACACCGGCACCCAATTTGTCGACGAGGTCAACAGGTTCGTCGCGCTCAACACCTCGTATTGGTTGCCAAGTGCGCCTCCCGTGCCGCTCAACACCAACTTCCCGGCTCCCGCCGCATTCAAGTTACCCATGTTGACGATCACCTTCGCCGGCACTGCCACCGTAAAGCCAACCTGCGCCGAGGGCGAACCGTTCACCACCGTCGCGTTCCAGTTGTTCGTAGCCGTGCCTGGCACGAAACTCACCGTGAGGCTCGTGTCGTTGATCACCACCGGTGTATAGCTGGCTCCCGTCGCCGCCGTCACGTTGGTCAGCAACACCGATCCTACCCCCGCCCCGGTGAATCCGCTGCCGGTCAAGGTCAACGTCACCCCATAGCTCGATCCAGTCACCGGATTGGGTGTCACGCTCGTCAGCGTCGGGCCGGCGATGACGACACTCAAGATGCCGTTCGTGAAGGTGAAGGCCTTCCCAGCACCCGGACTGCCGGCGATGCTCGCAAAGTTGCCCGTGTTCGTCGCACCCGCGCCGCTGAACAACGTGAAGGTCTGGCCGACGGTGAACGTGCCGTTCGTGACAATGTTCAGCACACCGCCGTATTTCACTGTAGCAGGGGCAGCCAATACGATTTTGGTATTTGCCGGAGTGGTGCCATTCACGGCAAAGGTGTTCGTGGAACCGGACTGTAGTGTCAGGTAGTTGCTCACGGTCAGCGTGCCACTGCCGCTCGCGCCCGGCAGGAGGATGCCGCCGGAGTAGTTAGTGATCGCACCCGAGATGATCCCCGTGCCCCCGAGCGTGCCGTTGGTGTTGATGCTGACCGCACCGATGCCAGTGCCACTGCCGGTTGTATTATTTGCCAGCAGCGTGCCGCCGCTAATCGTCGTTGTGCCAGTGTATGTGTTGGCAGCCGAAAGCGTCAGCGTGCCGCCGCCGACCGAGTCGTTGACCGTCAACCCACCGTCGGCACCGGTCACGCCGGCGTCGTGGGTCAGCGCGTTCGGGATGGTAATCGCGTAACTGGCCGGATTGATGGTAACACCGTTGGTGCTGACCTTCAGGGTCAGGGTGCCAGCAGTAACGTTGACAAACGTGGAGTTGGCGGCGATGGCCTTGAGGGTGCCGCCGCTGAGATTCACAGTCACGGCGCTGCCGGCGGTCGGGTCATAGAGGCTCCACAACGCCAAGGTGCCGCCATAGAGATTCACCGTTGAAATACCGCCACCAAACCAAATGATACCCTGACCGTTACCACCAGTTCCAGCATAGTTGCCGACGGTGCCCGGGGTTCCCACGGTAACCGTGCCACTGCTGATGGTGACGTTGCCAATTGCCGCCGCACTGTTGGCTGCCACCAAGATACGTCCGGGCACATTGAGGGCACCGCCGTTGACAACAACTGTGCCATTGCCCGAAGCGGCGTTGCCCAGCCGCACACTCCCAAGATTCCCCGAGCTGTTGGCACTGGTCTGCGAGTTTACATTGAGCGTGCCGGATTGCAGCGTCAACGTCCCGGTGGAACCTTCACCGATCTGCGGCGAACTGGCATAACCGTCGCCGTAGAAATTGGCGGTGCCTGCACCCATGTTAAAGGTAAGCGAGCTGCCGTTCGCTAAAAACACGCTGCCGTTCGTCGCGCCAGTGTAGGAGCCAGTAACGTTCAACGCACCGGCACTAACCGTCGTGTTGCCCGCGTAGGTGTTCGGGCCGGAAAGCGTCAGCGTGCCGGCACCGAGCTTGGTCAGGGCACCAGAGTTGGTAACAGCGCCGCTCAACGTGAGCGTCTGTGCGCTGGCCACAGCAACGCTGGCAGCGGCGTTCAAATTCACGGTATTGGCCAGCGTGGCGGTGACGTTGTTCGTTAACAGGCCACCATTCATGGTCACCGTTCCGGTGCCCAAGGCAGAGTTGGCATCCGCTTCCACAGTGCCGGCGTTGATAATCGTGCCGCCAGTGTAGCTGTTAGCATTGAGAATCGTAACTGAAGCGGTGCCATTTTTGGTTATCGCACCTGACCCGGCGATGGCAGAGCTACCTTGCAGCGTGTAGTTGGTTCTGCTGTTGTTGAATGTCACAATGGCTGGCGTGACATTCGCCACCGAGATGTTCACCAAACTGTTGTTTGTGAGCGTATCGTCAAACAGCACCGGATTGCTGTTGGCGTAGTCCGAGGCGACGCCGTTGTTGGCCCAGTTTTTCGGGCTGCTGAGGACGTTGACACTCCACTCGCTGCTGAGGCCACCCGTCCAGGCCAACTGCGAGCCGACGACGATGCTGCCGGTGCCCGTAATCAGACCGCCGGAGTTGCCGCTGTTGTAAGTGCCAGCAGGTTTGTTAACGCCATTGAGCACGAGCGCCGTCACCAGATTAGCCCCTGCATAATCCAATTCCAACGCCGCTCCGGCAGCCAAAGTCACGGTGGAACCTACCGCCAAGGTGGGCTGGACAATGGCCAGCGTGCCGTTGGAAACCGTGGTGTTGCCGTTGTAACTATTGGCACCCGTAAGCGTCACTTTGCCAGTGCCGATCTTGGTCAGTGCCAAATATTTTCCGCTGCCGACCCCGCCATCCTTGATGACGCCGGTGAACGTGCTGTTGGTGTTTCCATCGCCAATTGTCAGCGTTGAGGTGCCGGTGCTGGTGTTTTGAATGATGGCTCCCGTCGACGAGACGTTGCTCACGCCGTTGATGGTCTCGTTAAAGCCGTTCATCTCCAGGATGGTCAAGTGATTCGCGTCAGCACCATTGAAGACAACATTGCCAAAACCATTCCCGTTGGGGATTACATCCGACGCGCCGAGCTTCAGGGTGCTTGATGCTCCAGTGCGGGCGCTGGCATAGTCATTACAGAATATATTAGCGTTGCCGGTGAAGTTGTTACCCGTGTTAGAGAGTAAGAAATTCCGAGAGTTAGCGCCGTTATTCATGCCGTAGAAGTCAATGCTGTAGGGGCCAGTAATCTGACCGCTGATGGTAAAAGTGACTCCCGAAGCGGCATAGTTTGCAATACGGGCGTTTCCAGACAGCGTGATCGTGCCCGACAGCGTGCTGCTGGCATCACAGCGGACGGCACCGTCAAAGTTGTTGTTCGCATCCCCTTCCGGATAGCCGGCGCTGCTGAGGTTCATGGGATTGCTTATGGTCGTGGCCGCGCTGATATAAAGCTGGCCAGCGTTGGTTTGCACAATGGTGGTGCCGCCGCCAATGTTGCCCTGCACCGACACAAATACCCGGCCGTTGGTAATGATGGTTGGGCCGCTGTAGGTGTTCAGGGCGGAGGACAGCGTGAGATCCACTTTGGTAGCTCCGTCCTTGATCAGCCGACCAGCGCCAGTAATCGGGCCGGACAAGTTCTGGGCCGAGATGCTGTTGTATTCCAAGGTCGCGCCGGTGTTGATGAGGATGGATCCCGCATAGGTGCCGTTACCCAATTTTCCGGCATTGCCAATCGTCAGTGTGTTGCTATTGATGACCGTGCTGCCGGTGTAGGTATTGTTGTTGGTCAGCGTGACCGTGCCGGCACCATTCTTGATGAGGGCACAATTTCCGGCGATGGCAGAGCTGCCCCCGATCGTGTAATTAGTGTTGTTATTGTTAAAGGTCACCGCGATTGGTGAAACATTGTTCGTGAGGAGCACCACGTTGTTCCCGAGCAGCGTATCGTCAAACAGCACCGCGCTGCCATCTGTGTAGTTGCCCGCGATGGAGTTGGATTTCCAGTTAAACGGTGATCCGATGTTGGCCGTGCTCCATGTGCCGCTCGCAGCGCCCGTCCAAACATTCGGGATGATGCCCCCTACTTGGATGGCACCCGATCCGGTAATATACCCGCCGGGAGTGGTGCTCTTGTAAACTCCGTTGGGCTGGATGACGCCGTTGAGCACCAGTTCCGAGACCACATTCGTCCCGGTGTAGTTCAAGTTTAGCACGGCCACGCCGGCCACCGTCACTATGGAACTAAACGCTAGGTTGGTCTGGGCGATGGACAGGGTGCCGGCGCTGACCGTGGTATTCCCGGTGTAGGCGTTGGATGACAGTGTAAGCGTGCCCGATCCGATCTTGATCAATGAGTTGCCGGTCAAGAGGCCGGTGTATGCGGTGGTGGTGTTATTGTTTCCGATGGAGGCCGCGCCGCTGGGCAAGGCCAAATTGCGTGAGCCGGTCAGCGCGCCAAATGTGGCAGTGGTTATACCACTATAAGTCACCGCGCCGCTGTCCGCCGAATTCATGTCCAGGGTCGCATTTTGGAGCGACAAGGCATTGTTCAATTGCAAGGTCCCGGCCAGCGAACGGGCGGTGCCGCTGAATGTGTTCGTGGTGCCAAAAACGACTGTTCCAGCGCCAGAGTAAACACTGATTGAGCCACTAATCGGGCCATTGAGAGACAAGCCGGCGCCCAAGTTGCTAACGGTCAAAATGGAACCGGTGCCACTGATGCCTCCGGTGACGTTGCCGCCAAAACTTTCACCGGCCATGCTACTAATCAAGCTGGTGGGTGAGCTGACGGTAATATTGCCGGCAAGTGTGATTGCCCCCGCGCTGCCGTCGCCACCCATTACAAGACCGTTCGTTGACAGGGTGATTGGCCCGGACCACGTAATGGTGTGACTGCCGCCACCGCCAACCCGCAGTAAGGTGCCGTTTGCCGTCAGGCTGTTGGTGTAGGTCTGAGTAGCTACGCCGTAAATACCGTAGAAAGTGCCGTAGGTGGCACTCGAAATCGTCACCGGCCCGGTGCCAAATTGCACACCAATTCCACCAACAGTAGTTCCAGAACCAATATTGGCAGCGCCCGGAAGCAAATTGAAGCCGCCACTGAAGGTGTTCGCTCCGTTCAAAGCCATACCGCCAGTGTCGCTATCATTTATTGCGCCCGTTCCGGAAATAATCCCGGACAGGGTTTGGGCGACGGAATTATTGAAGTTCAAAGTGCCATTGTTTGTGATGTTCCCCGAATAAGAACCACTACCCAGAGATCCGCTGCCGCCAATGGTGAGCGAGCCGGCATTGATGATGGTGGGACCGGTGTAGGAGTTGACGGTATTCAGGGTGGCCAAACCGGAACCATACTTGATAAGTGCAGTTGACCCGGCGATGCCATAGCTTCCACCAATCGTGTAACTGTTGATACTATTGCTAAAGGTTACAATGGCCGGTGCGACATTGGCCAATGAGATGCTCACCGTGGGGTTGGCGGATGTGTCATCAAACTGCACCGCGCTGCCATCGGAATAGTTTATTGGATTCGAGAAGTAAGTCCAGTTCTTGGGCGACCCAAGAATGTTTGTGCTCCATTCGCTGCTCAAGGCACCCGACCAAATATACGGGTAGGCACCCACTTGGATGGCGCCGGTGCCAGTGATGAGTCCACCCGAGTTGGCGGTGTTGTAGACGCCGTTGGGCTTGCTGACGCCGTTGAGCACCAGCGCCTGAACCGCATTTGTCCCAGTGAAGGTCAGGTTTAGCACGGCTCCGCCGGCCACCGTCACCGTGGAAAGTAACGCCAAAGTGGGTTGAGCAATGGACAGTGTGCCTGCGCTGACCGTAGTATTACCAGCGTAGGAATTAGCGCCGCTGAGCACCTGCGTATTCGTGCCAATCTTGATCAAACCACCGTTGCCGCTCAAGATGCCGCTGTAAGTGGTGGTGTTGTTGGTGTTGTAGCCGATGCTCAGCGTATAACCGGCATTAGCCAAGTTCCGGGTGCCAATCAAGCCACCTATGCTCGAGTTTTGGCCGAAATTCACCGCGCCGCTGTCCGCTGCATTCATGTCCAGCGTGGCGCTTTGCATGGCATTCGCATTGCCCACGCCTATAGTCCCGCCCGCCGCGCGAAAGGTTCCGGTATAATAGGTGTTTGCACCATTTAATTGGAGGACGTTATTGCTGACGATGATAAGTCCTGATCCGCTTACGGGACCGCTGATGGTGTTGCCTCCGTAGAAACTGTGATTGCCATAAACAGCCAGCGTATAGCCGCCTATGTTAATGGAACCACTTACATTCACGCCGGAGGATTGGTCGTCATTGCCAACTCCAGAATTACCGCCGCCGTTTTGAACCAACGCGGAATTCGCGGTCATGGTAATCGGTCCGGACCACGTCAGCGTGTTGTAGTTATTATACTGAGGTTCGGATTGCAAGATGCCGCCGTTCAAGGTGAGCGCATTGGTTACCGTTCCGCTGCCGGGGGCCGCTTCAATAATCGCACCCGCGTTCAAAGTCACCGGCCCGGTGCTAAAGGGGTTAATGCCGGCCCAAACATTCAGCTTGCCATTGCCGGTGCCATTCACAATCGTGCCGCCGCTGTAAGTGTTCGCGCCTTGCACCGTCAATCGCGAATTTCCTCCGTTACAGTAATAGGTGATACCGCCCGAACCACTTATAGATCCGGTTAGGGCATCACCGTAATTTCCAACATTGTAGCCTTCTTGCGGCCCTTCATTTCCGTGGTTGGTCACCGAGATGCCGCCAGTGCCGATATTCATTGGTCCAGACAAGAAAATCTGGCAACCGCCATTATCGCCGGCCATATCGAAACCGTTCGTTACGCTGACCGGCCCGGACCAGATTTGGTTGTCGAGGTTGCCGCCAAGATGCAACAAGCACGAGTTCAAGGACAGCACATTCGTGAACGTGCAACCGTAGGTATAAGTTCCCGATCCCGGATTGAAGGTCACCGGCCCGGTGCCAAGCGTGTAGGAGGGTGAAATCCCAAGGAGGGCGCCTTGATTGAAGGTGGTGCCGCCGCTGTAGGTGCTGTTCGTCGAAGTCAATATCAGGGTGCCCCCGGCCACCTGCAAGGCCAAAGCGCCGCCGGTGTTTTGAATGATACCGTTGAAGGTGGTGTTGTCGGCGCTGTAGCCATTGGTCAGCGTGGCCGCGCCGACGCCGGTGTTATCCACAATGCCGATGCCGCTCAAGGAGTCGATCGCTTGCGATTTGCCATTCAAATCCAGCACACCATTGATGGCCAAGGTGCTGGCAGAGACGCTGGACAACACATTCGGCGTCGTCATCTTAAGAGTGCTGCCGCTCGACACCGTCATAGTGCCTTGATTAGCCATCGAACTGTTGATATTCACCGTGCCCGCACCCACAATCGTCGGACCACTGGCGCTGCTGCTCGTGACACCACCATTGATGTTTAAATTATGCCCCCCGGCGACGTTCCAGTTTGCGCTGTTTGCCACCGTCAACGGCGCAGTAATCGTCAAGTCCTGGCTGGCACTCTGCATGTTGATGCCGCCCGCGCCAATTTCCAAATTATTGCCGCCGCCGATGGTGACCGGTCCCGAAGGATTCACGATGCTCAAGCCCGTCGGCACAAAATCCTGATTGAGCACCGTGTTGAGATTGTGCGTGGACAAGGTGTCAAACAAGATCCATTCCAGCGGGTTGGGGACATTGGCCGGACTCCAGTTGCCGGCGTTCGCCCAGGAATTGTCGCTCGCACCGGTCCACTCATCGGCGGCGGCCACCACCAGTTGCAGATCGCCCGAGCCATCAATGGCAAGCGAAGCTGCGCCCACCGCGCCGTTGCCCGTGAGGTTGACGGACGGCAGCGAACCGCCCACTGCGCCAGGAGTTCCTAACTGCGCGGCCGCAATAATCGTGTGATTTCCAACGCCCAGCACCGCGCCGGTGTTGTTGACATTGACCACCGTGCCACCGGACAGTGTCAGGGTGCCGTTGGTCTGGATGAAGGGTGGGTTCACGCCATCATAAAACATCGAAATTGTGGCCGAGCTGTAGTCAATACTGCCATTGAGCACGACCCCGTTCGAAGTGTTGGTCACCGCGCCGGAAAATGAGGGGCTGGTGGCGGCGCAATTTTTGATGCTTCCGCCGCCACCAGCCCCTCATTTTCCGGCG
>Ga0007854_10000950_pt1 | contig 18819 bp, 18 predicted proteins | sample CryBogCBH12Aug08_FD_60382 | JGI IMG/M metagenome (GOLD analysis project Ga0007854, IMG submission 60382) | Freshwater microbial communities from Crystal Bog, Wisconsin, USA - CBH12Aug08 | ecosystem: Environmental > Aquatic > Freshwater > Lake | place: Crystal Bog, Wisconsin, USA | collected...
GTGGTCGAAAGCAGCGCTTTGCTAAAGCGCCGTACTCCAAAAGGGTACCGAGGGTTCGAATCCCTCCCTCACCGCCATTCACCATCATTGAATGGCATGCCGCGATCAGCGGGACTACGATAGGGGCCAAGCCATCTTCCAAAGCCCGTGCAGGGACACGGGATAATCCCTCCAGCCAGATATTGATTGTCTCAACAGAAGGAGGGATACTTTTCGTACTCATGAGCAAGGTGACCACAAAGACAAAACCTGCCTCCTCTGTCACGGTATCCGTTCCGGGAACCACGGCGAACCTGGGTCCCGGCTTCGACTCATTTGGACTCGCTCTCGATGTGGCTAACCTCGTCACGATAACCGGCAAAGCTAAACCAGTCGTACTCCCTTCCATGGTGGAAGCCACGGGCAGGAGCTTCTTCATCGGCAGTGGACTGACCCCATTTCCCTTTTCGTGGAAGATCAAGGGGAGCGTTCCCCAGGCACGCGGACTTGGAAGCAGTGTCACGGTACGACTCGGTACTCTCATGGGGTTGAATGCACTCTGCGGTGATCCTCTCTCACGCCACGGGATCTATCGTCTCTGTGCGGAACTGGAGGGCCATCCCGACAATGCCGCTCCCGCGATGTTCGGGGGATTCACCATTGCCCGCTCCCATCTCGACCCCATCCGTCTTCCGGTCGCGGCGGATCTCCGCTTTGTTCTCCTCATCCCGGACTTTGAGGTCTCCACACCCGACGCGCGCAAGGTCATGCCGAAGTCGATCAGCATCAGCGATGCCGCGGCCAATGCCGCCGATGCCGCAGTGATCGCCACGGCCTTCGCCAGCAAAAAATACGAACTGCTCCGAGGAGCCTTCGGCGACCGCCTCCACCAACCCCATCGCGCCCGACTCGTCCCTTTTCTCGGGAGGGTCATCGCTGCGGGCGAGCAGGCCGGTGCCCTCGGGGGATGGCTCAGCGGATCAGGATCAACCATCTGCTGCCTCGCACCCGATGCCGTTTCCGCAAAAAAAATCTCCGCGGCCATGCGCTCCGCTGTACCGAAGGGTGCTCGGGCGGCAATTGTCGCCGCCGATAATGCAGGCGCCAGGGTTCTGAAATCTTGATGCCCCGATGCGGCAGTTACTCGACAGACTCGAGCAGTTTGCGGTCGACGTTATCCTTGAAAGAAGGGTGGGTAAAAGAGCCGGCCTTCTCCGAATACTGCTCCGGGGATTGTCCTTCCTCTACCTCGCCATCGTCTCACTCAGAATCCAGCTCTACGGCTCCAATATGATGAGACCACACCAGCTCGGATGTCCCGTGGTGAGCATCGGCAATCTCACCGTCGGCGGTACGGGAAAGACGCCGGTTGTTGAAAAGCTCGCCCGCGAGCTCTCCTTGCGGGGAAGAAAGGTAGCCATCCTGAGCCGGGGGTACAAAAGCACACGGAGGAGGATTCCCGGGAACGACCCCTCTCCCGTGCGTGTCGTCTCCGAGGGTGGTGCTCTCCTATTTGACTCCAAAAATGCCGGTGACGAGCCCTTCATGCTGGCAAAGAACCTTCGCGGCGTCGCCGTCGTGGTAGACAAGGACCGCGTCGAGTGTGGCCGCCACGCCATCTCCCAACTCGGAAGCGACCTGCTGATTCTCGATGATGGACTGCAGTACCTCCGCTTGCACCGGCGCTTCGACCTTGTCCTGATCGATCGTGAGGCCCCCTTCGGGAATGAATATATTCTACCCCGGGGCACGTTGCGCGAACCTCCGCACCATCTGCGACGCGCCACCCATATCCTCGTCACCAAGAGTGACGGGAGCGATCTCTCGGAACTTCATCAGCGAATCAGAAGATACAATCGAACAGCACCCATCATCGAGTGCCGTCATCGTCCAGTGGAGCTCCAGGACTTCTCAACCGGTGAGCAACTCCCCCTTGCAAGCCTCCAAGGACTGAGGGCTGGCTCTCTCTCCGCCATTGCTTCACCGGAAAGCTTCGAGCAGGGACTCAGGCGACTCGGTGTCTCGCTGGAACTGACCCAGAGTTTTGCGGATCATCACCGCTACTCAAAGAGGGAACTCGACCGCTTTATCAAACGTTGCACACGACGCGGTGTCTCCTGCATCCTCACCACGGAGAAGGATGCGGTACGGATGCCCCGTCTACTGAACCAGGAGATCCCCATCCGTTACTTGAGAATCGAGATTGAGATCATCAAGGGCCAGGAGCACTGGGACCGGATGATCGGGCAACTTCTCCACCACCCACATCCCGTCATCGAAGATTCCGAGACATGCGGGGAGGAACTGCGTCAGAGAGTAGCTGCTTGATTTCGGTCTTTTTGGAGGGTGATTACCGGCGCCATCACGGCATCTCTCATGCCATGGAGGATTTTTTTGTCTGCGGGACAAACCGTGGCAAGCACCCCCCCGAGCAAGGCCTTACCCTCGTTCACAAAGAAGTAGGGACTGAGGCGCGCGCGTCCCTGCATCACGGTGACCTTCCCCTTCGCATCGTAGAAAGATTGATCGGTCAGGATGGAATGACGGAATACCTGAAGAATATAGGGATGCTCAGGGAACTCGTGGAGAGCACGCTCAATGACGCCTTCCCACTCCACACGGGAGAGATCAGAGCCCAAGGAAACTCCTCGCGCGCCCCAGGCACGTCCGTCGAAGCCGCTGATCTTGATGATCAGATCACGGGCCTTCTGACTGAAAGTGCCAAGCTCCCTCCAATTCTGAATATCAAGTCGCGGGTAGACTGCGTTGGGAGGGAGTGATGTTGGATCAAGAACCCAAGTATAAGGGATCCACTTTTGCAAGGATTGCATGCCGCGTTCTCCAAGTTGGCGGATCCAAAAATCACGGAGTGGTGCCATCCAGAAAAGTGCCATCCAGAGCTTCTCCTCAAGCTGTGCCTTGGGTGGAGGAGTCACGGTGACACGCCCCCCGGAGGCATCATGAAAGAGGCCTTCGGAGCATGGAACATTCGGAAGATCAAACATCTCGAAGAAACGGTAGACATTCCCGCTCCATCTCTCGCGTGAAGCGGCATCCGTCACTTTCCAATCAAGGCTCCCCTTCCGCTGAGATAGGCGCATAGCAAGCCACTCCATCTCGGGCCGGTAGGTGGCCGCCTCCTCGGAAACCACGATTTCGCCCTCCGGGAGTACCGAGGAAAACCCGTTGAACATTCCCTCTGGGCCGCCGAGCACATCGAAACCGAAGGAGGCGTAGGTCTCGTTCAACCAAGCCGTAAGGCCGATGCCTCCGGGAATCTGGTCGAGTTCGCAGATTGAGAATCCCTCCTCCGTCACAATGAGATCAGGGCGGATCACCCGGGCAATCTGTCCACGGAAGGCGGGATCCCTGCCAAGCGCTACAACCTCCGGCGGCTTGCCCCGATCAAGAAGATCGGCGATCCAAACGGGCTGACGCCCGTCGACGCTTTGCCGGTAGAGCAGATCGCAGGCCTCGGCGAACTGAAGCAGACGATGGCCCATGGACTCAAGCTCTCGGGCGAGCTTTGCATCCAAGGTGTAGGGTGAAGGAGCCCAGAGCCAGTCCTTGCCGGCGAAGAGTTCCCCCTCGGGGATTCGTCGATGCAGTTCTTCAAGCGGCACGGGAGCCGGCGTGACGGGGTCGCTTGCGATCACGAGAGCAGGTTTCTGAGCGCCTCACGCACCACATCCTCGGCCGAGGAATCAGGGGAAAGCTTCGGCATGACGGCCTTCACGGCCTTGTGGGCATCGACCTGTTTGTAACCAAGCGATATGAGGGCGAGAACGGCATCATGGAGATGGCGCTCGATCCCAGCGGGAGCGTTTTCACGGCTAGCAGCTTCCCACTCCGCAGCCACGCCGAGCTTGTCCTTGAGTTCCAGGACGACACGCTCGGCAGTCTTCTTGCCGACACCCGAGATCTTCGAGATCGCCGCGATATCGGAAGTAACCACGGCAGATTTGAAATGCCCTACTTCCATCCCGCTCAGGATGGCAAGTGCGAGCTTGGGTCCGACACCGGAAACATGGGCCATGAGAAGACGGAAGAGGTCGCGCTCCTCGGTAGAGGAAAAACCGTACAGGATCTGCGCGTCCTCCCGCACATGGTGATGGGTGAGCACCCTGACTTTCACCCCGGGACTGGAGAACTTGTTGTAACTCGAGAGCGGAATGAGAATCTGGTAGCCGATGCCGGCGGCATTGACGACGATCTGGTTCGGAAGCACATCTTCCAGTATCCCTTCGACAAAAGTGATCATGAGAACCATTTTTCTATCCATGTTGAGCGGTAAAGACCAGCGGTTGTCGCGCCATGCCGGGATTCCCGTGCTTCTGCTGTGCGCGCTATTTTCCTTGGGAGCATCCACCCAACTCCCGGGAAGCGATAAAAAGAGTACCTCGGCACTGCTCTTCGGGGGTTACTTTGAACGTCCTCCCATTCATCGTTTCCTTCCCGGATCGAGAAGAACCCTGCTCTTTCCGGCACGTATCAGCAGCCATGGCGAAATAACCCCCCTGGGATCCGATGTCAGCATGTCCCCTAAAGACTGGGATGGCTTCGTGAAGGGATCCCGTGAGGATACTTCCCTGTTAATGGCCACCATCAATCCCCTGATGGTGCGCGACAATCACCAAGTGATTCAGGCGGCGGTGATAAGTTGCGATGATCCGATGCTCGCTTCCTGTATCCTGAACCCGGGATTTCTCCGGCGTTTCAGTGCGATCTTCGGCCCGGAGCTGATCGTGGCCATTCCTTCACGAACCAAAATCTATGTCTTCCCCAAACTCGCAAACCGGCTTCCCGAAATGGCACAGACGATTCGGGACGACTATCTGATCTCGCCCCAACCCGTCTCCACGGAACTCTTCGAGCTTTCCAAAAAAGGAATGAAAACAATAGGAACAGTCGATCCCGACAACCAGTAACCGGAAAAATCAGACCGCCTCGGCGAGCAGGGCCTGCTCGGGCGTCAATTCATCCTCACCGCGGCGAGCCCTCTCCACACGCTCGAGATAATGATCGAGCACCCTGTCGGGAATGCCCGCGATCCGTGCAGAGGCAAAGGCCTTGATGGCCTCCTCCCACTTGCGCTCACGGAAAAGAATAACACCTTTCCAGAATTGGTCGCGGCTACGCTCTCTCTCGGAGGAGAGGGAGTTCTTCGGTGCCAGGAACTCGTAAAGTTCGACACGGCGGCGGCTGCCGGCCCTCTGGAGAAGATCGATGGGACGGCCTTCCACCGTTTCGGAAGCCATTTCGTAGGATAAAGGGCCGCTCAGGATCCGACATCCATACTGGGCACAGGCCGCGGAGAGATGTCGGGTGAAATCCACCACGGGCCCCGAAACACTGTAACGCCCAAGCCGGGCACCGCCGTAGGCGGCGGCGATCATGGGGCCCGAGTTCACCCCGATGCGAAAATCGAGACGCTGCTGCCAGCGGTTGTCGCATTCGCGGTTGAGATCCTCGAGTCGCGACACCAGATCGATCGCGGCCCGGGCAGCCTTTGCCGCATGGTTAAGAACTCCCTGGGGCGGCAGTGGAGCCCCGAAGACTACCCGGATACTATCGCCCGAACATTCGTCAAGATAACCACCGACATCGACCAGGAAGTCGGAGGCCGTGCGGAGATAGAGATTCATGAGGGAGACATAGTCAGCCGGTTTCAGCACCTCCATGAGCTCGACATGGTTATGGACTGAGCAGACGAGCACCGAGGCATCATGCATCTCGCCGGGAAAATCAACGGGTAATTCCCCATCGACCAGCTGTCGGAAGATCTCGGGCCGGAGCCTCTGGCCGAACAGTCGCCGTAACACCGGCTCCCTCGAGCCTGCCTCGGTCTTGCGGAAGAGAGTGATCGCAATCACCGAGAGAACGAGGGCCGCGATTCCCGGCGCGGGATTCAGATACGTGTTGTAAAGTGAGACGACCAGCGATCCTCCGAGCATGAGAAGGAGGGAGGCAAGTGCCAGCAGCAGCATTTCCCGCAGGCTTGATCCTAGTCCAACCCAGAGTGAGAACGGGACAAGAAGCAATGCCAGCACCAGGGGCAGGCTATGCGCACAGGGGTGCAATGTGGCGGCATGAATCAGGTTTTGCCATGCGCTCCCCAGTCCGGAAAAAGCGCCGACAAGATGAAGGATGACAAGGGACGTCGCCGCGACGATCAGGAGGATCAGGAAAGACTTCAGCAACCTCATATCAATCTTGTCGGACTTTTCGTAGTGATGGGGACGGATAATTATCCACGGGCAGGTAGATTTTCAGCAACGTCTGGGGGAATCAAGGGAAACGCATTATCCATTGCCGATCTTACCTGTTAAAAGATTCCTCATCAAGCCGCCGAAACCCGCTCCCTTGCGTTCTGCCGCAATCAACGCGGCGAGGGTTTCACTCCGGGCCTGTTCATGGGAGGCAAAGCGTTTTCGAGGATCGGGATCAGTCATCCGGGCGATAAGTTGCCTGGAGCGAGGAGATGCAGTCACTCCGGAAAGGGAAACCGGCCGCAACTTGAGCGCCAACAACTCGGGTATCGAGAGCCCTTCGGTTTGATACGGGGGTAAGGAGGCCAGCACATGATAGAGGCAGCATCCCAGTCCATAGAGATCGGATCGAACATCACCGGGAAATCCCTCCAGCATCTCCGGAGCCACGTAATCAGGAGTGGCGAGAAGATGCGACTGGGATACGGGCTTGGTAGCCGTGCTGCGAGCAAGACCGAAATCCCCCAACTTAGCCCTTCCGTCACCGGTGAAGAGAATATTGGCGGGCTTCAGGTCACGGTGCACGATCCCACGCGCCTCGGCCGCGGCAAGCGCCTCGAGCATCTGCAACCCGATCCGCAGGACGGCCTCCTCGCCAAGGGGCTTCGCCACGGAATCAGACAAGGCGATGCGTTCATGGAGAGACCCCCCCTCCATGAATTCCATGATCAGGCGAGCACCATGCTCATCCTCCTCCAGAGAGAGAACCTTCACAATCGAGGGATGATCGACCAAACGGGCGGAGACCGCCTCATTCCTCAGGAGCATCAGATGCTCCTCGTAATCGGTAGACGATTTTTCCAGCACCTTGAGAGCCACCTCAACGACCCCCTCGTCCTTCTCCGTGCACCGCGCCCGAAAAACCCGGCCACTCCCACCCTGTCCTGCTATTTCCAGAATCTCGTACCGGCCAACTCTTTTCCTGACCCTGACTTCGGAGCGGCATCGGGGACAGCGGACCATTGAGAACAGTGCTTCCCCCGTGGTATCAAGCGTAACCCCACATGAGGAACATGGTTCCTCGGAGAGAGCTGGGGTGACTGATGACATCCATTGACCCTAATGGCGGAAACCCCCATCCTTCAAGCGACTCGGATCAGGAAAACGCACCCGAGAGCGAAAACATACTTCCCATGACCGCACCCACCGTCCACGAAATCACCGCCTCCGACGAGGATAGCCGCCAAAGGGTCGACATGGTCCTGGTCCGCCATCTTCCCCATCTTTCGCGTTCCAAGATCCAAGCCCTTGTGAAATCGGGACTGGTGACCCTGCGGGGAGAGCCGGTGAAGAACAATGAAGAGGTGAAAACGGGAGACATTTTCCGTCTCGAGGAGGAGCCGCCAAAGCCACCGACGGGTGCTAGGGCCGAGGACATTCCCCTGGAAATCCTGTATGAAGACAACGATTTGCTCGTGGTCAACAAGCCGGCCGGCATGGTCGTGCACATCGGAGCGGGCCACGAGGAAGGGACCCTTGTCAACGCCCTCCTGCATCACGGGGCTTCCTTGTCGTCGGGCTCCGAGGAGCACCGTCCAGGTATCGTCCATCGTCTCGACAAGGAGACGAGCGGCTGCATCGTCGTGGCCAAGAACGATCAGACCCACGCGGCGCTCTCTCAGGCCTTTGCAGACCGCCAGGTAAAGAAGACCTATCTCGCCATCATCCGCGGAAGGCCCCGCCATACCAAGGGAACCATCGATCTCGCGATCGGCCGTCATCCGGTCCAGCGACAAAAGATGACACCCCGACGCGCTCCCTCGGGACGCGATGCGGTGACCGACTACGAACTGCTCTCCACCAAAGATGGCTGGACGCTCATCGCCTGCATGCCGAAGACGGGGCGTACCCACCAGATCCGCGTTCATCTTCAGAGTCTGGGGCACCCGATCGCAGGGGATCCTCTCTACGGCAAGCGTGATCGGTTCGAGCGTCACCTCCTTCATGCATGGAAGCTGGAGTTCCTTCATCCCCGTACCGGTGAACCCCTCTGCTGTGAAGCTCCTCTTCCCAAGGATTTTGGGCTCGTCCCCCTCCCCGCTTCAAAGCCACCATCCCGGGCATGAGCACGACACCAGACGGGTTTCAGGAGGCCCTGGATGCAACCCTTCCCATTCTCCAATCCATGACCAAGAATCTTCGCGCTAAACCGAAGGCCACCAAAACGAGCCTGGAAAATCTGAAGGCCTCGCTCCCCCCTTCCTTTGAAAAACCGACGACACCAGCCGAAGAAACAAATAACTCTGCGGAACAGATAAAGCATGTAAAGCCCGCTGCTCCGGTCGTTTCGGGCAAGGACGATGGACGTCTTGCCAAGCTGGAGGTTCTGAAAAAAAATATCCTTTCCTGCACGCGCTGTCCCCATCTGGTGACCAGTCGTACCCAGGTCGTCTATGGCGTCGGCAATCCCTTCGCAGAGCTTCTTTTTGTCGGAGAGGCACCGGGTGAGGAGGAGGATCTCCGCGGTGAACCCTTCATCGGCAAGGCAGGCCAACTCCTCACCAAGATCATCAGCGCGATGGAGTATACCCGTGAGGATATCTTCATCGCCAATGTCCTGAAGTGCCGTCCCGACATGCCCGAGGGAGAGTCGGGGAACCGAAAGCCGAAGCCCGCAGAGATGGCAACATGCCTCCCTTGGCTGACTCAACTGATCGAACTCATCAAACCCAAGGTCATCGTCGCCCTGGGACTGACGGCCGTGGAGGGATTGCTGGGGGAGACCTGCACGATGCGCGATGTCCGTGGCAAATGGCTCGAATATCATGGTGTTCCGCTCATGCCGACTTACCACCCCGCCTACCTCCTGAGAAATCAGACGCTCGCCGAGAAGAGGAAAGTCTGGGAGGACATGCTGCTTGTGCTGGAACAACTCGGCCGCCCCATCAGCACCAAGCAGCGCGGCTACTTTTTGGAAAAAGCCTAGGGCCCTAGATTCTCTCACGGGTTCGTTCCCTCATTTCCTCGGTGAAGGCATCTCCAGCACATCCTCACTCATGCGGAATGCTGTCCGAGCGAATCCTTCGGACAGCCTTCCATTGGATTGTCATCACCGGATGCAGGATCCTCTATACCCTCACTTGTCGGGTTCATGTGGTGGAGTTGGCTCCCGTTCCCCGGAAAGGTGCCTTGATCATGGCTTCCAATCATATCAGCCACTTTGATCCCCCCATCCTAAGCGGATTTTTCCCACGGCGTCTCGATTGGCTGGCCATGAAGGAACTCTTTCAAGCCGGCTGGTCGGAGCGAGCCTTCACGTGGTTAAACTGTATTCCCGTCGACCGGAGTGGGGCGGACCGCACGGCTCTCCGTCAGGCCTTCCAGCGACTCAACGACGAACGGGTGATCGGGATCTTCCCCGAGGGAGGTCTCCGGGCGGGTGAATGGTCGATTATCAACGGGGCAGCGATGAAGCCAGGTCTTGCCATGCTCAGCATCCACTCGGGAGCACCGGTCATCCCCTGCGTGTTAATTGGAAGCGATCGTCTCTACAAACCGGACAACTGGCTTCGCCGAACCTCCCTCTATCTCGTCATTGGAGATGCCATTGAACCACCCAAGGAAGAGGCCCGGCAATCAGGGGCCCGCGAACGCTTTGCGGCGGATCTCTCACAGGCTTTCATTGCACTCAAGGAGGAGGCAATAGCCCGTTTTCACCTCTCAGAAGAGGATCTTCCCCAGACCCCTCAGGCCAGAAAAGGTATTCATCCATGAGATCCCTGATCAACAAAACGGCCCATGCGGGAATGGACGCAATCATGTGCGCCATGATGAATACCGCTCAATGGCGACTGCGCCATCACGCAGTCACGAGCGAACGCCTGGAGGAGTATCTTTTGGAATGCCAGGGGCATGATTATCGGAGTTATTATGCAACCCCAGAAGAAGATCGGACATTAACGCCTCCGGATTGGCGGCGGGATGGAAACCTTCTCTCCTGGAGGACGCCGCGTGCAGGAACTTATCCTGAGAATAATACTGTTAGCGCCCACCTCTTTGAGACAACAACCCCAAACACATCTCATGGCGCCCCGACAATCATCCTCATGCACGCCCTCATGTCCGCCAGTGACTACGGCTATCGCCGGATTGCGGCGCGCTTCAATAAACAAGGCTGGAATGTCCTGTTTCCTCATTTGCCCTACCATTACAGCCGGATCCCGCGAGGGTATGCCAATGGGGCCCTGGCCATCACCTCCGATCTGATCCGAAACGCAGAGGCTCTGAGACAATCGGTCATTGAGCTGCGACAACTCATGGAGTGGTCACGTCAGAGAGGATCGAAGAGGATCGCACTACTCGCTACTAGTTACGGCGCCTGGGTAGCCTCCCTCACCCTATCCATGGAGAGGACCGATTTCAGTGTTCTTTTGCAGCCCGTTGCCGATGTGAAACATGCCACGTTCGGCAGTCCAGCAAGCCGGATGATGGCCAGTTATCTGAAGAAAAATGGAGTTCACCCCGAAGCTCTCGACCGTCATGCCCACCTCAGCTCGCCAGCTCGACTGATGCCGCTCACACCACCGGATAGAATCACGATTATAGGGGGAAAGTATGACCGATTATCTCCTTCAGAGTCCCTTAAGAGTCTTTGTCATTCCTGGGGAGGCGCCAGGTACCGCGAGGTTGATCAAGGACACTTCGGCTATGATGCCATGAATTGCGCTCTTCAGGAATCAGAGCAGTATATGAACCATCAGTAATGTCCGAATACCTCTAATGAAACCCCACAAGCCAACTCTCTTAGTAACCATTGGCCCAACCCAGGAGCCTCTCGACGCCATGCGTCTGATCAGTAATCGCTCCACTGGAGAGCTCGGCACCATGCTGGCCCTCCGACTCATGGAATCAGGTCACCCCGTCATTGCACTTAGGGGAACCGGCTCGACGGCTGACCCTGCCGAGTTAATGAAGCACTGCATCCGGGTCATCCCCGTTTCCAGCACATCCGATCTGAAAGCCGCCTTGGAGAATCTGGCCATCGAACAGATTCCTATCGCCGGTGTCTTCCATACGGCTGCCGTGAGTGACTTTTATTTACCGGATGCCGGCTCTGGAAAAATCCCGACATCCGAGGGCTCCCTTACCCTGACCTTGGAACCCACCCCAAAACTTCTCCCCCTGATGCGCGGATGGTTCCCCTCGGCAAAGATCACGGGATGGAAATTCGAGGCCTCGGAAAATCGCGAGCATGCCCTCGCAGCTGGTCGTGCCCAGATCTCGACCTGCGGCACCGATGCCTGCGTTGTGAACGGACCCTCCTACGGTGAGGGATTCGGAGTTTTATCTCACTCGGGCCATTGCGATCATCTGCCCGATCGCGCCACTCTTTGCGAGTACTTGGAGAAGTCTGTCATCAGTTAATTTTTAATTTCCTTCTTTTGGGAGAGGCAAGCGACTAGAATCCGCGCACTCATGAGCGAAGACCTAAATCCCTACATCGACGCCGGCAAGATCACCGCCGCCGCCGCCGAAGCCCTCTCCAAACTCTCCCCTGGTGCCTTCTGCACTCATCGCAGCTGGGGATTCGGCAAGATCGCTGGCTGGGAATTGATCACGGGTCAGATCACGATTGATTTCGGAAGCAAGAAGGGGCACCCGATGCAGCTCCAATATGCCGCGGAGACCCTCACCCACATCCCCTCGGAGCACATTCTGGCTCGCGCCGCGACCGATGCGGCGGCAGTTCTTGAACAGGCGGCCTCGGATCCGGTAGGACTGATCCGCGCCATTCTTGCCGATCAAGGAGGCAAGGCCACCGCTGATGAAATCGCCGCGACGATGGTGCCCTCCGTCTTCGATGCCGCAGGCTTCAAGAAGTGGCTCGATGCCGCCAAAAAGAAACTGAAGACGGATGGACACTTCCAGATTCCTGCCAAGAAAGGGGAACCGTTTATCCTCCAGGAAACCGCACAGAATCCCCACGAGCGCCTCATGGAGCAATTCCGCTCGGCGCGTCATCCAAAGGATCAGGTCACCGCTCTCGATACCGCGATGAAATCACTCAATGACTTCGCCAAGGAGGTGGAAGAACTGCGTTCCCTTGCGGTCGAGGTCGAGGAGGCCGCCAAGCGCGGCGGCAGGATCCATGCCGCCAAGGCGATCGAACTCCTGATCATCCGCGACGAGATCTGCGCACGTCACGAATCGCTCAAGCCCGGCCCCGAGGCTGCAAGCGTGGCAACATTCCTGGCCGATTCTCCCTCAAAGCTGACCGAGATCTTCGACGAGATCCCCGCCGCCAAATATGGTCGCGTTCTCGAGGCCTTCCCCTCCGCCTTTCCTGAGAACTGGGAGGAACGCGCACTGAAACTCCTTCGCACCTCTGAACCGCGACTGAGCGGCGAGGTCTTCAAACTCTTCGTGGCCCAGGGAAAGCGTGACGCCTTCGCCGATCACACCCGCAAGCTCATCCGGGAGCGTTCCGCCAGCACCGACTTTGTTCTCTGGCTCTGCAAGGACCGCACCAAAACCCTGCCCGAACTCGTCGATGAGGAGCTGTTTGCCGCCATTCTCGCTGCGATGGAGGCCGATCTCCATGCCGACATCAAGAGCAAGCGCCTCGAGGAATTCCTCTTCGAGGACCGCGACCTCGTGGCTGATCTCCTCGGCAAGGCCGAGCGGGACTCCGCCCGTCAGGCGATCCGAAAGATCATGCTCAGCCCCGTCTTCGCGGATCTGAACAGACGCTCCCTCCTCGCCCGCGTGCTGAAGGTCCACCCCGAACTCGAATCCCTGGTCACCGGAGATCAGGAAGCGCCAGCCGAACGCGCCGAAAGTCTTGTCGTCTCCTGGGCCAGTCTCCAGAGGCGCAAGGAAGAGCTCGAGCACATCGAGAAGGTACTGATCCCGCAGAACATCCGCGACATCGCCACGGCACGCTCCTACGGGGATCTACGAGAGAACTTCGAGTTCAAATCCGCCAAGGAGCAGCAGGCGGTTCTCAACCGACAGAAGGGAGAGCTAGAGCTGATGCTTAACAATGCGCGCGGCACGAATTTTGAGAACGTAGATACCTCGGCAGTTTCCATCGGTTCCGTGGTGACCTTGGAACCCTCCGAAGGAGGCTCCCGGGAAACCTATAGCATCCTTGGGGCCTGGGATGGTGTTCCCGAGAAGGGCTGGGTCTCCTACCAGGCCGTCATCGGCAAGGCTCTGCTCGGCAGAAAGCCCGGTGAAATCATTGATCTCCCCGCTGACAAGGGCAACCGCTCCATGAAGATCGTTGCGATCGCCCCCTTCAATGACCTTGCCGCCCTCGGATCCACGGAGGGAACCACCTCTTAGGCACAACAATTGCTTCTCCCGTTAATTCCCGAACACCTATTTCTTAATCACCCATTACCCAACACATGAACGACACGACCATCACAGCCATCCACGCCCGTGAGATCCTTGATTCCCGCGGCAATCCCACACTCGAAGCCGACGTCCATCTGGCCGGCGGAGCCGTCGGTCGCGCTGCCGTCCCGAGCGGGGCCTCCACCGGAGAGCATGAGGCTGTGGAACTTCGTGACAATGTGAAGGGCCGCTATCTCGGCAAGGGTGTGAGCAAGGCCGTCGGCAATGTCATCAATCACATCGCCCCCGAGCTTGTCGGGTACAATGCCCTAGACCAGATCACGATCGACACCGTGATGAGGGAACTGGACGGGACTCCGACCAAGAAGAAACTTGGCGCCAACGCCATCCTCGGCGTCTCCATGGCCGTCGCGCGCGCAGCTTCAGCCCAGCTCGGACTTCCTCTCTATAAATACCTCGGCGGCCCCAACGCCAAGGTTCTGCCCGTTCCGATGATGAATATCCTCAATGGCGGCGCACACTCGGATGCGCCGATCGATTTCCAGGAATTCATGATCATCCCGAAGGGACTCCCCACCTTCTCCGAGGCCCTTCGCGCGGGAACCGAGATCTTCCATGCGCTCAAGGGCGTGCTGAAGGATCGTGGCCTCTCGACCGCCATCGGTGACGAGGGGGGATTCGCGCCCAAGCTCAAGGGAGCCGAGGATGCCCTCGATTCCATTTCCATCGCTGTCGAAAAGGCTGGTTACAAACTCGAAACTCAGATCGCCATCGGACTCGATGTCGCCTCCAGTGAATTCTACGACGCCGCCAAGAAGCAGTATGTCTTCAAGAAATCCGATGGCAGCCGCCGCACGGGTGCCGAACTCGTCGCCTATTACAAGAAACTCGTCGGAAAGTATCCGATCATTTCGATCGAGGATGGCTGCGCCGAGAACGACTGGGCGACATGGAAGCTCCTCACCGAGGCCCTTGGCGACAAGGTTCAGCTTGTCGGCGACGATCTCTTCGTAACCAACGTCGAGTTTCTCCGCAAAGGAATCGAGAAGGGAGTCGCCAACTCCATTCTCGTGAAGGTGAACCAGATCGGCTCTCTGACCGAGACCTTCGACGCCATCGAGCTTGCCAAGGAGAACCGCTACACTGCCGTCATCAGCCACCGTTCCGGCGAAACCGAGGACACGACGATCTCCGATATCGCCGTCGCCACCAATGCCGGTCAGATCAAGACGGGTTCACTTTGCCGCACCGACCGTGTCGCAAAATACAACCAACTCCTCCGAATCGAGGAGCAACTCGGTGAAGATGCTGTTTACGGCGGCAAGCTAAGGTGCTAGTAAAAGCTCGATGACCGGCAGTCACATCACCCACACGAATTCACGCCGCCGCTCGCAGTCGGAGTTTCTTCCGACAGCGATGCGTGTCGTCTTGGGCCTGATCGCCGTTTGCGCCCTGCTGATCGCGGGCTTCACCTTCTATCCGCAGTGGATCCGACTCTCCGAGATGAGGAAGGATCTAGCAATTCAGACAGCGCACCTTGAAGAGCTGAAGAAATCAACAGCCGAACATGAGCAGGAGGCCCACTTTCTCCAAACCGACAAGGAATATCTCGAGATGATTGCCCGCGATCGCCTCGATCTCATGAAAAATGGCGAGACGATCTTTCGCCTGAGCAGCGCCAAACCGCGCTCCTGATTACCTCAGGTAACAAAGACTCCTCCAGCAGGAGTTTTAATATGGAACTCAGGAACTCACGAAAATGAAGGTGATCTTTGGATGACCAACCATCATTCACATCTTCAACCATCATCATCTCTATCTGTTTTTTAGAAGGCAAACCATGGTTCTGTTCCTGATTTCCTGATTTCCATATTTTTCTTTCCCACTTCTCTCTTCATGTCTGAACAACAAATCGACCTAACCACTCTGGATGCCTCCGGGCTTGCCGACCGTCTCGGCTCGCTCAGGAGGTTTCTTTGACGCTCCATCATTAGCCGCCGAACTTGCCTCCATCGAGGGCCGCATGGCGGAACCCGGCTTCTGGGATAACCGCGAGTCGGCCCAGAAGGACATGGAAAAGGTCTCCTCCATCAAGGCGAAGCTCGGTCCCCTCGGGCAGTTGGAGTTGCGCGTCGGCGATCTTGAGATCCTGAAGGAAATGGCCATGGAGGATCCCGATCCCGCCGCAAAGGCCCAGGCCGCAGGTGAAGTCTTGCAGGAATTCCATGCACTGACCGGCGAGATTGAAAAGTTCGAGCTCCAGCAACTCCTCTCAGGAGACTTCGATAAGAGCAACGCCTACCTCACGATCAACTCGGGGGCGGGTGGCACCGAGTCGTGCGACTGGGCCGACATGCTCATGCGCATGTACAAGCGCTGGATCGAGCGCAGCGGATTCACCGCGGAGGTTATGGATATCCAGGAGGGAGAGGAAGCCGGCATCAAGTCAGTCACCATCGAGGTGAAGGGTGATTTTGCCTACGGCTATCTCCAGGCCGAGCGTGGCGTGCATCGGCTCGTGCGCATCTCCCCCTTCGATTCTGCCAAGCGCCGCCACACCTCCTTTGCCAGCATCGACGTGACTCCAGAGATCATCGACGCTCCGATCGAGATTAATCCCGCTGATATCGAACGTTCCACCTTCCGCTCCGGCGGTAAGGGCGGGCAAAACGTCAACAAGGTGGAAACCGCAGTCCGTCTTCGCCACATCCCCACGGGAATTGTCGTTGCCTGTCAGGCCCAGCGGAGTCAGGGAAAGAATGGTGAACAGGCGCTCCAGTTGCTCAAGGCCAAGATCTACCAACTCGAGGCCGATAAGAAGCGTGCCGAGATCGATCGTCAGTATGGAGAAAAGGGGGAAATCGCCTGGGGCAGCCAGATCCGTTCCTATGTCTTCCAGCCCTACCAGATGGTCAAGGATCACCGGACAGGGGTGCAGACGGGCAATGTCCAAGAGGTCATGGATGGCGATATCGATGCCTTCATCGAGGCGAAACTACGCGGTGTCAAGAAGGGTAGTTCCTCCGACGACGACGATCTCTAGCAGCACTCTCTAAATTTCCATCTCGTCCTTGCTTGCCAACGACTGGGCGAAGTCCCAGAGATCGAGGAAACCTGAGTTGTAGAAGTACTGCCCTAGAATCGGGTGGTGCTGGATCAACCGGAAGTACCAGCTGAAGACCTCCGTCTCTTCACGGGTAAGAATTTTGGTGATGGAGACGGCTTGGGCGATGCGATTGAGTGTCCCGAAGAGCACATCAAGGTCTCGTTTCATGGCACCTTCGGCTTCCGTGAGTAATACCGACTCGGGTGCAAAGAGATGTTCCAACTTCTTATCCAGATCGGATGCTTTAAGAAAAGTCATAGCACGTTCAATCGCTGGATTTTTTTCCAATTGGTCATGAAGTTCGGAGAGAAGAGCCGTTTTTTTACCCAGAAGGGAACGACGGCCCTGATCCAACTGCCGCAGAAAGGCGAAGAGGGCACCGCCAAAGACGACCAGCACCGACACGAGAGCCCAAAAGTCGATTAACCGCCTCATGGATTTGCTCCAAGAATTTACGCTGATTGCTCTCCAGACTTCTTGACGGCATCGGCGATCACAGGGAATCCCGATTGAGTGAGGGCACGCTTCCAAGGGAGTGTCCCCTCGATCTCGATCTCCAGTGAGAATGAGAGGAAAGTCCGTATCAGGACAATCACGCCAAGGATGATGACATTATTCATGGTCGGATCGACCGCCACAGTCCTGATGAGATCCCCGGCCACCAGCACCTCCAGTCCGGCCAGAATCCCTCCACCGAGGGTACGGCGCAGCACGGAGTAGGCCTTGGCACCATCACCCGTCCTGTACCATGTTCGCAGGGCAAGGAATGCCGCCAAAATCAAGCCCGCCACGAGTACTGCCACACCGATTCCGTCGGCAATATGCACGATGATTCCCAGAGCTTTCGAATAGGTGTCAGGCGCTTCCATTCTGCGAGCGTAGAATGCTGGGAGGATGAGGAAAGTTTTTTCCCTAGCTGTGGGGTTCGAGCTTTTTTTCTGAAGGGCAGGAGGATATTTACGTCGCGATGATTGAGATCAAGCACCATCCCCCGGAGGGGTATTCACTACAACTGATGAGCACCGAGCATTTCGCCGAGATCTCCAGAATATGCGAAATGGTTTATCCGACGGAGCGCCCTTATTCAGACGAGGAACTGGCAGCGCACCATCGCCTCTATCCTGAGGGACAATTTGTGGTTGTTCACGAGGAGAGCCGGGAGGTGGCGGGTGCTCATTTCACTCTATTGATTAATTTGTCACATTTTCACCTTGATGACGATTGGGAGACACTCACCGCGCAGGGAACATTTTCCGATCACGATCCCTCGGGTCACACTCTCTACGGCGCAGACCTCTTCGTTCACCCGAAGCACCAACATCATGGCCTTGCCAAAATGCTGACGATGGCAACAAGGGAACTCGTGGCAAAGCAGAAACTTTGGAGGATGGTGGGAGGAAGCAGGATGCCCGGTTATTCAAAGGTCTCCAAGGAGATCACGCCGGATGACTACATCGCCAAAGTCAAAAAAACCGAATTGGTCGACCCCGTGCTCACGGCTCATCTCCACGACGGATGGGAAGTGGTCTCGGCAATCCGGGGATACCTGCCTCACGACGACGAGAGCGCCGGATGGGCGGCAGTGATCCAATGGATCAATCAGGAGTGCACCCCACCGCCGGAGTTCGACATCAGCAGGATCCCAAAGAAAAAAAGCTGATCCTAAGAATCACCCCCGGGATGCCCACCATGCGCGGAACCGCGCAAGCGCCCTGCTCCGGTGACTCATGCTATGTTTGATTTCGGATGAGAGCTCCCCAAAGGACTCTTTGTAACCAATAGGCATGAAGATGGGATCGTAGCCGAATCCACCCTCTCCCCTCACCTGATGGGCAAGAGTCCCCTCAACGGTTCCGTCGAAGGTGGCAAGGGTCACGCCATTCTCGGCTACGGCCAGAACGCAACGGAACCGTGCCGTACGGACCTCGTCGGGAAAGCCTTTCATCTTTCTGAGCACTAAGGCGGTGTTCTCCTCATCGGTACATCCGGGGCCGGCATAGCGGGCGGAGTAGACTCCCGGTTCTTTGCCCAAGGCATCGACTTCGAGTCCCGAGTCATCGGCCAGAACGATTCCCGAGACATGGAGTGAAATCCCCTCGGCCTTGAGTTTGGAGTTCTCCTCAAAAGTGGTACCCGTCTCCTCAATCTCAGGAAGGTGTTCGT
>Ga0007854_10000952_pt1 | contig 18790 bp, 16 predicted proteins | sample CryBogCBH12Aug08_FD_60382 | JGI IMG/M metagenome (GOLD analysis project Ga0007854, IMG submission 60382) | Freshwater microbial communities from Crystal Bog, Wisconsin, USA - CBH12Aug08 | ecosystem: Environmental > Aquatic > Freshwater > Lake | place: Crystal Bog, Wisconsin, USA | collected...
CGGCCAGCGCATCGCTCCCAACTTGAATAGCGATCCAACCACTTTTCCATCCTGACGTTCTCGCCAGCGCCCGCCCACAGAATAGTCCAGACAAAATACGTTGCTCCGCTTTCCGTGCCACTCCACCGGGCCAACGCCTGCAAAAAGATTCTTGTCGCCTTTGCCAACAGCGGTTCGGTCTGAATGTTTAAGCTGGCGCCAGTAATGACCAACCAAAACAGGTACTTCGTCAACGTATTCATTCCACCAGCCAACGCGCTCGACGAATCTCCATTTGTGGCTACTGAAGAATGGCGCACTGGCGCGGCGCTCGACCCCGGAGGTTAGTACCTTGACGAGGTTGCCTCTCTGACAGGCTTCGTCATAGTCGCAGATAGCGTCTAAAAATGGCATATTGCAGTGCTCGCTTTCCAACGTTTCAGCGTGCATAGCGAGGGCTTTCTGGTACTTCTGATAGCAGCCGTTGTCTTGCAAGTGAGCATGTAGCTCGGACTCAAGTTGGACGTATAGGCTATTTGCGGTTTGGCCAGAAATAGTGCGTAGGAAGTCAATGTCTTTCTGCACCCAGGCTGCGTGCACAATGCGCAGGTCTGAACGCTCCAGTACGAGTGGAAGCGTGTCCAGAAAAGTCACGATTTTCTTGCGTTGTTCCGCATTTGGGCGGACGAAGGGTTGGTAACGGGCATCGCGTTCCAGGCGACTATCGAAAAACCAGCCTGATCCGTCTTTAGCGTCTCCGCGAAGCAAGTTGAGTTCGTGATTGCCCAGAATAGCGTAAGCGTTGCCTGCTTCCACCAAGCTTTGCACTCGGGTTAACACCTCCGGGCTATTGGGGCCGCGGTCGCAAAGGTCGCCCAGAAAAACCAGTTTTCTGTCGTCTGGGTGGTGCCCTTGATCATCGTAGCCTAGTTGCCGCAATAGAGCGTCAAGTGCGTCCATTTCGCCGTGGACATCGCCTACGACGTCTAGCGGGTTTGCGGGTAAGGTTTGAATCAGCTTGGTTTGCATCCAAGCACCTTTTGCAGCAGGTAAATCATAAGTGGCATCATGCCCCAATTCTGGATTTATATAAGCTCATGGCGTGAGCTAGTTGACTGTCGCGATAGCATTTACATACCCGTTCTGGGCGGGTGGCCAAGGTGTTGTTGTGGGTTGTTTCGGTGCTAGAAACGAACTGTGAATAGTCAGATATTGCTTGACAAAAAGCCTCTATTCGCTTATAATTATCACCGCGCCGATTTATTAGTTTACTTGCAGGGCGCTTTATAAATAACTGCTAAAGCAACAAAGCCTGCTTTGGCAATTCTAGGGCCCGTCGTAGATAAAACTGCGAACTGTCCGGAACTTGATGAAGCGGGCTTTTTTGTTTTTTGCGTCAATGACAGATCGCCGGATTTGATCGAAAGATTGCCAGGGCGATTCACAAATGCTGGCTAAAGCAGCGGCTCTCCGACCTGTCGGAAAGCCATTTTTGATAGTGACTTTTGGAGAGCTTTTACATGACCTTTTTCAAATTGCCTCGAATGCGCTGACCGTCTGAACGGCAAAGTGGATTTTGTCGCGCGAATGTGCGTCAGGGAAAACTCACGCCCAAATTTCCTGAGAAGGGAATATAGGCTTGGGTTGGATTGGCGGCGTAAGCGCGGTGACGGGACTTTTGAAAAGGAGAAATCATGTCCAACACCATGTTGATTGAAGCCCAGTCGGGCGATCCGTATGTGCAAAAACTTGCACGCAATGCCATACGGATTCTCAATGACCCAACGCTGGAGCGTTGGCAGCGCGAGCGGCATATACGCCGATTGCAGGGGCTTCTAGTGAAGCATCAGGCAAAGGTGGAAGCCAAAGTGGCGCGTCTCGCAGAAAAGCAGGCGCGTAAGGCAGAGCAATCTGCTGGAGACAGGGACGGGGGCAGTGGGAGCGTTGTCGTCGCTAAGGTGGTTGCCAACCCAAGTCAGGTGGCTGCTCGGCGCCGCGAGTTGGAGGGGGGAAGGCAAAAAGGTGGGGAACTCAAGAGAGGCCATCTGAATCCCAGGGCAATTCTCACGCTTGTCTTGCCAGTAGTGGCCCCTAAGACGCAGTCAGCCAATGACGCGTCACAGATGATAGTAAAACGAGCATAGTGAGTTAGTTTCAATGGTTGGTCCACCAGCTGCGTAGTGCGGCAAACGGCCGGGGGGGATTTGGTCCGGATTGCTGCCCCCGACATGTGTCGAACGCAGCTAAATAGGAGAAATTGAATGGCATCCATTTGTAATGCAACAGTCCAATCGCATAAGGTCGGTGATTCGTCGGACTCATTTCCTCAGATAGCATTTCTGCGCCTTCTGGAAATAACTGCGAGGAGTTACGGGCTGTTGCCGGTCGTGCCTACACGCCAGCGGCGATATCCGGTTTGCCCGCGTAAGGAACAGGCGTCAGTGCGCGTAATAGCCGAATTTTCAGTATAAAAATGAGGTCAAAATCTGACTTGATTTATAGGTAAAAGTTTCATAAATTTATCGTTAAAAATCAACAACTTACGTCATTTGCATGACCAAGAAAATGCTTGCTTTTTTGAGGTAAAAATGGTACAATACTTACCTATAAACAGGAGGGCAATAACAGTGAAATTAAACACTATGCATAACGCATTTTTTGCGCCCTATTCCAGCACCCAAACAGGCTCTGGGCCTGTTTTATTCCCAGCTATTTTGTACCGGTTGGCATCCGTGCCGATAGCTTTCTAACCCCGCGCGTTAGCGATAGTCGAGTCATTTCGTTGGCGCTTTCCAATTGGAAAGCGTCGGGGTAGTGCTTTTTTTAAAAATTTATAAATCAGGAGGATTCCTATGCTGAATGTGTTTTACCGGCCGGAGCAGTGTGCGCTCCAAAATTCACCTTCTCCATCTTCCAACAAGCCTCGGCATGTCGTGCGTGACTGGAAGAAGCATTTTTTGGGTCAGTTTCAAGTGAATAGTTTCGAGCCCGTTTCGCGTGCCGATTTCAAGCGTGTGCACGATGCGAAGGTAGTCGACGCGGTCCTCGATTGCCACGCCCCCAACGGCTTTGGTGAAATAAGCCACGTCGTGGCGCAGTCACTGCCCTATACCAGTGGCTCGTTGCTGGCAGCTTCTGAATACGCAGTGCTGAACCAAACGCAGACCTGCTCGCCAACGTCCGGATTTCACCATGCGACGTTTAATAAACCGCAAATGTATTGCACCTTCAATGGCTTGATGGTGGCTGCTGCTGCCTTGCACGCTTCGGGGCTGGTGCATAGCGTGGGGATCATCGATTGCGACGCGCACTACGGCAACGGCACCGACGACATCGTCCGTCGGTTTGAGCTGAACTGGGTTCGCCACCACACGATGGGCCAGCGTTTTCATAGCCACCGCGATGTAGTGAAGTCGTCTGAGGGGGGCACCACCTTCACCCGCTGGTTGAAGCGAGCCATTGACGATGTGCAGGGCTGCGACCTGGTGCTGTACCAGGCGGGTGCTGATCCCCATATCAACGACCCGTTGGGTGGTGTGCTCACTACCGCACAAATGCTTGAACGTGACCGCATGGTTTTTGAAGGGCTGCGTGGTAAGCCGCTGGTCTGGAATCTGGCAGGGGGCTATCAGACCCTATCTCTGCCGGAGGGCGACGACGCAGAGTCCGAAGCCGCGCGGCTGGAGCCTGTGCTGGCGTTGCATCGCAATACCTTGCAGACACATCTGGAGGTTCTGGAAGGTGCCTGAAAGTATTTTGGGGCTGGCTCACTTGTTGAGCCAGCAATAGCAGATAGTACAACTTAAGGAGTGGAACATGTCTAAAAAAATAGAAACTATCGAAGTCGACGCCACTGAAGTGGTGCGCGCCGATCAACCCAAGCTGTATGACCAGATAGTTACGTGGATTGATGCTAAAGAATGGGCCTATGAGGGGTCGGAAAAGGACGGACGCCTGTCTTTCGGGTTGCGCCTGAAAGACGCCGCAGTGCGGGTGTATTGCTGGATCTATGACAACCCGGAGTGGAAGCGCGTGACCGTGTTCACAGTCTATTACACGCGGGTTCCGGAACACCGGCGTGCAGAGGTCGCGATGGCACTTGCACGTATTAACTATTCCACCACCGTGGGTTGCATGGAGATGGATTTCGATGATGGGGAAATCCGCACGCGCACATGGCATGAGTCAGAGTTTGTCATGACGGAAGAAATGCTGGACCGGGTTATCAGGCGCAGCGTCGATCTGGCCGATCAGTACCAGGCGCCATTGCTGGCGATTGCTTTTGGTAATGCGGCAGCTTCTACGGTGATCGAGATGGGAGCACGCCCCGATCCGGCGCAACTGCAGTAATAGTTCATAAATCATAAATATGTGGGAGGAAAGTATGGAAGAACATTCCAAAATAAGGCGTGCCTTGGTTTGTGAAAAGGCCTTTCGGTTTTTTGAAACAATGACGCGTGCCACCGATAAAGGATGGCCGGATATTGATGGTGATGTGTTTTTGCAGGGGCTGGCCAAGGCCACCCACACATGGCTTGCATCGCGTTCGGATGGCTGGACCTTGCGTGCACAACTGGTGCATCAGCTGAGTGTGCATTGCAGATTGGTGCGCATGCAGCAGGAGTGCCCTGCGCAAGCCGATGAAGCTTTAAGCGGCGGGGTGATAGAGCCGGTTGACGCGCGCGTTTACGCGGCAATGGTGCATGAGTTTGAGAAGTTTCTCATGGAGGCCCAGCGCACGGGAAAGTCCGGGGAACTGGCTATTCCTGCACCCCTCATGGTGCGTATGCTGGCCGATAGCGTGGGGCTGTATGGACGCAAACGCAGAAACACGATCGGCTATCTGCGCACCTTTCAGTACAACCTTCTGGATGAGAACTTCAGTGTGACCCCGACCGAAAAGGGAGCTACACGCCAATGACAGATGTAAAACCCAACGTAAAAGCAGAGGTCTCATCTATCTCCCAGAGAGAACAGGCGCGTGGTAGCTTACTGGGTGCTCTGATTGGCGATTCGGTTGGTTCGTTGCTTGAATTTATAGGCTATCAGCCCTCTGCTCAGGAAGTGGATCAGGCACTCTCCATGCCCGGAGGCGGTGTGTGGCGAATAGCGCCGGGGCAGGTGACCGATGATGGTGAACTGACGCTGGCACTAGGCCAGGCGCTGGCGGGTGCCAAGCGTTTACCACAGGCCGAAATAGCCCGTAACTATGTGCGCTGGTATCGCAGCAAACCCTTTGATATAGGCAACACGACTGCCAGCGCGTTGGACCGCCTCATGCCCAGTGAGTCCGGTCTGCACGGCAAATTGCTGGCACAGGCAGCTGAAAATAACCAAGCGTCGAAGGCCAATGGCAGCCTGATGCGGCAAAGTGTATTGGGGATCTGGTCGTCACATTTATCGGTTGAGCAGGCGGTGGTTGCCGCCCAGACGGATAGTCGCTTCACGCATCCTAATCCAACGTGCCAATGGGCCGGCGCAGCGTATGTGGTGGCTATTCGAAATCTGGTTTTGTCACCCGGTAAGAGTGAAGAGGCATTTGAGGCTGCCCGCTCACAACTTCTGGAACATAACGGCGACAAAGACCGAGGGGGCAGGCTGGGTGATGGTGTGCAGGAAGTGCTGGGTTGGATGCAGGATGCGCGTGACGGAAAACTGCCTGCAGGGTATCCGCAGGTAGGCTTCGTGCGTATTGCATTCACTCACGCTTTCCATCACTTATTGCAACGAACGCCCTATAGGGATGCGCTGCACGATACGCTATCTCTAGGTGGTGATACAGACACCAACGCCTGTATCGTTGGCGGATTGTTGGGTGCCCTGCACGGCTATTCTGGTCTGCCCGCAGCAATGGTGAAGGCTCTGCTGAATTGCGATACGAATAAAGGGCGACCACGACCCTTGTGGTTACAGGCTAATGTGGCGCTGGAACTGGCGGATGCGCTGGTGAAAGGGACGAACAGCGAAGATTACAGTAACGGAGATGCCCTGTGATTCGCTTTATAAAAATCATTAAATTTGTGCTCGGGGCGATTGCCGTGTATTTGGTCGTTGGCGTGTTATTCGTGGCCTATGTCATGCATGGAGCGCCCGACCGCATGGCACAGACTTGCAGCCAAATCACGGTAGGAATGTCGCCGGATGATTTGACCAAGTTCAGCGCTGCGAATGATTTGTTCTATCCGCCCCAACAGACAGGCACATCCTACGTGGCAGATAAACGTTCATTTGGGCGATATACCTGCGCAGTGGAATGGGAGTCCGGCAAGGTGAAATCGGCCCGGGTCAATTTCGCTGACTAGGCACAAATATGCGTAGCAATCATCACTTTGCATTATGGACTTGAAGCTTTACTACAAGGACCCGACGTGGGATGCAGATTGCTGGGCCGTGGTGGATTCCACGGACCCTTCGGTGATTATTGCATCGGGACTTACGGCGCCAGAAGCTATGCGCCGATGCAACCGGATAAATCACAAAAATGAACGTTGGGGCGATCCAAAGCGCGTAGAAGTCAAGATGCTGGAGTACCCGGGGACACCGGTGCCGGAAGAGAAATTGAAACTATGACAAATAGCCGAAGTCACATAAGTGAGATCGCAGTAGCGTTAAATTTTCAGGTGCCTGCCCCCGTTTCCGTAACGCTCAAGGTTAAAGGCGTGAAGCAAAAAATAGATGCTGCTGAAATGCAGGTTCATGCAGAAGCTTTTGCAGCACTTTGTCGTGCGGTCCAATTTGGCGAGCGGATATACGAGGCATTGCTGTTGCTGCATCCGGGGCAAATAGCACGCTATATTTTCGTTAGACAGGCGAGCTTAGCCAGTAAATCGCTTGCCATTTACCCGCCATCCATACGATGGGAAGGTGCCCAACCCGACGCGCTAGGTGTTTCGTTGACTGAAGTGGATGCGGTTGCACGTAACTACGCGGCTGATATGGATGATGATGAATTTCCCGAGGTTTGGGAGTGGCTGCAGTGGCGAGACAACTCTGATGTCTGGGTATTTTTTATGAGAAATATGCAGACAGCCGCGCATGCTCTTGTGACGGCAATACGCGCAAGCACAGACCCGATAGTTCAATACGAGGTTCAAAAGTTTGATGATTTTCGGCATGCCTTTGATACCAGATATACGAATGAAAATCCACTTCGCAATGAGGCCATGTTGCGCCAGTGCAGTCAGGTCTTATTGGAGGATGAAGACAGGTGGTTGCTGCCGGCGTTGACGAATTTGATTTCATCGAATGCGGGTAGATCTGTATCCCTCACTGGGATAAAGTCTGTACAGGTGTGGCGTGGTCTGGCAGCACTCCAGGCCAAGTTGGCTGCAGAATTCAATCTATCCAAGAACGAGGCGCTTGCATTGCGTGTTAACGGTAAGTGTCCGAGGTTGCAGCTTGATTCGTGGGGTGCAGCGGTAACTTACCCCTATTCAGGGGAGCTCAGAGCGGAAGTTATTGTGCGGCAATCTGACCCGAAGATGTGCTGGTATCAGATTCCATTTGTAGAACATGAAGGCTACGTGGTTGATTTGTTTTACACGCCGTCAAAGCACCTGTTCATTAACAGGGATTTGGGGAATTTTCCCAACGCAAAGCGCACTGCAATAGGTGGGCCATGGCATTACTACGCGGCAGACGACGGGTATGCATTTTCGAAGCTATTGGTTACAGTCTCGCCGACTAATGATTGGGTGGCTGCGAGTCGGAGTTCCTGAACTTTTGTTCAAGTACTGTAGCCGTAGACTTTGAAATCACCCATTCCAGATGCATCCGCGCCCGTGTAAGGCCACAGAATAGCAGGCGCCTATTCAGTGCATCAAGCTCTGTGATGTCGCACTCGGTTAAAACAATTGCTGGCGCTGCTTGGCCCTTGAATCGACGTACCGAGTCTATTAGCACTTCCCCTTCGGTCCAGATAGAAGCGCTGCCAGGGTCATATTTTCCGGTAAAACGCTTGACGGTCCATTGGCCCAAGGTATCAAGCTTTTGTAGAACCGAGCGCTCCCGGCCCCGCATGCTGACAACGACTATGTCGGCTATTCCAAAACCACGCTGCAAGCAACGCGCTATAGCTTGGGAAGTCTGACTCACCAGTTCTTCGGTGGAGTCGTAAACCAGTGGATCAGAAAACTCCCCTGAGTGCGTTGCGCGGGCTTCGACTTCGGTGTCGGTCAGCCCAAGAGCATTTATGAGCTTCACCAATGCGCGAGGTGTGCGAAAGTTTTCGTGGGACGTTACCGTAATCGCGTCGGGCAAATCAAACGCTATTCGGTCCTTATACAGTTGCTGTTCAGGATCCTCCAGAAGGTAAGCTTTTGCGTCCACTTTGAGGCGTGACAACAGTGCCAGTACCCACTCCGGCTGCAGGTCCTGCATCTCGTCGAGTACCAGAAAATCGAGGTCGGGTGGGGCGACTTCCAACAACCGGATGCATTCGCCAGTGATCAAGTCGAATGTATCTGGCCGCTCGAAATCTATAACTTGACCGGCAGCCCGCACCACGCGTGCCGCATATTCGTGAAAGGTTTCTACCGGTGTTCGAACCGGAGCCAGTCGCGACAGGTGGTCCGCAAGTGGCCGGTTAAAACAAATATAGGCCGATTTAAGGCCATCGCGGTCAGCTTGGCGCAGTAGTTGCAACGCGAGCTGTGTTTTCCCCGAGCCTGCTGTCCCTATAACCCGGATCAGACCAGAGGGCGCCGATATACGTGGAACCCAGGTGGCTAGCCCTGCGGCCATGCGCGAGGCCGACTCCTGAATTCTTCCTGCCAGGGCAGATACGTCAAGCGCGACTTTGAATCTGTTTAGAAAAAATGCCATTACACGGGCATGAACATCCGGGGCCGGTAGTCCTGGTCCGAGTTGCGTAGCTATGCGGGATACCAGATGCTCGAGATCTTCGCTGTCAACTATTCGCTCGCGCGGCCACAGAACCGTCTCAGACTCCACCTTGTGGTTGGGAATAACCAGATAGTGCGACAGTTTTACCTGCAAATTCGTATCGCGCAGACGACCGCGCAGGGCACCGTATTGCAAGCCTATTTGCGCGGTTATGTTTTTTCTATCACCGTGGTAATCCTTGAAAATACCTGTCGGCGTAAACTCCAGATTGCCCGCCTTGACCTCGATGAGCAGCACGTCGCCGGCTTGGTTAATCACGATGATGTCGATCTCACCATGCTGCTCCGATGCGCCCTCGCCACGGGACCAGTCAACGCTATGGAAAAGTGAATAAATATCCGGCAACCCGCGCTCCAGCATTTCCAGTAACGCTAATTCGGCGTAATCACCGGCATTCAGGGCGGCTTTGGCGGGCAGGGTCGGGAATGTACGGGCCATATGAAATCAGGCGGACATGTCTTTGTTGAACCGCACCAGAATATCAGGAAATATTTTGCGCTCAGGCCCGGTTGGGCCAAGCGCTGGTATCGACCGTATTGCAACTAAAGCATTGCGCTTATCCGTGCCAGCAAATATACTGTATTTATGTACAGCAACCAACAAGCTTGCCAACAAAGCGGCCCCCTGTTAGCCACAGTAACACCTTTGTACGGCACGTTGGTTGTTGGGGCGGTGCAGGCCGGATTCCCGTCGCCGGCCGAAGATCTGGGCGCGCAGCGCATCGACCTGGCCCAACTGCTGGTCAAGCATTCGCAGGCAACCTATTTTCTGCGCGCCGCAGGTCATTCGATGACCGAAGCAGGTATTCATGATCAGGACATACTGGTGGTCGATCGGGCAATCAAGCCGCGCAACGGGCACATCGTAGTGGCCATCGTGGACGGCGAATTTACGGTTAAGCAACTACAACAGCGCGCCGGACGCATGAAGCTGAAGGCTGCCAATCCGACCTATCCGGACATCAGCCCCAAAGACGGCCAGACGATCGAGGTCTGGGGCGTGGTAACCAGCGCTATCAAGCAGTTCAACGTCTAAGCCATGCGTGCTCCCCGAAAGTCCCATCCGGAATTTGATCCTATCGACCTTTATGCCTATCCGCAGCACCTGCGCGAGGCTATTGCAGATATGCCTCAGGCGCCGGGAATTTATATTTTTCATGGTGAGGACGGAGACTTGCCGCTGTATATCGGCAAGTCGGTCAACCTTCGCTCGCGCTTGTTGTCGCACCTGCGCAATGCCGATGAAGCGCGCATGTTGCGGCAGGCAAAGCGTGTGACATTTCAGCGCACTGCCGGCGAAATAGGTGCGCTGTTGCTGGAAGCCAGTCTGATCAAACAAATGCACCCGCTCTATAACCAGAAGCTGCGGCGCAGCCGACAGCTATGTGCCTGGCAAATGTCCGAAGCAGGAGGTCCGGCACCTTCGCTGGTGTATTCAAAGGATGTCAATTTTTCGCACGCTCCGCGTTTGTTTGGTTTGTATAACAGTCGCACGGCGGCTATCAGCGCGTTGCAGTCATTGGCAGATGAACACCATCTTTGCTATGCACGTCTGGGCCTGGAAAAACCAAGTGCGGGGCGCGGGTGTTTTCGGTCCATGTTGCAGCACTGCGCAGGTGTCTGCTGTGCAAAAGAAAGCGCCGAACAGCACGATGCGCGTTTGATCGCCGCACTGGAGGCTATTCAGTTGAACTGCTGGCCTTTTCGCAGCCCTGTGGGACTTATTGAACGCTGGGAAGACGAGGTGCAAGTGCATGCCATAGACCAATGGTGCTATCTGGGCAGTGCTGCCAGCATAGAAGCAGCAAGCTCGTTGAACCGCCAGGCTGCAGGTTTCGATGCCGATGGCTACAAAATTCTGTGCCGGCCGCTGCTGGATGGTGGCCTCGAAATTGTGCCGCTTTAGGTGCAGCGGCCATGTATGCGCTGGTAGATGGCAATAATTTCTATGCGTCGTGTGAGCGCATATTCAGGCCTAGTCTGAATGGTGTTCCGCTGGTCGTATTAAGCAACAACGACGGTTGCGCAATAGCCCGTTCCAACGAGGCTAAGGCACTCGGGATCAGGATGGGCGCCCCATGGTTTCTGATCAAACATCTTCAGGAAAGTGCGGGCCTTGTGGCGCTCTCCGCCAACTTTGCGCTATACGGCGATATCAGTGACCGCATGATGAGTCTGGCCGCAGGGCTCGGGCCGACGCAAGAAATATATTCCATCGACGAAAGTTTTATAGGTCTGGAGGGCGTGCGTGGCGACTTGATTGAACGCTCCCACAAGATTCGGTCCCGAATTTTGCAGTGGGTTGGCGTTCCGTGCGGTATAGGAATAGCCCGAACCAAAACGCTGGCCAAACTGGCCAATCACATTGCAAAAACAGCCGAGCGCAAGCCGGGTAGCTATCCATTGCATTTGGCACAGGTTTGCAACCTGAGTGCATTGTCGCCAGCCGAACTGGAATTGGTATTCGCGGCTACAGACGTGGGAGAGGTGTGGGGAATAGGGCCGCGTATTTCCAGACAACTCACGGAGGGTGGCATCAAAACCGTGCTGGACCTGGTACACATGGACCCGGCAACCGTGCGCCGTGGTTGGTCGGTGATGTTGGAGCGCACGGTGCGCGAATTGCAGGGCATGCCCTGCATCGGCCTCGACGATTCGCCCGAACCTAAAAAAGAAATAGCCACCACCCGTTCGTTTGGCCACGCCGTAACCGATCTGGCGGCGCTAACCGAAGCGGTGAGCGAGTTTGCCAGTCGCGCTGCTGAAAAGCTTAGAAAGCAGCATTCACTGGCCGGGGAAATCATGGTTTTTATCCGCACCAACCCCTTCAGAAAAGGCCCGCAATATAGTCGCTCGGTCATCATGCCGTTGCTGCGTCCGAGTGCTGACACCGCTTTGCTGGTGCAGGCGGCAGTGAGGGGATTGCAGGCAATTTATCGGTCAGGATACCAATACGCCAAAGCAGGCGTGATGCTGTTGGATTTGCAGAGCGATCGCGTAGTGCAGGGCGAACTCGATCTCAGGGAATGCAGCGCTGCAGACGAAATGGCCGGCGATATACAAGAAGAAATTACGGACCGGGCCCGACTGATGTCGGCACTGGACGGCATCAACCTGCGCTTTGGAAAAGGTACCATGAAAATGGCCAGTGCAGGGCTTAAAGGCGACCGCCGCGTGTGGGCAATGAAGCAGGAGCGTCGTACACCGGCGTATACCACGCGGTGGGAGGATATTCCGGTGGTTAGGGCTTGAGGGTAATAGGCTACCTGTGTGCTGAGGCCATGTACTTCAAATTGACTGCCATGGAACGGGCAAGTTTACGAAAGCTCTTGATTGGGGTCAGTCGTGGTAGCGCGGTGCAGACGCAATAGAGCTTGGTAATGGCTCAAACTTTCGAATTCAGATGAACCTAAACTGCTGGCTCACGCTATGAGCCTATGTTCCAGTAAATTATCCCCAACTAATATCGTTGCTAAGGGATAGCGAGGGAGTTGTCATGCCGAAGAACCAGAAATTCATTTTTTATCAGAAAGCGAGAGTTCTGTACGGGCCGTACCGAAAGGCCCTGAAGATGGTTTACTCCCCTAATACTGCGAAAGCAATCAAGCCAGCCATTGGCTAAGGCCGGAGTACCTCGTCATTAGAGTAGGCACTGAGATGGATTATTTGAAACAGCTTCTTTGCAAGAGGTAATCAGCCCGACTGCGTAAATAGGATATGGACTCATATGACCTTGCATCGCTCACACTACCCATCCACCAATGAAGTGCTTGCATTGGCAAAGGCGGGAATTCTCAAAACACCCTGGCGTACCAGCACCGCACCTTGCCCGGAACCTATCTCTCCCGAAGTCGATCTTGCGGACAAGGTCGACGGCATGCTTCTGGGACTCGCAATCGGCGATGCGCTGGGAAATACTTCCGAGTCTCGCAATCCTGAGCGCAGACGTGCTGAGTTTGGGTGGATTGAAAGTTATCGTCCTAACGTTCACTGCGGGGGGCTATGCGTTGGACTCCCATCGGACGACACGCAGTTGGCTGCATGGACAATCGAACAAATACTCGAATTGGGGAGACTCGAACCCCAGCTACTGGGTTACCGATTCAGCGCAGAACGTATTTACGGCGTAGGTTCGGCGGTGCGTGAATTTTTGGGGAATTTCAAGCGAGGGGTCCCCTGGACCCACAGTGGTGCGCAATCGGCGGGGAATGGTGCACTCATGCGTATCGCCCCAGTCATCTTGCCCTATATTCGTCAGCCCAGTTCCGATATCTGGGCGGATACCCTGATGGCCGCGCACCTGACCCATAACGATGACCTCTCCAACTCAAGTTGTCTGGCATTGGTGCACGTTCTCTGGCAACTGATTGGAATGCGCACGGCGCCTGAGCGGGCGTGGTGGATTCGTGAATGGAGCGCCATGGCGGGCAGCGCCTCGGATGGTCAGCACTACGAATCGCGCGGCGGACATCCGCAGGACTTTAATGGCACTATGCTCGAACTCCTGCAACGTTATGTGGTTCCTGCACTTGAGCGCGACCTGTCGGTTGAGGAAGCCTGCGGCATCTGGCATTCTGGAGCCTACTTACTGGAAACTGTGCCCTCGGTGCTCTATATTCTCTCGCGGCACGGACACGACCCACGCCGTGCGATTCTGGAAGCTGTCAATAACACGCGGGACAATGACACCATCGCGGCGATCGTGGGCGCTGCAGTTGGAGCGCTTCACGGCGCGCACGCGTTACCGCAGGAGTGGGTCACGGGATTGCTGGGAAGAACGCGTGCCACTGATGACCATCATGTTTTTTTGTTGCTGACCCAGTGTGCAGCAAAGCTGCGCTGGAAGCCCCGCGAAGAAACGCTCATGAGGGCTGCTTCTGCAATTACAAGACCGCTAGACGCAGGTGACAGTGCGCTAGCACCCGGGCAAAAGCTAGACCTTGGACAAACGGGCTACTGGATCAAATACGTCGGATTTATGGTGCATACCTGGTGCGTTATTCGAGATGACGCAGTAACCGGAAATTGCCGAGTCTGGTTTTTTGATGACACCGCGGCTGTGTTTGATTTCATGGACTTCAAAAATAGACCAAGTGCTGTAAATGCGTTAGGTTCGAATGGTTTCGCCCCCTTTGACCCCGCTGATGAACGCCCCGAATCTCCGATCGCATGGAATGATCACAACGAATTCTTCTGGTCGCCTAGAAGGATATATTCGTCCGGTCAATATTGGCGGTGGCCGGATTGAGCGACTGGGCGCTTGGCTAAGGTGGTCCGCTGCTTATCGTTGATACGCCCGATTGAATCAGATTAATTGGACCCAGGATATATATGCAAATCCAAATCAAACGCGGTGACATTGCTTCCCAGGCTGATATCGAAGTTGTGGTGAACAGTGCAAATGCAAATCTGCGTTCCGGTTCGGGTGTGGCAGGTGCTATTCACGCCGTCGCTGGTCCTGAACTTGAACTGCATTGCGCGCCATTTGTACCCTTGGACTTCGGCCGTGCATTGTTGACACCGGGCTTTAATCTGCCGAACCCATGGATCATCCACGTTCGCGCGGCGCACTATTTCAACCATGATTCTCCGCAGCAGGTGTTGAAATCAGCGCTGCAAGCCATGTTCCAACTGGTACGGGAAAAATCCTTCAAGTCTTTGGCTGTTCCAGCGATAGGGACAGGCGTTTTTAAATTTCCGTACGAGGAGGCCGCGCGTATAACAGCCGACGTCTTCGTGGCCGAGGCGGAATCCACCGACCTTCAACTCGTGCGTTTTTGTATCCCCGATCTGGAACTGGCCAACGTATATCTGGACAAGTTTTCCAGATGCTTCTGAAGTGGGTGCTAGCCCAAGATCTTCAAAATTGCTTTGCGGACGCAACCATAACAACCATAACAACGACAGCAAGGTATCGTTGGTGCCCGGGGCCGGACTCGAACCGGCACACCTTGCGGCGGGAGATTTTGAGTCTCCTGTGTCTACCAATTTCACCACCCGGGCGAGTGCAGAAAGTCTAATATTATGGCACAGTTGCGGGTATGAAATACAAAACCATAGAAGATGCGATTGGGAAAACGCCTTTGGTTGCTTTGCAGCGAATTGGTGCGGCCGAAAATCAGTCGAGAAACAACGTCGTGTTGGGCAAGCTTGAGGGGAACAATCCGGCCGGGTCGGTGAAAGACCGGCCAGCTTTGTCGATGATTCAGCGGGCGCAGGAACGTGGCGACATACGGCCTGGCGACACACTCATCGAGGCCACATCCGGCAATACGGGCATTGCGCTGGCAATGGCGGCCGCTATCAAGGGCTATCGGATGGTGCTGATCATGCCAGAAGACCTGTCGGTAGAGCGGGCGCAAACCATGAAGGCGTTTGGCGCCGAGTTGATCCTCACGCCTAAAAGTGGCGGCATGGAATACGCCCGCGATCTGGCCGAAAAAATGCAGAATCAGGGCGAGGGCAAGGTGCTCGACCAGTTTGCCAACGCCGACAATCCGCGCATTCACTACGAGACCACCGGCCCCGAAATATGGGCGGATACGGATGGACGCATCACCCATTTTGTCAGCGCCATGGGCACGACCGGAACTATTACGGGCGTGTCGCGGTATCTGAAAGAAAAAAATCCGGCTATACGCATCATTGGTGCGCAGCCGTCGGAAGGCAGCCGTATTCCGGGTATTCGCAAATGGCCGCCTGAATATCTGCCGGGAATTTACGACCCCTCGCGGGTTGATTCGCTGGTCTATGTCAGCCAGAATGATGCTGAAGACATGTGCCGTCGGCTGGCCCGGGAGGAAGGTATATTTGCAGGTATATCGGCGGCTGGCGCATGCTGGGTGGCGCAGCAGATAGCGGCGCAGGAACGCGACGCCGTTATTGTCTTCATCGTCTGCGACCGTGGCGACCGCTATTTGTCTACGGGTGTGTTTCCGGCCTGAGCCGCTCTAGAATAGGCCTGCTTCAAGGTTATTCAAACATGTATTTCGACAAAGAAATCGATACCAGTGGCCTCAACTGCCCGTTGCCTATTCTGAAAGCCAAAAAGGCACTGGCGGCCATGGAGAGCGGCCAGTTGCTGAAAGTGGTCGCCACCGACCCCGGGTCGATGCGCGACTTTCAGGCCTTCGCCAAGCAGACCGGCAACGAGCTGACGGAACAGCGCTCCGAAGACGCTGTATTCGTGCATATCCTGCGTCGCCGATAAATAGCTATTTCAGCCGGGCCAGTTGCTCGGTAACTTTTGTCAGCGTATCGGCAAAGTCGGCAACCCGTTTGCGTTCTTGCGCCAACACCGCGGGCGGTGCTTTGGCAACGAAGGCTTCGTTGGACAACTTGTTATTGGCCTTGTTGATTTCGGTCTCGAGCCGGGTGATTTCTTTGCCCAGACGCACTTTTTCGGCTGCCACGTCAATTTCCATGTAAAGGCAAACGCGGGCCTCGCCAACCACCGCCACCGGAGCAGCCTGCGCGGCCGCTTGCCAGCTGTCGGCGTCGGTAAATGGCTTTACTTCGCTCAGCTTGGCCAGCGATTGCAACACGGGCGCCCAAGTCTGCACAAACGCAGTTTCAGAGGCATTGGAGGTCAGTACATAAAGCGGCAGGCGGGTGGCCGGAGACACACGCATTTCGCCACGCAAATTGCGGCAGGCATCAACCCATTGCTTCAATTGCGTAACCTGGTCAATTGCCGCGGTGTCGATACGTTCCGGCTGACATTGCGGGTATTGCGCCACGCTGACCGACGGGCCGTTGCGACCGGCCACCGGCGCCACGGTTTGCCAAAGCGATTCGGTAATGAACGGGATGACCGGATGCGCGAGACGCAAAATGGTTTCGAGCGTGCGAATCAGCGTGCGGCGCGTGGCGCGCTGCTGGGCGTCGGTGCCGGTCTGGATTTGCACTTTGGCAATCTCAAGGTACCAGTCACAAAATTCATTCCAGACAAAGTCGTAAATCGTATTGGCCACATTGTCCAGACGATACTCTTCGAAGCCCTTCGCAACCTCTGCTTCGGCTTTTTGCAAAAGGGACGTTATCCAGCGGTCTGCGGCGCTGAATTGCAGGTAGCCATGGGCCGGGCCGCCGGGGGCGCATTGGTCTTTGGTGTGTTCGAGCAGGCCGCAATCCTGGCCCTCGCAATTCATGAGCACAAAGCGGGTGGCGTTCCACAGCTTGTTGCAGAAATTGCGATAGCCTTCGCAACGCTTGGAATCGAAGTTGATGCTGCGCCCCAGCGACGCCAGCGCCGCAAACGTAAACCGCAGTGCATCAGCGCCGTAGGCCGGAATGCCGTCCGGAAATTCTTTTTCAGTGCTTTTTCGGACCTGTGGAGCGGTTTCGGGGCGGCGCAGTCCGGTGGTGCGTTTTTCCAGCAACGGGGCCAGCGCAATGCCGTCAATCAGGTCGACCGGATCGAGCACGTTGCCTTCCGATTTACTCATTTTTTTGCCTTGCGCATCCCGCACCAGACCGTGGATGTAAACGTGCCTGAACGGCACCTTGCCCGTGAAGTGCGTGGTCATCATGATCATGCGGGCAACCCAGAAGAAGATGATGTCGTAGCCGGTTACCAGCACCGAGCTCGGCAGGTAGAGGTCGTAGTCGCGCGCAGAGTCTGTGCTGCCGTCTGTGCCGCCGCCTGTGCTGCCGACTGTGCTTGTGGCCATATCCGGCGACCAGCCCATGGTGCTAAACGGAACCAGTGCCGACGAATACCAGGTGTCCAGCACGTCTGGGTCGCGACGCAACGCGCCGTCGTAGCCAGAGGCCTTTGCCTGCTCCCTTGCTTCGGCTTCGTTGAGTGCAACGAAAACCTGACCGTCATCGCCGTACCAGGCCGGAATCTGGTGGCCCCACCAGAGTTGTCGGCTGATACACCAGTCCTGAATATTGTTCATCCACTGGTTGTAGGTGTTGACCCAGTTTTCGGGCACAAATTTAACTTCACCCGACTGCACCGCATCAATCGCCTTGCGGGCAATCGAGCGGCGGTCCTGATTCGCATTGCCATCAGCGTTAATTGTGCTAGCCGCGCTTTGAGTTTCTGCCGGCGACTGATTCATCGCCACAAACCACTGGTCTGTCAGCATCGGCTCCACCACCTGACCGGTGCGGGCGCAGATCGGCAGCATCAGTTTGTGTGGCTTTATTTCGATCAGCAGCTCAATCGATTGCAGGTCCTTCAGCACCGCCTTGCGGGCATCAAACCGGTCCATGCCTCGGTAAGCCACGGGCCCGTTCTCATTGACCTTTGCATCGAGCGTGAATATGTTGATCAGCGGCAACTGGTGGCGCTGGGCACAGGCGTAGTCGTTGAAGTCGTGGGCGCCGGTAATCTTCACGCAGCCCGAGCCAAAGCTACGGTCTACAAAGTCGTCGGCGATGATTGGAATACGCCGGTCGCACAACGGCAAGTCGACCATTTTTCCCACCAGATGGGCATAACGCGGATCTTCCGGGTGCACCGCCAACGCGCCGTCGGCGAGCATGGTTTCCGGGCGTGTGGTGGCAATTGCCATCCCTTTTTGCAAAACCCCGTCTATCAGTTGCGGGCCGTCGGAAAACGGGTAGCAAATGTAGTGCATGCGGCCTTCGGCCTCGGTGCTCTCCACTTCCAGATCGCTAACCGCGCTTTGCAGCACCGGGTCCCAGTTGACCAGACGCTTGCCACGGTAGATCAGGCCCTGGCGGTACAGGTGCACAAAAGTTTGCGTCACGGTGTGCGACAGCGTGTCGTCCATCGTGAAATATTCGCGGCTCCAATCCACGCTGTCGCCCATGCGGCGCATCTGGGTGGTGATGGTGTTGCCACTCTTTTCTTTCCATTCCCAGACCTTGGCCGTAAACGCCTCACGACCAAGGTCGTGCCGGCTGAGGCCCTGATCCTGCAACTGGCGCTCAAC
>Ga0007854_10000953_pt1 | contig 18785 bp, 12 predicted proteins | sample CryBogCBH12Aug08_FD_60382 | JGI IMG/M metagenome (GOLD analysis project Ga0007854, IMG submission 60382) | Freshwater microbial communities from Crystal Bog, Wisconsin, USA - CBH12Aug08 | ecosystem: Environmental > Aquatic > Freshwater > Lake | place: Crystal Bog, Wisconsin, USA | collected...
TGACCAACGGCGTGGCGGTGATGATGGATGTGCCGCAGCTCGATGCGAAAGGCCAGCCGGTCATGACCAACATGCCTGTCATGGTGGATCAAAAAGTGGACGAGCAAGTCATCGTGCAAGGCCCGGTCGCTTCGCAGATCGCGATCAAAATGCTCGGCACAAACGGTGGCGGCTATGCCAATGCCAACGCCGCTCATCCGTTTGAAAATCCCACGCCGCTTTCCAATTTCCTGCAAATGCTGTCCATCTTTGCCATCGGTAGCGGGCTGACGTATTACCTCGGTCGCATGACAAAAAATCAAGGACATGGTTGGTCCATCTGGACGGCGATGATGATTCTGTTTCTCGGTGGCGCGCTGCTGTGCTGGTGGGCGGAATCCAAGGGCAATCCGATTCATCAACAACTCGGCATCGCCGCCGCCGATGGCAACATGGAAGGCAAAGAAGTCCGCTTCGGCATTTTTAATTCCGCCTTGTTCGCCACCGTCACCACCGACGCGTCCTGCGGCGCGGTCAATTCCATGCACGATTCCTTCACGCCGCTCGGCGGTTTCGTGCCGCTATTCAACATGCAGCTTGGCGAAATCATCATCGGCGGTGTCGGCGCGGGACTTTACGGAATGCTCGTGTTCGTGGTGCTCGCCGTGTTCATCGCCGGGCTGATGGTCGGGCGCACGCCGGAATATCTCGGCAAAAAAATCCAGTCGTTTGAAGTGAAGATGGCGATGCTCTCGCTGCTGATTCTCTGCCTGACCATCCTCGGCTTTGCAGCCTGGGCGTCCGTGAGCCAGTGGGGCTTGGCCGGTTTGAACAACAACGGCCCGCACGGCTTGAGCGAAATTCTCTACGCCTATTCGTCGTGCGTCGGCAACAACGGCAGCGCGTTCGCCGGCTTGAGCGCCAACACGCCGTGGTATAACACGACACTCGGAATCGCCATGCTGTTCGGGCGTTTCCTGATGATTGTGCCGATCATGGCGCTGGCCGGTGCGCTCGCGGCCAAGAAAATTTCCCCGGCCAGCGGCGGCACGTTCCCGGTGTCGGGCGGCACATTTGTCATCCTGCTGCTCGGCACGGTGCTGCTCGTCGGCGCGCTGAATTTCCTCCCTTGCCTCGCGCTTGGCCCGATCGTTGAGCACTTCCTGATGCTTCAGGGAAAATTATTTTAACCAAATGACAATCGCAAATCGTCATTCGTAAATCGTAAATTTTATGACTCACAAAGCCCCTTCGCTTTTCGATTGGAACATCGCCGGGCCGGCGGTTGCGGATTCGTTCCGGAAACTCGACCCGCGTTTGATGATCAAGAATCCGGTCATGTTCGTCACGATGGTCGGCGCGGCGGTGACAACGGTGGATATTTTCACCGCCACGGCGGATCGCGGCTTCATCGCGCAGATCGCGCTGTGGTTGTGGTTCACCGTGCTGTTCGCCAACTTCGCCGAGGCGATGGCGGAAGGCCGTGGCAAGGCGCAGGCGCAGGCGTTGCGCAAAACCCGCGTGCTCACGAAGACCCGCCGGCTTGGTAAAAACGGCATCGAGGAAATCAGCGCCACCGAATTGCGCAAGGACGACATCGTGGTCGTGCGCGCCGGCGAAGTGATTCCCGCCGATGGCGACGTAATCGAAGGCGCGGCGACCGTGGACGAATCCGCCATCACCGGCGAATCCGCGCCCGTCATCCGCGAAAGCGGCGGCGACCGCAGCGCCGTCACCGGCGGCACGCGCGTGCTGTCCGACGAAATCAAAATCCGTATTTCCGTCAATCCCGGCGAGGGTTTTCTCGATCGCATGATTTCGCTGGTCGAAGGCGCGCAACGCCAGAAGACGCCCAACGAAATCGCGCTGACGATTTTGCTCGCCGCGCTTACCGTGATTTTCCTGCTCGTGTGCTTTACGCTCAAGCCGTTCGGTATTTATTCCGCCGCGAATTTTTCCGTGCCAGTTCTGGTCGCGCTGCTGGTCTGTTTGATTCCGACGACCATCGGCGGTTTGTTGAGCGCCATCGGCATCGCCGGCATGGACCGGCTGCTCCAGCGCAATGTTCTCGCGATGAGCGGCCGCGCCGTCGAAGCGTCCGGCGACGTGGACGTTTTGCTTTTGGACAAAACGGGAACAATTACGCTCGGCAACCGGCAGGCGACGGAATTTATTCCCGCGCCCGGCGTGACGGAACAGGAAATCGCCGACGCCGCGCAATTGTCCTCGCTCGCCGATGAAACGCCCGAAGGCCGCAGCGTCGTGGTGCTCGCGAAAAAATTTGGCATCCGCGAACGGCAGATTCACGAAATGGCCGGCGCGAATTTCATCAAGTTCACCGCGCAGACGCGGATGAGCGGCGTGGATCTTGACGGCGTGCAATATCGAAAAGGCGCGACGGATGCCATCCGCAGTTTCGTTTCCACGCCGATGCCCGCACCGGTGGAACGTGCGGTGGAAAACATTTCTCGTTCAGGTGGGACGCCGCTGGTCGTCGCCACGCGCGAAAAAGTTCTCGGCGTGATTCATCTCAAGGATGTGGTCAAGGGCGGCATCAAGGAACGTTTTGCGCAGCTCCGCAAAATGGGCATCAAGACCATCATGATCACCGGCGACAACCAGCTTACCGCCGCCGCGATTGCCGCCGAGGCGGGCGTGGATGATTTTCTGGCCGAGGCGAAACCGGAAGACAAGCTCGCGCTAATTCGTCGTGAACAGACCGGCGGCCGCATGGTCGCGATGATCGGCGACGGCACGAACGATGCGCCCGCGCTGGCCCAGGCCGACGTCGGCGTGGCGATGAACACCGGCACGCAGGCCGCGAAGGAGGCCGGCAACATGATTGACCTCGACTCAAATCCGACGAAGCTGCTCGAAGTCATCGAAATTGGAAAACAACTTTTGATCACGCGCGGATCGCTGACGACCTTCAGTATCGCCAACGACGTGGCGAAATATTTCGCCATCATCCCGGCGATGCTCATGGTCACATTCCCGGCTATCGCGCCGCTCAACGTCATGCGCCTGCATAACCCGGACAGCGCCATCCTGAGCGCCGTGATTTTCAACGCGCTCATCATTATCGCGCTGATACCGCTCGCGCTGCGCGGCGTGAAGTTCAAGCCCATCGGCGCGCTCGCCATTTTGCAGCGCAACCTGATCATCTACGGCGGCGGCGGCGTGCTGCTGCCGTTTGTCGGCATCAAGGCGATTGACGTCGTCATCACCGGTTTGAAACTCGTTTGATTTATGAAAGAATTCATTTCTGAAATTCGCGGTGCCATCATGGCGACCGTCATGCTTGCCGTCGTCTGCTGCGGCATTTATCCGCTCGTCGTGTTCGGCATTGGGCAAACGCTGTTTCACGACAAGGCCAACGGCAGTTTGCTCGTGGACAAGGACGGCACGATTCACGGCTCGCGGCTCATCGGCCAGCAGTTCACCGCCGACAAATATTTCATTTCCCGCCCCTCCGATGCGGGCGCGAACGGCATGGCCTATGACTCCACCAGTTCCGGCGGCAGCAACCTCGGGCCGACCTCGCAAAAACTTCACGACACCATCGCGCAAAACATTGCGAGCTATCGCGCGCAAAACAATCTCGACAGCAACGTGCCCGTGCCCGCCGACGCCGTCACAGCGTCCGGGAGCGGCCTTGACCCGCACATCAGCGTCCGCAATGCCGAACTGCAGGCGCCGCGCGTGGCGAAGACCCGGAATTTGCCGGTGGAAAAAATTCTGGCGCTCGTCCGCGCCAACACGGACGCCGCCAGTCTGGGAATTCTGGGCGAACCCGGCGTGAATGTGCTACCGCTCAATCTCGCGCTGGACGCGCTGGCGGCGAAATAAATTTTGCCCGACGTCATTCTGCGCCGCCATGGATAGCGAATTCGTCAACCTGCTGGAAGTGCTGGCGTATTTGATCGCGGGCACTGCTGGAATAATCCTGCTTGGCGGCTGGGCGTTGAAACGGCTCGGCCCACCGAAAAAGTAAAAGCTGAATTTCGCCATGGATTCATTAAGCTAAATCCGTGACCGAGCGTGACCGTCCCAATCCCGATGCGTTGCTCGCCGCGCTGCAACGCGACGAGGCACGGCAGCGTCGCGGCAAGCTCAAGGTTTTTCTCGGCATGTGCGCGGGCGTGGGCAAGACCTACGCGATGCTCGAAGCCGCCCGCCGCGAATTTACCGCCGGCCGCGACGTGGTCATCGGCTATCTCGAAACGCACGGACGCAAGGAGACCGACGCGCTGGCGGAAGGTCTGCCGTTAATTCCCCGACGGCTAATTGACTATCGCGGCATTCAGTTGAGCGAATTTGATCTGGATGCCGCGCTCGCCCGCAAGTCAAAGCTGATTCTCGTGGACGAGTTCGCGCATTCCAACGCGCCGGAATCGCGCCATCCGAAACGTTACCAAGATGTGCTCGAACTGCTCGATGCAGGCATTGACGTTTTCACCACCCTCAACATCCAGCATCTGGAAAGCCGCGCCGAAGCCGTCGCGCAAATCACCGGCGTGACGATTCACGAAACCGTGCCGGACACGGCGCTGACGGATGCGGAATTTGAGCTGGTGGATTTGCCGCCGGACGAATTGCGCGCGCGGCTCGCGGCGGGAAAAGTTTATCTGCCCGAACGCGCCGCCACCGCGCAGGACCGGTTTTTTCGCGCGGGAAATTTGTCCGCGCTGCGCGAACTGGCGTTGCGCTTCACGGCGGAACACGTCGGCCAGGATGTGCTGGAAGAACGCCGCGCGCAAGGCACCGGCACGCCGTGGAAATCTGGTCAGCGCCTGCTCGTCGCCGTCAGCGCCAGCCCAACATCCGCGTCGCTCGTGCGATGGACGCGCCGGCTCGCGGGCGAACTGCATGCCACGTGGCTCGCAGCTTATGTCGAATCCACCCGCGCGCTGTCGGACGAAGATCAGGCGCGGCTGGCAAGGCATCTCGCGCTCGCTCGCGAACTCGGCGCGGAAATTGTCACGACGACCGACGACGACGTGGTGCGCGGCCTGCTGCGCACGGCGCGCGAACAAAACGCCACACAGATCGTCGTTGGCAAGCCGGCCGGCTGGCGCGTGATCGAACTGTTTCGCGGCGGCTCGGTGCTGAACCGTTTGATCCGTGAGAGCGGACAGATTGATGTTCACGTCGTCCGTGCCGAAAGCGAAAAAGTTGCCAGCCGTCCGCTGCGACCCGCCAATTTTTGGAAAATAGATTTCCGCATTTACGCGCGGGTGGCCGGCATTGTGGCGACCGTCACCGGCTTGAACGCGGTGCTGGACCGGTTTGTTGGTTTTTACGCGCTCGCGCTGACGTATCTGCTCGCGGTGGTGGTGCTGGCGTTGTTCGTCGGGCGTGGCCCGGTTTTTTTCGCGGCGACATTGAGCGCGCTGCTCTGGAATTTTTTCTTCCTGCCGCCGCGTTTCACGTTTTACATCACCAACTTTCAAGACGGCATGATGTTCGCGATGTATTTCATCGTCGCGCTGGTGCTGGGCCAGTTGACGACGCGGATTCGCGCGCAACAGACTGCCGAACGGCAGCGCGAACAGCGCGCCACGGCCTTGTATCTGCTCACGCGCGACCTCGCCGAATCGCCCGACCTCGCGCAATTGCTCGCGGTGGTGATCCAGCAGGTTGGAAAGACTTTTCGCGCGGACGTGGCGCTGTCGCTGCCGGACGAATCGGAGACCGCGCCGGTCACGGCTTATTTCGCCAGCTCATGGGCGCTTTCCGACAAGGAGCAAACCGTCGCGGCGTGGGCGTTTCAACACCGGCAGGCGGCGGGACGCGGCACGGATAATTTGCCGGCCAGCGAAGGCTTGCATCTGCCGCTCGTCGCGGGCGCGCGCGCCACCGGCGTTTTGAGCCTGCGTTTTTATGACGCGACTTCGCTTTCGCCGGCGCAGCGCGATTTGCTCGATGCGTTCATCCGGCAGATTGCGCTGGTGTTTGACCGCGAACGGTTGCGCGACGCGGAGACGCAGGCTAAATTCCTCGCCGAATCCGAGCGCATGGGCACGATGCTGTTGAATTCCGTTTCGCATGAACTGCGCACGCCGCTCGCCGCCATCAGCAGCGTGTCCAGCGGCTTGCGCGCGTCGGGTGAACTCAATGCCGCCCAGCAATTTTTGACGGTCGAATTGGAGGAGGCCACGCGGCGGTTGAACCGGCTGGTGCAAAATCTTCTCGACCTGTCGCGGCTCGAAGCCGGGCATTTACGGACGAACGCCGACTGGCATGACCTGCATGATTTGCTGCGGGCGGCGTTGCAAAATCTCGGCCACGCCTTGAGCCGGCACGAAATTAAAATTGATGTTCCCAACGATTTTCCGCCGGTGAAATTGGACGCAATTTTGACTGAACAAATCCTGGTGAACCTGCTCGGCAACGCCACCATTCACACGTCGCCGGGAACGAAGATTGAATTTTCTGCGCGCACGGAAGCGGATCAGCTGGTGTTGCGCGTGGCGGACAACGGCCCCGGTTTGCCGCCCGGCGATGCGGCGCGGTTGTTTGATCGTTTTCAGCGCGGCCCTGAGGCGGTGGCAGGCGGAACCGGCATTGGCTTGTCGCTTGTAAAAGGATTTGCCGAAGCCCAGGGCGGAAGTGTAAGCGCTGAAAATCGACCAGGCGGAGGCGCGCTGTTCACCGTAAAATTGCCGCTGACCAAATTACCGCCGGTGCCGGAGGAAAACGAATGAATGACAAGCCGCTTGTGTTAATCGTGGACGACGAACCGCAGATTCGCCGTCTGTTGACGGTCACGCTGGAGGCAAATGCCTATCGCGTCCTCGCCACCGCGAGCGGACAAGAAGGCGTGGTGCTGGCGGCGCAGCATCGGCCGGCGATGGTGATTTTGGATCTTGGCCTGCCGGATTTGGGCGGCCAAGAGGTGCTGCGCCGGTTGCGCGAATGGAGCAACACGCCGGTCATTATGCTGTCGGTGCAAGATGACGGAAAAGGCAAGGTCGCCGCGCTCGACGCCGGGGCGGATGATTATGTGACCAAGCCGTTCAACACCGACGAACTGCTCGCGCGCCTGCGCGTGGCCTTGCGGCGCTCAACCAAGCCCGAGGAAGCCACCGTGATTAATGCGAAAAATCTGGTGGTGGATTTGGCAACGCGACGCGTGACCGTTGGCGGTAATGAAGTGAAGCTTTCTAAAATCGAATATGATTTACTCCGGCAGCTAGTGCGGCACGCCGGAAAAGTTCTAACCCACCGGCAGATTCTCCGGGAAGTCTGGGGGCCCGGCCATGAGAATGACACACATTATCTCCGGGTTTACATCGCTCACTTGCGCGAAAAACTTGAGGCCAACCCGGAGTTGCCAGAGTTAATCCTAACCGAATTGGGTGTGGGCTATCGCTTTCTTCTTCCCTTATAAATAAATAAGGGGTGGGCAGCTTTCCATATCCTCTGGAAATAGAACAATCCTGTTCAAGTTGCCAATTTTAATCGAGGGGTGAGAAATTTACCTTGTGTTTCAATGAGCAAAATTAACTAACAAAGCAGGTCAAAAAAAACAATCCCAGCCAAATGAAAAAAAATCAAATTAACCCAAAAGCTCGCGCTCGATTTGTTCAAGAGATTTGTTCTTGGTTTCAGGCAGCTTAAAGCAGATGAATACGAAACCCAAAACACAGATGACAGCATAAAGCCAGAAAGTCCCCGCCGCCCCCAGCATGGCGTTCAACATTGGAAATGTGTAGGTCAGAATGAAGCACGCGATCCACAACGAGCACACCGCAACCGACATCGCCGCGCCGCGGATGCGATTGGGGAATATCTCTGAAATCACCACCCACGTCACCGGCGCGAGGGACATTGCGTAACAGCCGATGGCCGCGAGCACGAGCAGCAATACCGGCAGCCCTTTCACCCCGTGCGCGTAGCAAAACCCCAACGCCGTATAAATCACTGCCAAACCGGCCGAACCAAACAACATCAAGGGCCGCCGCCCCGCGCGGTCCACGGTGCCAAGCGCGATGAAAGTAAACACCAGATTCACGGAACCAGTCCAAGCGATGTTGCTCAACACGCTGGAAATGTCGTAGCCGGCCGCCTTGAAGATTTCTTCGGCATAATTGAAAATCACATTGATGCCACACCACTGCTGGAACACCGCCAGCACCACGCCCAGCACCAGCACCTTCGTCATTTTTGGATCCAGCAAATCGGCGAAGCGAACCTGTTGAATTTCTTCGGTCGCCAGCGTGGAGCGGATTTCCGTCATCGCCGCCTTGCTGTAATTTTCACCACCGATTTTGGTAAGAATTTTCTTCGCTGCTTCCGGTTTGCCGTTTTTCGCGAGCCAGCGGGGACTTTCGGGCACAAAAAACATACCGCACAGAAAAAGCAAAGACGGCAACGCCGTCAGGCCAAACATCCAGCGCCAGCCGCTCTGGCCAAACCACGAATTGCGGATGAAATCATCGGACGCGCCCGCCGGTAAATGGCGCACCAGCGACCAGTTGATTACCTGCGCCAGTAAAATACCGACGACGATAGTGAGCTGATTGATGGAAACCAGTTTGCCGCGCATTTGGGCAGGTGCGACCTCGGCGATATACATCGGTGAAAGATTCGATGCCAGCCCGATGGCCACGCCACCGAGCATCCGCCAGAAAATAAAAATGGAAAAGCTTTCCGCCAATGCATTACCGAGTGAGGTGACGGCGAAAATCAAAGCTGACAACAGCAGCAGTTTCTTGCGGCCGAACCGGTCGCTCAACGCTCCAGCCACAAGCGCGCCAACGAGACAGCCGATGAGCGCGCAACTGTTTGCCCAACCAATTTGAGCCTCACTCGTGAGCTGAAAATATCGCTGAAAAAATGGTTTTGCGCCACCAATGACGACCCAGTCCCAACCGAAGAGCAATCCGCCCAACGCCGCGACGGAAGAGATAAGCCAGACATAGCCGAGATTTAAATCAGCCTTGAACTTGGTGGAATCCAATTGCGCATTATTGATCATATTTTTCAAATGTTATGGGACCGCAAATCTGCCGCGAGCGCATGATTGGGATCGCGCTTAAGCACGGCGGCCAACAGTTTTTTCGCAGCCGGCTTCTTGCTCAATCCAAGTTGGGCCTGTGCCTGAATAAATAGTGCCGTGGTTTCCTGCCGAAATTGAAGGTCATCGTCAAACAACAGCATCGTCGGGAGCGATGTGGCAAAATAATCAATCTTGGCCTGGGATTTTTGGAGTTGCTTTGCGTAAGCCAGCAATTCGCGAAAAAGTGCTTTTGCCTTTGAAATCTGCCCCAACTTTTCCCACGCCAATGCGGAGTAATATGTCATCTCTGAAAATGTGCGAACGCTCATCTCCTGGAAGTCGCCTTTGAAACTGGTGGCAGCGAGCCAGTGTTGTTTAGCTTTCGCCGCGTCGCCGTTCGCCGCGTGCGCGCAGCCAAGCCAGTAATGGATGTCGCTTTGATTGGCGAGCAGATGCTTGGCTTCGGCAAGATTTCGCGGCGCAGTCAGCGCAGCCGAAAAATGTTCACACGCTTTGGCCGCATCGCCGCTTTGGAGCGCCGTCCGACCCAGCGCCAAATGCGAGCGCACCCACTGGCCGAGCGGGCCGCCTTCGCCACCCTCCCATGGTTGAAACTGGCGTGAACTGACAACCGCCAGCGCCCGCTCATGCTGACCGGTCTGATTATAAAGCGCGCAGAGCTCGATGCTCAAATCATCGCGTCGCTGGACCAACTGCGAAAACTTTTCCAGTTCATGCAACCGCTTTGCTGGCGAAGCGCCGAGCCGTTTCCATAATTGGTCGCGCTCAAATAAAAGCCGGGCATCCGTCGGATTGACTCTAAATGCGCGATCGTAGGCGCCGCGCGCCTTAACTGGCTTACAATGAATGTTAAAGTAACCGATTCCCAAGTTGCGCCAGACGACGGAAAATTTTTTATCAAGGCCAGCGGATTTTTCCCAAAGGTGAATTGCCTCCGCGTGGCGGCGGCGATCATAAAGCAAGTTGCCCAAGTAATATGGCGCTTTGGCATCACGTGGGTTTGCGGATATCGCAGCTTCGAAAACAGCGATTTCTTCGAGTCGCGCCGGAAAACAGTAATCCGATTGCATCACCGCAGCTGCTTGGAAACTGGCCAGCGCGGATTTCGGGTCGTCGTTTTTCTGATGCAGCCAGCCGAGCGTGTATTGCACCAGCGGCTGTGCCCCCAAGCTTTGGTCGGGCAAATCGCCGGGCATGGCTTTGGCGCTTTCGAGTAATGTAATGGCTTCGGGAAAAAATCCGGCGCGGGCGAAATCGTGGGCGATGTCCAGCGCCGTTTGGAGATCGCACACCAGCTTTTCGCCGCGCAGATAGCGGTTCCACCAATCCAGCTTGTCGGCGTTGGCGACCAATGACCAGACGGCTCTAGCACCCTCCAAATTGCCGCGTTCGCGGCAAACCAAGCCGAATAAATTTGCCGCCCGCAGATTTTGCATGGAATGCTCGAGCACCTTGGAAAGATGTTCGTCTGCCTTGTTCCAGTCCTTGCGGCAGCAATCTATTTCTGCCAGCGCATGATACGCGGCGGATTGCCAAGCCTGATTCCAACACGCCTTGTAAAGCGCGTCGTAGGCTTCGTCGCGGCCCAGATGCCGCAGGCACAGACCGAGATTATAATACGCCTCGCCGTCATAAGGATTGGCATTACGTCGCGTCAGACGTTTGATGGCTTGCCGTAAATATTTTTCCGCCGTGTAAAATTCACCTCGCTTGAGATACCACAAACCCATTGCATTATTACACCGGGAGTCCAGCGGATCCCGGCGCAGTGCTTCGCGCCAATACAACGTTGGACAGCGCGTGGCGTGGCGGTATTGGTCGAGGTGTAGGCCGGTGATAAAGAGTTCGTCGGCGCTGGAAATTTCCTCCGGTGGTGGTGGCTCAGTCGCCGGTGGTGGAACTTCGGCTTTGACTTGAGGTTTCGGTTGGTAAGAAATGATTTTACCGCCGGCCGAATCAATGACTTCCAAACACAAATCGGCTTCTCTCAAATTTAACGGCGCTTTGATTTCCCTGACCAACGGCTTGTCTGGCGCGAGATTAACTACCGATTTGAAGATATCTTTCCTTTTGATCGCAAGGCTGACTCTTGCGCCACTTATTTTCTCCGTAACCGCGACACCAAGTCGGATTTTGTTGCCAAGAATTTTCAGGCTGACCGCCGCGTTCAGATTTGCGTGCTGGGCGGGGCCGATTTTCTGGATGGGATACCAATATTGGCTCCACGCTCGCGTCTCGCCGGGCTGAAGAAAACTGAAGTCCGGCTGGTTGTCAGTGAACACACCGGACATGATTTCGATGTAGGGCGCGAACTCGCCGCTGGCATCGGCATCGGTAAGATTGCGATCCCACGCGTAACCGAACTCGTGATTGCCCCACGTCCACTGTTTTTTTCCGGGTGAAATGTGATGGTTCGCGATGTGGACAATGCCCGCCTCCGCCTTGTAATCATAGCCACCGAAGAAATCTTCCTGGCTGCCCATGCACATGTAGGAGGTCGGCACGGGAATGTTGGCATAAAAACTCAAGTCATTCGGTGCGTAGTCTGGCAGTTCTGATTTTTTAGTTGTGGGTTTTGGTTTGGCGCCATGCAGCGGCACGAATTGATTCGGAATTTCGCTTTGTGGAATGCCGGCGCTACCGCGTTCGCCGTAGTTGACCCCATAATAAAATCCTTTCGCCAGCGGATATTCGCTCATCGAACGGCGTGCGTGATCAGCCACGTAATAAACGTCCGGCGGGAAAAAACTCTGGTAAGCCTCATGCACGCGCGTGGCGACATTCGCCCACCACAAAAACGTCTGGACATGCGGCGTGCGGTTGTAGGCGCGCACTTTCAACTCCACGAAGGCTTTGCCGGGATACAAACAAACACCGTGCATTCCCTTCATGCGGCACATCGGGTCATGGTCGCTGCACCAAACGGTCTTGGAACCGTCCGCATGTTCCTCAATCTCAAAATCCGTCGGGAGAAAGGTCGCCGGACGATGATGCTGCGGCCAGTTGAACTCGATGCCGCCGCTCGCCCACGGCCCGGCGAGACCGACGAGCGCGGGCTTGATGACGGATTGGTTGTAAATCAGGTCGTAGCCATTCGACTTGTCCTGAATAGCGTGTATACGCCCGCCGAGTTCCGGCAGCACCTGCACGCGGAGAAATTCATTTTCAAGCCAAACGGCCTGCCAGCTTCGAGCCACCGGCTTTTCCGCAATGCGATCCGTAAACGGCAGCGGATAAACCTTGCCGCTGCTGCCTTGATAAACTCGTTTCTCCAGGAACATCGGATTCTTGTCCGGTGGCGCCGGTTCATATGTGGGAAAAGTTAATTTTTCTAAACGAACCGAAACCAAGCGCTCATATTTCTGGTCCGTGGCGGTAATCGGGCTTTTCATGCGGCGGATTATTTAATGATTCTAAGGATAAATTTCCTAGTGAGACGGTAAATCAATACGCCGTAAATGCATGCGTGAAACCATTAAATTTCATCGATTTGACCCTGCCTTGTTTCATTCATTGTCGGGTGGTTAAACGCATTGCTGTCGACGCGATTACGCGCCTTGAATTGGGACGTGGTTGCAAACTATGCCCAGACTGGTTAACAGATTTTGAAAACGCGGTAGGATCATTTACTGGTCAGCTTGCATAGCACCGAACGAACCACTTCATCTACATCAATTTTTCGAGTTTGTTTTGAGCCAGTCATTTTAGAATGCGATTTGCATTCGCGGGCAGCATCTTCATATCCGCAATCACCGAGCAGACAGGCGAGTTTTGCTTTGGCCATCTCAAGATTATCCATCTCAGCCTTGCTCATCGGAAAACGCGGAGGCCCGGGATTAAATCCGCGCAAAGAAACCGCCGCCCGAAAACCTTCCGGGAAATTCCCCGCCGCAAACATCGCCGCGATGAGGTCTTGGATTTTCAATTGCACGCGCCGGCATTCCGTGTGATTGTCTGCTAGAAAATCATTGTAAAGCTTGATGATAACTTCCGGCATCACGCCCGAACTCGCAATTGTTCCACCATCACCGCCCATGACCAAACTCGGATACAGAATTTCTTCCGTGCCGCTGAAGCACACAAAATCCGGCCGCTGCGGTTTGATCTGAGCCAGCATCGTGCAGAAGCGCGGAAAATCACGGCTCGAATCCTTGATGCCAATAATGCGCGGACAATCCAGAGCCAAGCGCTGCACAACCGGCAAACTGATTTCATTCGAGAACTGCGGGATGTTGTAGAGCAAAATATCAATCGGCGATTTCGCCGCGAGGTCGCGAAAATATTTCTCGATGCTCTCCTGCGAAACTTTGTAGTAATACGGTCCGGTCAAGCTCACCGCACGGCACCCGAGGTCGGCGTAAAATTGACACGCCTGCAAAACCTGATCGGAGTTTGGCTCCGCTGCGCCGGCGAGAATTGGTAGCCGTCCGCGATTTTCCTCCGCCATGATTTTCACCACGCGCAGCCGGTCTTCAAAACTCAAGCGGATGAATTCGCCCGTGCTGCCATTCGGATACAAGCCGTGAACGCCTTTCTCGATGAGCCATCCCGTCAACCGCCGCAACTCGCCCTCGTTGATTGAGTGGTCGTCGTTAAACGGAACGATGTTTGGCGTATAAATACCGGAAATTTTGGTCATTTGATTTTTGCCGCGGCGGCGGCCAGCAGACTTTTTAGCTGCACCGTTTCGGAAACAATATCCACTTCGTTGCAATGTTCCCAGTCAATCCAGACGAATTCCAAAGCGACCCAGCCAAAAAATTTAGCCTTGGCCAGCGCCTTGACCACGTTTGGAAAATCAATCGTATTATCTTTCAACGGCGATTGCAGTCTTCCGCGTCGCGCGGTGCGCGCGTGCAGATGCGTGGCAAATTTGGCCAGCGGCTCGATGCGCGTATCGGAAATTCCGGCCCGGGTGAAATGGGCATAATCCAAAGTGAAACCAAGACCATTCACGCGCTTAACCAAATCCAGCGCTTTCTCGGGCGTATCAATCAGCGAGCCAATGTGCGGCTCGACGGCGAGCTGAAGTTTTGCAGCCTTTGCTTGCGCAACGCGCCAGTTGAGTTCGTCGGCGCTGCGCGAAATGGATTCCGCTCGCGATTCGCCAGCAAAGACCACGCCCGGCAAAATCGTGACGTGATCCGAGCCGGCGGCGTTCGCATATTCCAGCGTCCGCAGAAACTGGTCGCGGGCAAACTGCCGTCGCCTATTATCGGGGTGATTAATGGCAAACTCGACGAAGCCGGAATGGATTTGCAGAAAAATATCCGACGCTTTGAGCCCATGCGCGGCGAGGCGTCGCTTCAGCTTAGCGCCACTGGCGGCGGGGGTATTCAATTCCGCACTCGGCTTTAAATGTCCGTGACCCTCAAACAAACCAATGTCCGCGCCGCGAAAACCTAAAAGCGCAATGGCAGTCAATGCCTGCTCATGCGCCAGCAGCGGAAAAGAAAAGTCGGTGCAACTTAGTTTTAATTTCATAGGTCAATTGCCTTGAAAATCCTTGCCACCGCGCATCCGCGACTCGCGATAAAGCGCATCCAGTTTATCAAGCACCGCTGACAGGTTGCGTCCGTCGCGCAAATATTCCTGCAACGCTTTGCCGCCATCCGTTTGCAGCGGAACATAGCCGCTGTATCGCGGTCGGACGATGGCCTCCGATTGTGTCGCGTGCGTGCCACTGAAAAATCCACCACATAATTCATCCGCCAGTTTGTCATCCCAAGCGGAGCGATGCGACGGCTGACCGCCGGCATGAACATAAATGCCCCTCTGCACGTTACTGCTCGCGACGAACAGTGCGTAGTCGAGCGCGGCAGCAACATTTTTACAATTTGCGGAAATGGCGATTCCCGTTCCACCCAAAACGCTGCGCAAACGCGGGTCGCCGGGTTTGAGCGAAATCAAATTTCCAAAACGCAATCGCTTCGCCGCGAAATTCGGACGCGCATAATTGTTGTAAGTGTAGGCAAAAGCGTTCCAAGCAAAATCATCAGTCGTCGTCATGCGCTCGGCAACGAGGATGGGATTCAGCTCGAAAATCGCGCGCGGCATCGGCTCGGTCAATTCGCGCAACAGCTCTGCGGCGCGTTGCATAATTTCGCGCGGCGCAATATTTTCGGAATCGGCGCAAGGTTCAGCGCCGAGCGCCTTCACGAGCATGACGAAATGCAAAAATAAATCCGCGTTGAAACCGGGAATCACCGCCAGCTTGCGACGCGACAGCGCCACGGCTTCCGCCCACGTCTGCGGCGGTTGGACGCCCGCGCGTTCGAGCAAATCGGGTCGCCAGCTTGGCGCGGGCGTGGCGGCGTCAATCGGTAGCGCGAGAATTTTATTTTGCCAGACGTAGCTTTCAAACGTCGGGCCGATGGAATTTTGTTTCAGTTCCGCAAGCAAGGGAGCGGGCACAGATTGAGCGAGGTCGAGCACCAAATTTTTCTCGAAGCAAAAGCCGGCCCACGGATGGTCAATGACGATGAGGTCAAATGTTTGCGCCAGCACGTCAATCGGCTTATGACCAAATTCGTCGAGCGTGCGCTTCTGCAAGTGAATGCGGACGCCGCGATGCGTCTCCTCGTAACGCTGGGCGGTAGCAACAAGCGGCGGCAGCGCGCGGCTGTGATCCCAGGCGATGCCGGTGAGTTGGACGGGCGAACTCATGCGTAGGAAGCCGGAAGCGCAGCTTTTTTGCCGGGAGAAGTTTTTGAATCATTTACGGCTGCCGCGCGCACGGGACGGATTTGTTCATTGCGCCCGGTCTGCGCGGATTCACAAGCGGCTTCGATGATTTCCATGGACGCGAGGCCAAGATCGCCGGCTGAACCATTGGGAGCTTTGCCGGAAATCACATCAATGAAATTCAAAACCGGTGATTGCGCGGGATAAATTTCATTTTCTGCGAGCGGCGGAAATTCAGTGCGTTGGTCCGAGAAATCAATCAGCGTCATCGTTCCCCTCCAGAGTTCGAGTTGCAAAATGGCTTTGCTGCCGAAGACGCGGACTTCGTAGTTGCGTTCGGCGAGCGGCGTCGCAGCGGTGCTGGCGAGGGAAACAAAGGCACCGTTTTCCAGGGTGATGGTGAGTGAGTTGTAAATGTCATTTTGCGAACCGTCGCGGTCGAAGCGCGCAAAAACTTCCGCCGCCCGCAAGCCGGTCAAAAAAGTCAGATACGCTGCCGCGTGCGAGACCTGGCAGTAAATCTGACCGCCGCCCGCAATGGCTGGGTCGTTGTAGGAGCCATGGCGCGGCTCGACATAGACGTCCGCCATCCCGTGTGTGGGCGATGTGTTCACGCCGCGCAGCAGTTTGTCGATCGGGTTGGTCATCAACACGGAAATCAGCTTAATTTCGCCGAGCGCACCGGACTGGATCAGCCGCCGTGCCTCGAGGCCGTGCGCGGTGAAATGCCACGGGCAACTGATGACGAGTTCTAATTTTTCCCGCGCCGCGAGTTCCACCAGTTCCCGCGCCTCGGCGGCGGTGAACGTCATCGGTTTCTCGATGAGCACATGGCGGCCGCTTTCCAACGCAGCTTTGGCCTGCGCGAAATGAACGTTCGGCGTCGAGGCGACAATGACGGCGTTGACTTCCGGCAGCGCCAGAATTTCTTCCACGCTGATGCAGGCATGCTTCGCACCAAAGTCGCGGGCGATTTTTTCCGCCTTGGCGCGCTCGCGACTCTGGACGGCGACCAATTCGGCATTCGGATGCGATTTGACGGCGGGAATGTGGGCGAACGTCGCCCACCAGCCTGCGCCAATCACACCGATGCCAACTTTCTTCATTTTTAACCCTTGTATGGCGCGAGCAACTCGCGTTTCAATTCGACGCCGAAGCCGGGCTTGTTCGGATCGAGCGTGACCTTGCCATTCACCGGCAACGGTTCGCCTTCGAGCACGGCGAAAATCGGCTGGATGTCCTCGCCCTTGCCGACGGAAAGGTATTCGGCGTAGGGCGAATTCGTGTTCGCCATTACGAAATGATAATTATAAACGCTCGCCCCGTGCGGAATCACGGGCATGTCGTAAGGTTTGGCCATCGCCGCGACCCAGCGGCCGGGCGTGATACCGCCCATCCATTGCAGCTCGGGCTGGATGATGTCTGTGGCGTGGTTGTGAATGATATCGTGGAACGCTTTCGGGTGATATTCGAGATTGCCAGTCGCGAGAAGGATCGGCGAAATGCGGTCGCGCAATATCCGGTTGCTCTCGGTGGCCCAGCCGTTTTGCAACGGGTCTTCAAACCATTTCACATCGTAATCGCGGACGCGTTCAGCGACGCGCGTGGCGAACTCGATGTCCCACGAGAGATAGCAATCGATCATGATTTCCATTTCGTCGCCGAGATCCTGGCGCAGCTTGCCGATAAGCTTCTCCATTTTCTTGATGCCATCCCGTCCGCTTTCCACGCCCCACGGCGCGGCGATTTTCACGCCGAGAAAACCGCGGTCACGCCAGTGGTCAACGTAGTCGGGATGAATCGTGACGTAGCACGGAATGGATTCCTTGGTCTGGCCGCCGAGCATTTTATAAACGGGAAGTTTCTGCGCCTTCGCGACCAAATCATAAAGCGCAATATCCACGCCCGCCATCGCCATGCTGGTCACGCCGCCGAGACCGTAGGGCAGCGTCGAGCGATTCATCTGGTCCCAGATGAGTTCGATGTTGAACGGGTCCTGCCCGATGAGGAAGCGTTTGAAATGTTTTTCAATGATCGCACAGGCGAATTCGCCGCCGCCGTAGTTCGCGCAAAAGCCGCTCACGCCTTCGTCGGTGAAAATCTCGATGACGAACGGGTCCTGTCCCCCGCCCATCCACAGTGAGCGAATGCGCGCATACTTCGGGTGGACAGACATGGGATTGGAGATGAGCGTCTGGGCCTGCCAGCCGCCGCCCCAGTATTGGGATTCGCCCATGGCCGCGCCCCGCGCGCCGGTGTCCCCAGATTTAATGGTGTATAGTTTGATGTCGGTGATTTTCATGCGGAATATGCTCAACATGATAACGGGAGACGGACAACACAAAATGGAGACAATGACATAATAAGTGGACTTTTTGCAGCAGGAGACTTTGCAAACATCCTGATTGCTTCACGCCTTTTGACGGCGACTCCGCCACTGGCTGGGCGTGACGTTCAGCTTTTGGCGGAACAGCCGGGAAAAATAGTGTTCGTCTTCAAACCCCGTTTGCACCGCAATCTCCTTTACCGAAAGACCGGTGCCGACCAGCAGGTTGCGGGCGCGAACCAGCCGCATTTCCAAGAGATACTGGTGCGGGGCCAGGCCGGTGTGCATGACAAACGCGGTGCGAAACCAGCTGTAGCTCACGCCCAGATTCTGCGCCAAAGCCTTCATGTCCAGTTGACCGCCAAATTCGCTTTCCATGCGGCCAATCGCCTGCTCAATCGCATTCGAGCCGGGATTGCCGGTTTCCGGCGGCGCCTGCTGCGCGGAATAGCAAATGCCGACCAGGTTGGCGGCGGCACCGGCCAGGATTTGTTGCAAGGCCGGACGATTGGCGCGCACGGCTTGCATCAGGCGGCTGAAGGTGGCGAGCACGGTGTCCTCACTATCCATCTTGACCACCGGTTTGCCCGCTGAAATAAATTTGTTTTTCTGCCAGCTGCGCGCCGTATCACCATCGAAGCCAATCCAGAACTCATGCCAGCCGGTTTTAACTTCCGGCTGGTAACGATGCCAGACACCGGGAAAGAGCAGGAACACGCTTCCTGGTTCAATCGGCAATTTGATTCTGCGGGCCGACTCGAAACTGCCCCG
>Ga0007854_10000954_pt1 | contig 18775 bp, 16 predicted proteins | sample CryBogCBH12Aug08_FD_60382 | JGI IMG/M metagenome (GOLD analysis project Ga0007854, IMG submission 60382) | Freshwater microbial communities from Crystal Bog, Wisconsin, USA - CBH12Aug08 | ecosystem: Environmental > Aquatic > Freshwater > Lake | place: Crystal Bog, Wisconsin, USA | collected...
AACGAGGCAAAGGTCCCGAGACAGCACAAACCCCTTGATCTTTGTGAGTGGAGACGATGGGGCTCGAACCCACGACCCCCTGCTTGCAAATTCACTCGGCGCGTATTTCGACAAACACTGAGAAACGGTAAGACCAGATCAAATGGGCTGATCTGACCAGCGGAGGATGCCACCGAACAGCCATGGAAGTTACCTAAAAGTTCCATGGCGTAATTTGAAGGAGTCGTCCGTCTGTGTTCCTACGCTGCTCCTAGCCAGGTACGTTCAGGTTCTTTGAAACCTGGCCGTTGCGTCACAAGCTATCGAACGTGTCTCCACCCCGGCCTTGACTCAAGTTCCTCTCTACTGATCCACTCGTTCTTTGGTTTTGGAGAAACGCCAAACGGGCGGGGTGAGATGTACCGTGCCGAAATCTCGCCACCTCCGACAACAAAGATCTCACCTAGGTTGGGATCGAAATGCCAACCTTCAGAACAAATGTGAGTTTGTTGGCCGGTTTCCCAGAGGACTCCAATAAACCAACCGGCACAGCTCGTTGATCGACAGGGCTGCCTTCCCCCAGTGGTTCTGCCTTCAAGTCGCTGCGACCGGCTATGCACAGGAATGCCCGTAGGAACTCGATTCTCGTATATTGTCGCAAATGCGTTGGGCCAACCATTTTCATTGAGATGCCGATGCGTGTATGCGGCTCGCACAAGTCTTTGAATCATATTGTTCTCAACAAATATGGCACGAAGGCCTTCCCTGAGTAGGTCACCCCTAACGATTTCTGTGACGTAGCCCACAATCTCCTCATATTCGAGCTGCCGGATCTCTTCCAGTGAGAGTTCTCGCAACTCGTCCGGAGGCTGAACATTAAAGCTCACGAGTTCTAAGTCACAAATAAGTTGCCAAAGTAAGTCCAGGCATGGGGGGTTGTGATCGCTACCAATCTCTCGAGAAATATCTCGATCGACGATCAAATCCGGTGGGCTGGAGGCTCGCAGATCATCGAGGTCGTAAGCGCATCGCTTGGCCTCACCCCATTTATCAGTCTTCAACCAGATCCTCGAATCGTTCACAGATCCGTATTCTTAGATCACCGCCTCCTTATCTGTCCAGTAGATCCGTAGTTCTATCCCGAAGACCAATTGGATTTGAAAGCGGCACTCTGCGAACCTCGTCGAAGGAATATCTCGCGTCTCGCATTCAGTAAGGATGGATGAATTTGTGCGATCGAGATGTGACTAAATCCCGTTGAATATATTGACCACGGGTCTTAATTCCGCAATGATTGACCTATTGCAACACGAAGGAAGGTTGCTCTAAATTGAATTCATCAATCATGAAAGATTGAAGCAAGGATATATGCAAATGTATTGTATCTTCTGTGGAGCCGTGCTCACTGCTGAAGCACTCTATTGCAGCGACTGTGGAGCACCTGCGAACAACGCTATCCGCGAGACCGGTATTGCAGACAATGAGCCAATTGATTTCGTCAACAAGTTCGTAGGACGAGAGGGTTCACAACTAGATATAAGAAGTCCATTCACTGGAGCTAAACGGCCGGTACGTTCCATTATCAAATGGCTGGCCATTGGATTTGGCATTTTTTTGCTATTAGCAACGATTTTGGGCACAGTTTTCCCAGGGCATTCTTCCGGCGGATCAGGCGCCGATTCCTATCCGTCTCCGCTGGGAAACCAACAGGCCTACGACGCAGGATGGAACTCAGTGGCTGATTTGACAGGACCGATTGGTGGTTTTCCACTTACTCCGGATGCTCAACTAAATGAAGATCCGATCAAAGGATGTATTGATGCCTGGGATAAAAGTTGGGACGAGGGTGATTACGTTCAAGGGTGCGTAGATGCTCAGGCTGCTTGGGACAGCGCTACAAACGGGGGTAGCAATCCCAATGCGACTATTGCTCACAAATAGATAGTTAACCAGAATCTCTCGATCGGAGTCCCTCTTTCGAATCCAACAGGCGAGGCGGTTTTTAACGTCTTTCATTCCTCAGCACACTTAATTATGGATTAGCCTCGCACGCTCAAGCGTATATATTTGCGTGATGGCTGCGCAAGGTGTTCAGTGGGCTGAGACTATCGTCGTTCCCAATTCTCCCACTTCCGTAATTGCTGGAATCACGCAGGGAGCAAGTTCGGGTGGGAACTACTTCGACCAGTCAGACGTGCGACCTACTGGGATGAACTCAATACAAATCGTAAGGCGTTATGTTCCGACTTGGGCCATCGTTCTTGCAATTCTCGGTTCGCTCTTATTCCTCATCGGTCTCTTGCTGTTGTTAGTCCGAACGACCGAGATTTTGCAGATTGCCGCCTACGACGACGTCGCAGGTAGCCGCGTTGACATCAACGGAATTTGCTCGACGGGTGTTAGCACTCAGCTCAAGTTTGTGTTGACTCAGGTTGCGAGACCGGGAGGAGCGCCTCCAGTAACTACACCAAGAGGTCAGGGAGGGGTCACAATGCGCATTTCTGATTCAACTGTACCGAGTGCAGGCTCTTCTAGCCAGGGTGGTCATGCGTTCTGTGAGCAATGCGGGAGTTCGTTGAGTACTGGGGCATCGTTCTGTAGTCGATGCGGTACGAGATCAGTGTCGGCTAGTGAGTAGCAAACTAAGGCGGCGGGATCGATTCTGTCCTTGAAGGTGCCAGGAGCTTCGGTGGTTAGTAAGAGTCAATGGCATTTTGAAGTTGCACAAAACTGTTGATAGCGCCGTTACACCACAGCGGGTAGCTGGAATCCGTTCCGCTCGCATCGCCGGCACAACTGTTGATGTCAGTGATGACACCCGCGTAGTCGGCATAGATAGCATCACTCTGCGGTAGCCCATCGTTCCCACCTTCAACTTTGTTGATCAAAGGGAGAATCCGATTCTCGAGTGGTTGCAGCGAAATGCTTGAAGCATTTGCAAGGAAGCCAGAACGCAGTTGATCCAATAGGGGCTGCACAGCTATCTTCCAATTGGTGACTGCAGATGCCGCCGAGAGGGTTGTGGTTGTTTGGCGCTCATTCGGTCCGGTGGTTGCGGTCGAAGGAATTGTCGTGGTGTGGGCAGGCATTGACGTAGTCGAAACATACGTAGATATTGTGCTCGTGGGCAAGACAGTGGATATCGTCACTCCGGCACCAGAGGTTGCCGATCGGTCATGTGGTTCGCGATGGTGCTTCCCGGTGATCAAAAAGATGACGCCCACAAGAACAAGGATGCCTGCCAGAGCACTAGCACTCGTGATCGTCGTGCGGCGTTTATGGCTTGGAAGCACCGGAGGAATGATCGGAGAGGCTTCTTCGATGTCTTCGCTACGTGGTACCGCTGATATCGGTGGAACTCCCAATAGAACAGTAGATGATTCGATCTTTGCCGCTCGGCCAACAACGGCTATTGCCTGACCGCAAGTTGCGCAAAATACTGCGTTACTTCTGTTGGCGTGGCCGGCCCGACATTGATTCCTGTCGGTTGAACCTTCGCCAATGAGTCTTCTCGCAACTGTGGGCGCACCGCAGATACCGCAGTACTTTGCGGATACACCAACAACATGGCCGTTAGGACAAATCAATTCAGGAGTAGGCAAGAAGTTCCCCCTTGAATTCATCCACCAGATTGAACTCTATCGGGACTGCTGTCGGTTTAGTTGACAGTTTGACTCCGATAAAGACAGCCATCCAACTCGGCCTGACCTCTGAACTTTCCTATGAAAGCTCCTTGACTTCGACCGGAACGCACTTCCTAAGAATTCGAAAGTGGTTACGTACCACGAGTCAGAAAGTCTGGAAGCTTTGGATGTTTCGTGTCTTCACAAGACCCGGTGTGATTCACCTTGTTGAACATGAGCCGACTCCCGGTCGTGACGAGCGAATATCAAGCGATCAACGAAGCGCGAAGTGGTCGTCACCGGACTGACCAGAGGAAATTCGAGGAGCGAATTCGTAATTTGACTCTTCATGGTCGGACTTCCAGCCTTGCATCGGGTGATTCTGAGGACTCGAGTATCGCCTTGAGGAGTCTCGGGTTCGTTTTCTTCAATAGGGCCTCGTCGCGCTTGACGTGCTCGCGCATCACGTGCCACACCGCGCCGACCGAGACGCCATTACCAAGTTGGCGATAGGTAGTCGCGTCGGTCTGCCCACCAAAGTCAAACCACTCGGGCAACCCTTGGAGACGAGCCGCCTCACGCGTTGAGAGTCTCCGTTCCCTGGAGCCGATAATCGACGTCTGCGTGATGGCGACAAGGGCGGGTAAATAGGTCGGAGCCTTGGCTCTGATGCCAGAGGGTCGAAAGTGCATGACTGTGTCCCAAAGACGTGGGGTGTCCTGCGCCTGCCATTCAAGCTTGCGGCGAGACGCGGGGAACTGCGGGGTTCGAACGCCCCATTTCTTCATCCACTTGTCGAGCACCCGTCGGTGCTCGGTGTAGAACTCAGCGTTCTTGATGGCATAGTTTGACTTCCACGCGGGCATTTCGTCGATCTCGCCCCAGTCCAAATCATTGCGGTGGACCCAAGAATCCGCCCACAACGGAAAACCTGGAAGACGTCGTCCTTCGCGTTCTTCCCACATGATGCGAACGAACTCGTCCCATGCGTTAATCCAATGACGCTCTGCATCGCTCAATTCGCAACCCACGACCTCATGGTCTGCATCAAGTGGAAGGTCGGTTTCTAGGTGCCACTGCCTAGGATCCCAACCGTCGACCGGCTTATTCAAGACGGGCACGTCGACAACTTCCGGTTGTACACCGTCCTGGTCAATCCTGGTTGCCGAAATGAAAACCCGCTCGCGAACTTGCGGTCGACCTCCACGTTCTGGCGAAAGGAGATGGGGTGAAAATATTGCCGGCTGTTCGGCGACCACATATCCCGCATCCTTCAGTGTTTCGATAATCACTTGCCATTCGTGCTGGTGTCGAGGACCGGCAAGATTGCGGACATTCTCAAGTAGCACCACCGACGGTCGATGCTCCTCAATGATGCGGAGAATGTTCCAGTAGAGGGTGCCCCGCGTTTCTTCCATACCTCGTTGTGCGCCACTCTTTGAAAATGGCTGACATGGAAATCCCGCACACAGAACGTCATGCGGCGGAATCAGTACTTCTCGTTCGTTGGCGAGTTCTGTGATGTCTGCAAGCGCCGACATCCCCCAATTACGCTCGTATACCGCCGCTGCCGCCCTATCTATCTCAACGGCGGCCACACACTTTCCGCCGAACCCACTCATCGCCGCGTGGAAACCCCCAATTCCCGCGAACAAGTCAACGAAAGTGAACGGTGGTTTTGCCATGACGCGAGCTTAACAGCTCCCTGCAACATGACACAGCAAACGTGCCGGAGATCTAGGTCTCCCAAAGGTGGCCAGAATTTAGTTGTACCTTGGAAATGTGCGATCCAGAAGTGTGCCGTGACCACCGAGAATGCCGATTTCTTGCAGGAGCGAGATTTCTTTTCTCGCTATCGTGAGGGCCTATTGAGAGACACGACATTGTCCGGTGAGGTTTCAACCGCCATTCGCGTCGTTCTAGATCGGTACAACACCACAGTTTGGGAGAACAGGTTCATCGTAGGAGGCGTCGTCGAACAGATCATCGGGGCGTCGGCTCGTGAGTTGGGCCTCGTCGTTGCAAACGCCGGCAAGCAAAATCAAGGTTACGACTTAGAGCTCGATAAGACCCGAGACCTTGGCATTTCCATCAAGGGAATCTTCGCAAGCACAGGCGGAATGCACAATCTCGTGAACTTCAGGTCTTCGGGTGAAAGCGAAGATCTTCGAAGTCGTTGGTCACGAGCAACCATTTTTGTCATGTCAGATGTAGGAGTTGGCTACATCGACCCACAAATGGGCAGCGAGTTTCTTCACCAAACCGCAGACGCACTTCAGATCTCTGGAAAGAAACTCAAGGCATGGTGGGATGAGCATCCAGAATGGCTCGTATCTGTCGCAATCCCGAAGAAGTCAAATCTTGAAGCCACGAGAGTGGCTTCCGATGCTGTCTCGTGGGACATCTTTAACGATTTCTCTCGTCTCCGCAAGAATTGGCAACCAGAGATCTGAATGACTTCCAGCGGAGGAACGAGTACGGTCAATAAGGGTCATAGGTCGTTCGTTTTCTGGACCGTGAGTGCGAAGTTTGTATCTGCGCTCAACCCCCGCGAGATCTGAAATTACTCACGTGAATCTTTTGAAACTTGTACATCGTCGCCGCCATTTGTGAGGGCCATTTGTGCCTTGGCGAGTAGAAGGCTCCCCTTGCCCTCATTAATCAAGCCAAGCGGGTCGGACCAACGCATAATTTTCGGAATCTCGCTGTCAACTTCAGTCACGCGATAAATGTAGAAGCAATTCCGCCGAGACATCGCTTCTATTAACTCCGCCTTCGAAATATAGAATGGTTCCGTTGGATCTGTGCTGTTCGTTGATTTGATCTCGATATAGATGCGCTGGTCATCTTTGTCGACGCTGATTAAATCGTAAGGGGCAGTCTGAATTTTCTGCGATACCCATTGGACCAACTCGGGGTTCTTACCCAATCGTTCGATTCGATGCCTCTCCGCGTGATAGGCAGCTTCTTCACCTCGCTGTCCAATTCGCCGGTTCTCAGCATCCGATTGAATTTCGGGTACGCGCCCTCCTCCGCCCCCGACACTTCCGGTCCGCTTGAGGGAAACAGAATCGACTATGTCGCCAGGAACTCCGTCCTCGATAATAAGTGCTGAGAAGTTGATCGGAGGGGGTGGTTCCGTCGCTACATTGGTTTTTGCTTGCCACTGCGGCGTTGCGCCGGTCTCCGGTTCAGATGCACGGATTTCATTCAATAGTTGGTGCACCGGCGAGGCATCGACTAGCAATTCTTCGTCGGTGCCCTTCCCTACATTCACCAGGTCGAGAACATTCAAGAGTTGTGTGTCTTCTTGAGCCATTAGTAGTTGTTCATGTGCTTCCTTGAGATCTTCGTTCCGAATCATCCGATCAGTCATCATTCGGGAGCGATCTTCCGCCGTGGAAGTCAACAACATCGTGAACGCGTCTGATAGTGATGAGACGCTTAAGAACTGTGCCAGCTGACGACCAAACTGAAACCAGTGAGGCATTCCGGTGGTTGAGTCGACCTCAAGATAGGCGGTGCCGACAGTAACGTTCCTCTTGCCGCGCTTTTCCAAGTGACTGGCGATGTAGCAGACAGCGTCGTCGCGAGACATTTCTGTATTTCCATACTTGTAGTTAAGAACAAGGTTCTCGCAGATCACATATTTGAGGTTGCGAAGTGCCGGACGAACACGATCTCCCGCATTTGAATTCTCTGATCGAACGAGTGCAAGGAGATAGGGTTTGACATTGTCAATCTGTCTCGATATTTTGACAAAAGCAGCATCGCTAACCTCGCCGAGAGGGTACGGGCTCGTCGTAATTTCATCGTCAAGTCGTGCGAGCGCTAAATAGCGATAGAGCTTGGTTAGGCCTGTTTCTGCGGAAAGCAGAAACAGTTGATTCTCAAAGGTCTCGCGAAGAAGCAAATCGTCCGTGTAAGGAGGTTGAGCAACAAATTGCGATTTCCCTGCGCGAATTGCGAGAAGTTCAACTGAACCTGGTAATTGATGTGGCTCTTGATCTTCACGAAGCACGTCATTCAAGGTTCGCTGGACCCACCGAGCCGCGAGATCGATTTCTCGATTTGTTTGACCAGCCTCTTTCGCCTCCTTAGCGATGCTTTCAAGAAGCGCGAGCAAGTCAAGTACGCGAGGTCTACCCGCGTCGGTCAGCCCTAGGGCTTTAGCAAGACCTGCACCGCCACGCGTCTCGTACATTGACTCACCAATTCGTGGGATCCGCTCCTGAATACGTAACGGGGTCTGGGCAGCCTGAATCCACGCCTCTGACGGCACTACCAATTCTGGGACGTTGCCCCGGTCGACTGGAACCCATCGCTTGGTCTTCAAAGTATGAGCAAACAGCGACGGCGCTAGCCGCTCCCGATTACCGACGTGGCTGCTGTTCACACAGCAGAAGATCGCGTCCATTCCGACTTCGTATATCGCACCCCAACGGCGCGCCAACTGATTCCAGAGCGCGATGAGGCGCATGGGATCTCCGGTCGATATTAAGTCATCGTGGCGGTCGAGGCGGTAGGAAAGTTTTAACTGCTGAGTTTGTGGGTGACCTTGTGGACACTTAGCAGCCTCAGACACTTCGAGCGTTGCCAGCCATTCATTAAAGAATTGACCTCGGTGGGGATGCCTTCCGGTAGATATCAAGTATCCGCTGTTGTCGGCGGCTTTGGCCTCTTCAAGTCGTGGGAAATCCGAGACGCCAAGCATCCGATAGAAATCGAGTTCAGTTTGGCGCTCTTCACTATCTTCAGGAGCGGCAACGTCCAAGAACTCTGCTTCGCCAAAGGGCCCGTAGATGACATCCAGGTCATTGGATTCAAGCCAGGAAGTGTTGAAATAGATTTCACCAGCGGGTCGCAACTCTTGAATACTCTGATCCATTGAGCGAGCCGGAAGAAGAACTCGAGCAAGTACCGGTTCAAGGTCTTCACTCCCTTTGAGGCGAGTTTGATGGTACGTCCACAAGCCACCCATTGCTCGTCTTCGAAGGTCTTTGTCGCTGTCTTTGTCACTCAAGATCTTGACAAGAAACTCTCGAATTAAGTCACGCCACTCAAACGGCCTGACGCCCAATTCACGAAGAAAATTTTGTGCGCCATCAACTTGTGGAACCACTGCAAACGGAACTGGAAGGTCCTCCGGGATGATGGCATCTCCGCGCTCTCGAGGGAAGAAGATCGTGTCAGATTCGGGTGTTAGCACCTGTCCAGAGGTGACAAGAACGCATGGAGCCTTCTTGAGGTCGTTGACCAGCCTCATCCCGGCATCTTGTAGCCATTGAATGATGAACCCGTAGTAGCGGTCAGCGGTATCGCGCGCAGGAATAACTAGAAGCGAGATTAGTTCAGAATTGCTCATCTCTTCGACTACTGACAATCCCCGCAGGAATGTTGTGACGGCCGAACACTGCTCAACATCGGGGCGCAAAGTTTGCAACGGGTCGAGTTCTGCCACTTCGTGCGCGGAACCGGGAGTTCGGAGAGACCGCGGAAGCAAGCGAATATCGGCCGGGGACCTTAGTAGTGCATCTGCGCACGGAAGAAACTCCAAATTGCAAAGAGTTTCACTCCAAAGTTCTCGGAACATGATTCCGGACTCTCCGACTGGCGGGCTCATTGCAGGCACCAGCGCTTGTACTGTTTCCGCGCACGAACTCGTTCTTTGCATCAGGTCCTGAATGACAGACGTGCGGAGGTGACCAATGACTGAGTCAAATAGGAAGCGATTAAAGAGGATTGCCTCGGGAGTCTTGGCAATGCTTCGACGATCCATACTCAAGACCCATTCAGCATGGATGGCGACATGGAGACCCGGACGCTCGTCGGTAGGGAAGTAGACGTGAAGGGGAAAGGTCTCATCCACGATGGGCCGTGCGTTCTCATCCACAGGAACCGCAATTGCGAAGCGAGCTTGGTCAATCTCGCTCCACCCTTCTCCGAGAGGCTCAAGAGTTGAACTGTCAGGGGAAACTGAGCCGCGGTAGATGAGCCAATCTTCGGCAACGCCATCCGTGTCTAATAGCGCATGTTCCACGACATCGGAATTGTCTCGGGCCACCTCTGACGAGAAGTCGTCACTTGTCCCCTGAAGTTCTAGATGATCGATGTGCGGCAAGAACAGCAGCAATCGAGCGTGGAGGTTCTCAAGTAGATCATTTTCCACAGATTGACGATCGACGCCGCGACGAAATGGCAGGCGGATGATCGTTGAAAATCCGTTGGATCGAAGCTCCTCGATCGCATCCACATCCGGACCTAGGTCTTCTCCGTCGATAGGAAACGGGAATGCGTAGATCGGGAAACGTTGATCTGGAGGTAGGTTCCCAAGATGTTCTCCGACTGATTTTCTAAGCCGCTCGTTGTGAAATTGAAATGACGTCGACGTCGACACGATCTGGGGGCTATCCGTGATTTCGCCCACCGACTTGAAGCCGAGACCCTTGTGGCCCACAGCCTCACCCACCGCTTTCGATGACCTTCCGAGAGAGCAAATTGCTTTGATTTGTGGTTCACCGAAGCCGGTTCCGTTATCCGCGACGATCAATGCAGTGTCGGTTACGCGAAAGTGAGCGCGACCGCGAGAGCCAGAGCCGCGAGCAGCGTCATTCGCATTCTGAAGTAGTTCGAACGGATATCTTCCCGTGTATTGCTGCTTAACCAGCTCTTGTGCACCACCTCGCTCATCAAGGGTCTTAAGAGCGATTTCTCGGAGTCCGTTCTGAACCTGGACCCTGATGGCCGAAAGCTCACTCTCTCGAAGTCTTGTCGCGATGTCAAACTCAGATTGTTGGTCCAGTGGCATAGAGGAAGGATGCCATACAAGTCTGACATGCCACTCGAAATTCAGTACCGTCGGGGAGCGAAGCCTACTGCCTCTCACTCCATCGACCGCCGGAGCCAAGAAGAGACAATGCGGGTCGTAGAACTTTCGTAAATGGAGGATTGTGAAGACTGAGACGAATGGACAAGATGACCTCTCCACTCGGCTGTCCGAACCAAAGAGTTACGTGAGGGAGATGCGAATCCGTAGGTACTCTTTGGCGTCTTCCGATATCTCTCGCGCCGTAATCGAATGTATTGCCAAACTCGAGGCCCAAACGCGGCCTGGGTGGAGCACGTCCCATGCCGATCGCATGCCGCTTCGGCGACCCCCTCCCGGATCGTGATTGCCGAAGCCATCGACAAGGCCATTCCAAACGGGTTGGTACCTGTTAATCAAGAGACTCTCGCCAAGCGGTATCCAAATGGATTCAATCACTAACCACCTAACAAAGAAGTGACGCAGGTCAAGATTAATGGCCGCGTCGATCGAATTCCGATGTTCACGGAGCCTGTTCCAAAGGGCACTCGAACTTGCGCCTTCAACAACGGAGATACCTTTTCTAGAACCTGGTGGAACTGCCTTCCCCACGTAAATTGGATTGGCCCATTTTCCATCAGCATTTGATTTGCTTAGCAGTTCGTAGGTTTCGAAGTCACCACTGTAATAAATAGCGTAAATTCCGGCCCCGTCGAAACGAGTTCCCGCAACGATATCAAGGTCGACAGGCGATGTGTCCAAAAGCGCATTTGCAATATTCTCTGCAATATTGGACATCGCAAGAGGATTGTACGGTTCTCTCACGCTGACGCACGCACCGTCGAAGACACTGCTCTCTTACTTCGATAGTCAGCTGCCGCGATATGTTCGGCCAATGTACCCGCAACCTTTTGAGCCAATAAAACAGGTACAGCGTTCCCCAATTGTCTCATAGCTTCAGTCCATGAACCGTGCAGATGGTAACCGTCGGGGAAAGTTTGCAATCTCGCAGACTCGCGCACGGTGAAATACCGAACCGATCCATCCAACTCACGAAGCATATTTTCCCCACCCGGCACTCCATGGGCTCCGGCCTTCAATGTCTTTGCTGGCAGATCGAGTGGGCTTCCGGTATGACCTGCGTACGATCTCGCTCCAGGTTGGAGGACATGATTAGCAAAATGCTTGCTCCCGGCAACCCGTGGCTTCGGTAAGCCAACCAAGGCATCGCGGACAGTTCGCCACGGTTGTTTAGCATCTCCTTCAAACTCAATATCGCGCTGGTCGGATCGAGCCAACTGCCTCGGTCGATACTTCGTCGGGACTCTATGGCGGTCCCAATATTCACCGAGGGTTTGCGAACGTAGCAATGCTGCCCTTGAATGCGAAGGTTCGGGAAAAGAGAATTCTGCGTCTAAATCAGTTCGTATGCCAATGAGGAAGACCCGGTGACGTTGTTGAGGAACTCCATAGTCGGCAGCATTAACTAAAGTCGGCACCACTCGGTATGAGAGATCTGTCTCGGTACCAGACGTGAATTCTGCTTGCAGACGCGAATAGTGGGAAGTCCAGGATTCGTCAATTCCTCGAGTTATTTCTGGCATCGACAATTGCAACTGTATGTATGAGAAGTAGTTTGCAAACGATGATCTAGTTAACCCTTTCACGTTCTCAAGCACGAAAGCCTTCGGACGAAGCGCTCGAATCACGTCGATTGCAGCCGGAAACATATCGCGACCATCTCTAAAGGCCTGATGCTTGCCAGCCATGCTAAAAGGTTGGCAGGGCGGTCCACCGGTTACGAGGTCAACGGAACCGTCAAAACTATTCCAGTCGACGAGCCGCACATCCCCCTCAACTACGTTCCAGTTTGCCACGAGCGGATAGCCTCGTTCTCGGTTCTCTCTAATGGTGTCGCAAGCCCACCTGTCCCACTCGACAACCAGCGCCGGATGGAATCCTGCGAGCTCGCACCCAAGAGCCAATCCACCCGCACCTGCAAATAATTCAACCGATCTCACGTTTGCATCGTACGCGCGCCGTGTAACGCGGGGCTTGAACGTGATTCCTCAACTTCTCAAGTCTCGAGAACGTTTCGAGACGATGCTATGAATCTAAGTCAGCCATCTGAGCCCCGATCGCGGTCCATGGATCCTCTGACTCTTCAAGTGCGGTCAAGAATATATCCAAGAGCTTAAGTCTGTAGGTGAGGGCCCCCCCATCATTCGGACTTTGACTCAGACGTCCAAACTCGACCATTTCGTATTCACCAGATTTCAACTCGCCGTCGGACTTCACTTTCAGTGACTTCCGTTCGGCTTCAAATTTAAGAAAATTGGTACGACTGGGTAGTGTCCTGCTATCGGCCCAACGTGAAAGCGCTAATAAGAAATATATGGACACCATGCCGACGCTAGTCAGCAGCGGATCGTCCGCCGTGAAAGTCTTTGCTAAATCGTCTAAACGATCTGACGCGAGCGACAGCGCCGACTGAGTTCGGCTCGCGCCCTTCTCAGATTCCTTAATTTCGCGAAAGAAACTGTCTAATCGAATCTTTTTGACGTCTCGAACAGGAATTGAACTCGGTTTGCGTCCAATCTTCTCCCCTGCCTCAAGATATAAATCCGACCAGTACAGAAACTTTGTTGCGAGGTCGAAATGCCGATAGCGACTATTCGAGAATGGCAGTCGTTCCACAAAGAAGTTCGTATTTGCAAGTTCTAGTACAGCGGACCGTAGCGGTCCACCAATGGCGTTTCGACGCTCAGCGGCATTGAGAGGCACGGCCTCATTGAGGCGTGAGAACATCTCCTCAATGAGCTCGTGATCATCGGTCCTTATTACGATCACATCAAGAGCCGTAGCGTTGAAAGTGCTCACCAAGTAAGGATGTGTCAGCGCCAGTTCCGTGTAGGTCTTGCTGGCAGCACTCACATCGTTCGTAGCTAGATATTGAAAATCGTCCGATAGAGCGAACTCACCATTGATAAATCCAAAGATTGCTTCCAGGCGCTGCTTTCCGTCCACAAGTGACCATCGCTTGGGCAACCCATCTCTATTTACAGGAATTGTGTGTTGATGGAAGTAGATCTTGGGTACATCAAACTCGTTGATGAGTGAATCGATTAGTAACTGTTGCTTTTCTCTCGACCAGATCGCACCTTGTCGCTGATAGACCGGGTCCATGTCGATTTCATGTCGACGAGAATGGAGGAATTGGACAGTGCTGTTCCTAAGGTTTGATATATCCATCGAATTAGTAAAATTGCTCATAGGTACATCTTTCTTATACGTTCTCCGTAGCGATCAAGATCGAGATATACGGAAGCATCGTGAATATTCATGGCGTCGAGCTCATTCCGAATTCTCTCCTTAGCTGTCACTGGCACTTCCCATTTATGGAGAGATTGCCCTCCCCAGAATTCGAAGTCCTGATAGTCCAGATGGTGAGTCAGAGTAAAGACACCACTCTGAGCCATGATTCTTCCAAAGTCCTGCTGAGCGACTACTGCCACTGGCCCGGTGGGAGTTTCGGATCGTGATTTCGGAAGATACGGCTCCAACTCTTCGTCTGCTCCGATTAGGAGCACATTGGGTGTTTTGATCGTTGCGCTGTTTAGCGATGTCGGATCGAGAACGTAGAAGGCAGCGTCGACTGGTCCCGATTCGTCTCCGTCTTGTTCTACTGAAAAGAAGAGTGCGACTAGGGGATTTGCTGACCAGTCCAAGAGACGCGTGGGAAGGCGATGGTGCTGCGCAAGACAAAGCCAACTCCATTCGTCATCAGGTCGCGATGTTGTTCGTCCCGCAGCTTCCTGACGAAATCGGCGAAGCATGTCGGTTTCAGCTGTAATCCACCTCTTTTGGCGTAGGAGCGAAGGCTGAAGTTTCCAGTTCACGTCCAATTGCCCTCTAAACCAGGACGGCTGTCCCGGCGGCAGAGACCTCAGAAGATCGAGCAAATCTCCGACCCCCTCGATCCTCTCTACGAGACCGACGGCAGGGGGGAACTGATCTGTTGAAGCACTGACGTCTGTCGCATGGTCGCCAGGCACGGCTTCATTTTTCGTCGACATCGAATTGTCCGTGTTCTTTGATTTTCAACATTCCTTGGTGATCGTACAGCTTCCCTCTTGATCAGAGGTATAGACGATTTCGACACACTCACGTTGATGTCGTCGTCGTGTAGATGATCACTTCCCGGTGGCCGCGGGGCGTGACGCGCCCAAGCGGCCGTGGCCGGGCTGATGTCTGAACCTCCAATTCGGGTTGTAATTCAACACTCTCCAAGAAGTTGAGAACATTTTCGAAAAATCTGTGTCCGATTCATCGGTTTCACGTGGGGAGTTAGTGGAGGGGAAACGTTTTCGCCTCCGATTGGAGAACCACCATGAAGCTACCCATCGATACCCGAGGAATCACTTTCGCGTGCGGGATCCCGAAACCGATCATTGACTTCGAGACCAGAGCGCAGAAGCTCGACAAGAACGGCGTACCACTCTGGCAGGTGATGCTGTTCACGGCGTCAGAGGACAACGACGACAAGTTGAAGGTCAAGGTGGCTGGTGAGCCCAAAGGGTTGACACCGCTGTGCTTGGTAAAGGTCGCGAACCTCGTCTCTTCGACGTGGGACATGAACGGCCAGACCGGTGTGAGCTACACCGCCGACGCGATTGAACCCTTGAAGGCGAGCGCGTAATGGCTCGGCTCCTCGTCATCATTTTCATCGCCTGGGTGATTCAACTGCTCTTGTTGTGGACCATCACCCACTACGGCCTTCTCGCCCTGGGCGCATGCGCGTGGATGGCGTGGAGCTGGTGGAAGGGACGTCAGCGCCATGCGTAAGACATCACCTTCCTCTTCACAGCGTCACCCCTGGGTTGCTTCGGCAGCCTGGGGGTGGCGACTGGAGCTCGGTCTGATCTTTGGCTCATTCTTGGCTGTAGTCATTGGTGGAGCAATCAACAGATTCGTTCCAATTGTCTTAAGTATCGCTGCGGCCGCTCTCGTATGCGGGTTCCCGCAGATCCGCCTCGAAACCCAGCGTCGCAGTACCTACAACCATCAGGCTGCTCGGCTCGAAAGAGCACTGTGGCACCTTGGCATTGTTGGTCGACACGGTGACATTCCTCGAGTTCAGAAGATTGCATCACTTCCCGTCGGTACTCGCTACCTGGTGCGCATCCCCGTCGGACTTCACTTCAAGGCCATCGAATTGCGGTGTCCCGAGATTGCCGTTGCTCTCGGTGCGCGTGACGTCTTGATCAAGCCCATCTCACAAGCCGCGCACTACGTGGAAATCTCCACGATCTACCGCAATGCGTTTCCTGAGGTATTGCGGTCGCCCCTAATTGTTAGCGAGTCAACATCTCTCTGGGAACCTGTCAACCTCGGTGTTGCTCGTGACGGAAGCGCCGTGTGGCTAGGGCTCCCCGAGCACAACGTCTTGATAGGTGGTGAACCCGGTGCTGGCAAGTCTGTCGTTCTGTCCACGCTCGTTGCCACGGCGGCTCTTGATCGCAGGACTTCCATCACGCTGCTCGACGGCAAGCAAGTCGAGCTCGGCGCGTGGGCTCCCGTCGCGGATCATTTCGTCGGACCCGATCAGGAGGCTGCCATCGTCGCCCTGGACGAAGTCCGTCAGATCATGGAGTGGCGCTACCAGGAGCTCCTTGCTACTGGACGCCGCAAAATCACCCCCGAAGATGAGCGCAGCTTGCATCTTGTCGTCATTGACGAGTTGGCCTTCTATCTCCGCGGCGGAAAGAAAGAGCATCGTGATGCATTCGCCGAGCTACTGCGCGACCTCGTCTCTCGGGGCCGAGCTGCCGGGATCATCGTGGTGGCGGCGACCCAAAAACCCAGTCACGAGGTAGTCCCCACGTGGATTCGTGACCTCTTCGCGTTCCGTCTCGCCATGCGCTGCACATCGGGTGACGCGTCAGACACAATCCTGGGTCAGGGGTGGGCACAGCAGGGCTACTCAGCGGCAGCAATCAATCCCTCCGAACGGGGAGTGGGCTACCTCCTCGCGGAGGGTGGCGTTCCCGTACTGCTCAAGACACCATTTCTCTCTGACCATGAAATCGATGAGCTCGCTGAACGAGCCGCCATTCTGCGTGGTGTGCGATGACTCAATTCAACGAAGATGCCATGCTTCGGGAAGTCCAGCTCGCGCACTACTGCTCACATCCGATTCGCGTCACTGGCGACATGGTTCGACGTGAGACCGGTGAGGTCGTCAGGCGAACACTCAAGCTCGCATGTCGCGATCGCCGAAAGGTCGTGTGCCCCGCGTGTTCGTATCTGTATCAAGGGGACGCGTGGATTCTTACTGCGCTTGGCATTCGGGGTGGCCAAGAAATTGATCCCGCGGTCTCAGGTCATCCGCGCCTCTTCGCCACGCTGACGGCGCCCTCATTCGGTCCCGTTCACAATCTCCAGTGCCTTCGAACTGCGAGCCGAAGGAACGTCGGTTCAGATCTGTGCCAGCACGGTCACCCGGTCCGCTGTTTTGTCAAGCACGTCGACAACGATCCCCTGCTCGGTTCGCCCATCTGCGCTGACTGTTTTGACTATCAGGGGGCCGTTCTTTGGAACGCTCACGTGAGTCGACTTTGGGACCGGACGATGATCCAACTTCGCCGCGCGGTGGCAGCCCAAGGTCATACGACCTCTCGCCAACTGCGTGATGTGGCTCGCATCAACTACTTAAAGGTGGCTGAGTTCCAGAAACGCGGTCTCGTCCACATTCACGTTGTACTTCGAGCCGATGGACCTGAGCACTCTCACACCCCGTCACCCTCGTGGCTGGACGAAAGCGTCCTCGCCACTTGTCTCGACAACGTTGTCCGAAACGTCTACGTAAACACTCCCGATGATCGCCGAATCACCTGGGGCCAGCAGTTGACGATCGACGACCTCGGCTCGTCAGCCAAGGATCCGGTCAAAGTCGCCCGCTACATCGCTAAGTACTCAACAAAGACGACCGACGGCTCCCTGGAGCTCGCCCGACGATTCAAGTCTCGGCTCCAGATTGAGCGCCTAGCCAGCGGTGACCACCTCCGACAATTGGCGCTCACTACCTGGGATCTCGGAGGCGACGCCCAGTTCGAGACACTCAACCTTCGTTTTCACGCCCAAGTTCTCGGGTACTCCGGACAGCTGATGACCAAGTCGCGGGGCTACTCCACGACCTTCACCGCTCTCAGGTCCAAGCGAGCCGCCTTCACCGAATCGAACAATGAGTTTCTGACCCTCGGTGGCTTTACGTACGACGGCCGAGGCTATAGCGATCCATGGTCTAGCGAGTTGGCAGAAACGCTCCACACGATGCATCAGCAACAGCGTGTCAGGCGGGCACAGCGGCGATGGAAAGGCCACGTCGCCGATCCGGAGGTCCCTGTTGAATGCGACATCCAGGGCTCCGTGAGTTCAGGTGAGCCACATCGAGAGATGTCGGTTTCACCCCAATCCCCAGTGATTCCAAGGGATGTGAGCACACATGAGTAACCGCATGAGCAAGTCGGTGAACTCACATCTGTCTCGTGGAGTCATGACCACACACAACACACCACTGACCCATTTCCAACGGGACCTTGAGGAGCGTTCGATCGGAGCCCCCGGTCGAGCTCTTCTCCGAGTCCTCAACGAAAAGGGACTCAATCCCGCAGAAGCGGGATGTTTGATCGACCTTGGACACTGGCTCCAGTCACCCGGACACGTCGCCGACGAGACCCTCGTTCGCATCAATCGCTTGGCCAGTCTCCGGCGAGAGTTCGTCAGCCTGGTCGTCGTCGCCCTGCGCACTGAGCTCGAGAGTTACCTCGCGCGAGCAGCGAAGCACCAATCTGGAGCCTTCTTACTCTCCAACTTTTCAACAGGAGTTCTGGTCGCTATCGATGATCTGGCGAAGTACCCAGTCTGGTGGCGACGGGAAGATTTCCTTCTCCAGATCAAGAGGAGCACCCGTCGTGCCGAACGAGAGATGATTCCTACCTTTAAGACGGAGTCTTTGCCTCACGAGAACGTGCTTCCACCCCTTGCCGGTGAGGAGATCCCGGACGACACGAGATGGAACGCGCTCGGGCTCGCCCTGTCTCTTCGCTTGATTTCTTGGACCGACTTCGCTTTGGTTGAATTCACGCACAACGGAGAAGTTTCCCTTGCTGATGCGGCGAAGACTCTCGGAGTCTCCTACGACACCCTCAACAAGCGACGCCAGCGAACCGAGCAGAAGGTCCGCGAGCTCATCGACACCGGATTGGTTCTCTGATGAGCCCTCTACCCGTCTTCTCGCTGCCGAAGTGCCTCGACGTCACTTTCACTCAAGAATGCCCGTGCCTCATCGAAGTGTCGCTTCATAAGG
>Ga0007854_10000955_pt1 | contig 18770 bp, 19 predicted proteins | sample CryBogCBH12Aug08_FD_60382 | JGI IMG/M metagenome (GOLD analysis project Ga0007854, IMG submission 60382) | Freshwater microbial communities from Crystal Bog, Wisconsin, USA - CBH12Aug08 | ecosystem: Environmental > Aquatic > Freshwater > Lake | place: Crystal Bog, Wisconsin, USA | collected...
GATGAGAAGATCTCAACCCCATTGCAGAGACCAAGACGGTTGAGATCTTCTCATCCTTGGTGAGATCAAAGTCTTTCCAGTTCACCAAAAGAACACAAGTTCCGATCGGCACCAATGCAGGCAATGCCAAGTGAAACAAACCAACGGCCAGCATATAAACGAGCAAGGTTGGAATCACCACAAGCATGGTGCGTTTGGCCTTAAGGTTATGCCGGAACAAAGCGATCATGAACATGGCCAAGAACATGAAATCTGCGGGACCAGCAAACGCCGCCGCCGAAACATGTCCGGTTAAGGGGTTTTTTGCTGATGCCACCGGTATCGCCACACCCACTGCCGGAAGGACACTCGGCATCTGCTTCAATACGACTTGAGTTACCCCAACCGGGCTAAAGACCAAGAACATATCGAAAAAAGCAAGGAAGATGGCGATGGGAACGACCAGGTTCTTATCGCGGATGAGAGTTGCAAGCAAAGCACCCAGTCCGACACACCAAGCATTCAATCCCACTTGGCCGATTGCCATAAATACATCACTGGCAAAGCTACCTTCGTGAAAGAGTTGCTTAGAAAGCAAAACACAACCAAGTTGTGTTGCAACTCCTCCGACCAAAAACACAAAGGCTAATTTGCGTGTCCATCGGTCTTGTGCTGCATAACAAAGGGCTAGCAGTGGTACTCCCAAAAAGAGCTCGCACATGAGCACATTGGCAACTGGAACCCATGTCATAGGGACCTCTAAGTGCCGAACAAAAAGCCGTAAGACACCTAAAACCAAGATCGAACCAAAGAAGATTGGGATTCCTCTCTTAGATCCAGGTGAAATTTCCATTCTCTGCTTTTTCCGACTTTAGAGCGATGACTTGGCGGTAAACGTCCACAACATCCTGACACATTCTTGGAAGTCCTTGAGAACGAACGGAACGAAGGGCCTGGTCACTCATTCGGGCTTGTAAACTATCTTGATCCAAAACCCTCAGCGCGGCTTGAGCAAACTCAAGTGAGTCGTTCTTGACAATGTAACCGTTCTCGCCATCAAGAATTGCCGAACTGGCACCTCCACCTCCAACGGCAATTGCCGGTAGGCCGTATGACATGGCTTCTTGAACAACCAAACCTTGGGTTTCCGTGATCGAAGAAAAAACGAATAGATCTGCCGCTGCATAATAGCGGTCAACTTCCAGCCTGGGAACAAATCCAACGAATCTCACCCGATCGCCAATTCCCAATTTGCGAACCAAACTAACACAGTCGGGACGGGCAGGACCATCTCCCACAAGCCACAAGCGAACAGTTGAATCCGCCTTCATGACCAATGCGGCCATCTCTAAGAGAACCGAAAGATTCTTTTCCTTTGCAAGTCGGCCCACATACAACATAACCTTTGAATCAGGAGAAATATTCAAGGACTGTCGGGCATCGGCTCGATTCATCATTTGCGGCAACGGAATACCTGTAGGAATCACCGTAACAGGAGTCGTAACAGAGTGCCTTCGAAGCCACTTGAGTGATGCCTCACTGGGAGTGATGACATGGTTTACACGGTTGTAGTAAAAATTCGTGTGCTTGGCGATACGAAACCGAACATAGCGATACGGAAGCAATTTAAAGTAGTGGGCGTACCGATCGTACAAAGTGTGGTAAGTCGACACAACAGGAACGCCATGGGATTCGCCCCACCGAAATCCAACCATTCCCAACATGAATGGCGTGTGTGTGTGAATGACATCAAATTCGTGCCGCCGAAACTTTAAAAGCATCCGGTAGAACGGAGGATAGGTGATCGGATACCCTTTTGAAATGGGAGTCTCGATGGCTCGGAACCGATATGTATTCGGGTCCGGGTCTTTGTAGCCTGGATTTCGTGCGGTAAACAGGTGAACGGAGTGTCCTTGGTTCCGAAGTTCGGTCATCAGCCCGTCGATACTCACGCTGACTCCGTTCAGGATCGGCAGGGCGCTGTCCGAAAAAAAGGCCACCCGTAACCGACCATTATTCACGGATCAAACCTCTGGGAACCGTCCGTGAACCTCGACGAACTTAACAATGTCCGAGAGGCGAAAGCGCCTCTGACCACCAGTTGTTCGGTGATGGGCCAACCAACCTCGATTGGTATACCGTCTGACTGTTGCCGGACAAACACCAAGTAATCGGCTGGTTTCCTCTAACGAAAGTTCTGGGTCAAGAAGTCTCTTGATCAACTCTTGCCGTGTCTCTTTGAACTCGCCTCGATAATAGTTGGCGGTCACCGAATCATCATAAAAGCTGCACAGGAACTCGACATTCTTCGGGAGTGCCATCCAAACCGTTTGAAGCTCAGGGTCAATTTTGGGAACGAGCGACGTGGCTGGTTGGCTTGGCGTTCTTCGGGGCCGAGGAGCGCTCATTACAGTTTTGCGAAACTTGGTTTTCGGCCCTGCAGGCGTAGCCGTTCTGTTTCCTTTGGCTCCGATGTAGTCGCCAATGGACGGGATGTTGACCCCCATTTCACCGTCTTGATCCGGGACAGACCTACCCTTTTCGGTTTTTCGATCGAGGAATGCGTTCTCGATATAGGCTAATGGATCAAATTTCGACGATTTCAAAAATGGGGCCCCTTGAATGACAAGTTGGATTGTACTTAATGGATAGCGGTAAGAGAACGGGAAAAAACTTTCATTTTTCGCGCACAGAAGCAACTTGCACTGTTGTGGTCCTCTTTGACCCAGCCTCTATAGAATTAACATTGAATCTCCAAAACTTAGAAATCTGTAACGATTTTGGATCGCTTCGCCGTAAGCTCGAAAGATGTTTTCCTTGCCAGCTAGTGCGGAGATCATCATCAACATGGTCGTTTTGGGAAGATGAAAATTTGTGAACATTCCATCAATCACTTGAAACTCATATCCGGGGCGTATAAAGAGCTTCGACTCTTTCGAGCCAATATCTACTTTTCGCTTTCCAACCGCAAAACTCTCCAGGGTGCGCACAGTAGTTGTACCGACGGCAATAATCCTGCCGGAGGCAGACGCAATCTTCTGCGCCGTTTCGGCCGGCAAGATACACGTTTCACCGTGCATCTTGTGTTCGCTCAGATCCTCTGCTTGGACCGGACGAAAAGTGTCTAAGCCAACATGAAGCGTAACCTTCCCGATTTCAATCCTACGATCAGCAAGTTGTCGGAGAATCTCATCCGTAAAGTGCAGTCCCGCCGTTGGTGCCGCTGCACTTCCATTCGCTTTCGAATAGACAGTTTGGTATCTCTCTTTGTTGTCCAACGATTTATGGATGTAAGGCGGCAACGGGGTGAGACCAATCTGATCAAGTTGCTCCATCAAATCGGGAACAAGTTCAAATTGAAAGACTTTTCTCCCCTCGTCCAACTCTTCGACAACATGAGCCACCAGGTTCGTCCCGAATATAACTGTTGCTCCAACCTTGAGTCTCTTACCCGGTTTGGCCAGTGCCTCAAATCTGCCGGGAGCAAGCTCTTTCAACAACAAAGCCTCTATGGCCCCTCCAGAAGACTTGGCACCGAAAAGCCGAACGGCAGAAACCCGAGTATCGTTCATCACCAATAGATCTCCGGGCTCAAGAAGATCGATCACCTCAATGAATTGGCGATGCTCGACGTCTCCACCTTTGCTCAGATGTAACAAGCGAGAAGCCGCTCGATCTTCCAATGGAGTCTGAGCGATCAGCTCTTCTGGCAGGCTATAGTCGTAATCGCTTAACCGTTCCACGCCAGAGCCTCCGGTAAGTCCGCTAATGTGCAGAGGCATTCTGAGTCGCTAGTTTTTCGGTTCCGGTCAATTTGAAAGACCCGAATTCCAGCGTTCTGAGCCCCTACGACGTCGTCTTCGTAGCTGTCCCCGACATGAACGACATCCCTTGGTTCAAAACCTGCTTCAGAAAGGGTGATTTCAAACAATCTGGGATCAGGTTTCTCAACCCCCTCAACCAGCGATGCCTTTACGGTGACGAATCTGCCCTGTAAGCCGAACATCCCTAAAACCCTGTGCAGAGAATAGTCCCAATTTGAAATCACTGCCATCTTGATCCCCAATTCGTCCAATCGATCTAAACAAGGCAATACATCATCAAACAATGTAAACAGCATCGAGTTGGGTCCAAAAATCAGCTCATCCGCTTCGGCCGCCAATTCGTCTACTCGATTAGAGTCCAAACCGCATTGGGTCATCCATTCAACGCCCAAGCGATTCCAAAACTGCTTCGCCCGATCCATGTCTTTCGTCCGGTTTATCTGCAGAAATTCGGGCAGATTCTGTCCATACAGGATCATGTATTGAATCGCATGATGGTCCTGCACATCCATATCCAGATTCTTGGCGGCTTGAACAACGCACTTACCCAAGGACCATCCCTGGGGCACGCCAATGAGCGTATCGGCGCAATCAAACGTCACGAGCTTTGGAATCATCTTCGAAATCTCCCGACTAGAATCATAGCCAGGCTCAAAAGACCACTGATCAAGAGCATGGTTGTCACAGGCATGTAAAAGAAAAACCCATCTCGTTGGACTCTGATATCACCAGGTAACCGGCCCAGCTTTAACCAAGGCAATTTCGAAGTGAGCAGGATCAGACCACCAACTCCCGCCAATAAAAATCCCAATCCTATCAGTGATTTTCCGAACTGTTCTCCCAAATATCTCTTCCTATGCGTCTAACTATGTAACACTCTTCGCGCCTGACAAAGTATGAAGGGTAGAGAGAGTCATTCGAAGCCATGAGACACCGACCGTTCTCGAGAATTGCATTCACCGCCACTCTGCTGCTGTCACTCGCCAGCATTGGTTCGTCAGCCCTTGACGATGGATTCCCCATCAAGCGTAGCCTTAAGCAAGACACATCCAAGAAATACTCTATGGTTGTCGAGTTCGAAGTTGGGGGTAGCTTGGGACATCTCGAAGCCACTGTCACCGAGAAAGTCACATCGGTCGACAAGGACGGGAATTACACCATCACCCAGTCCCAAGAAAATGCTTCTGGCACGTTCGGTGGAGAGAAGGTGGATGTACCAGCGAGACCACCTTTGGTCTTGGTCTACAAAGCAAACGGCCAAGTAACCAGTATCAAAGACGCTGCCGATGCAGCCGCCAAATCACAAATTGTAGACACGCTCTCCTACCGAATGGAGAATCTGGCAACTATCCTGGACCCGGGAAAGAACCTGGAAGTTGGCGATCTTTGGACTGCCACGATCAAGGAAGACAAAGCCTTGGGAACCGTCGAAGCCAAGGGCGAGTATCGCTTACTCAGCGAGGAGAAAGTCGGAGATGTGGATACGCTCAAGATAAAAGCGACCGTTCGCGAAGCTGATGGTGACAAGCCAGCGATGAATGAATTCACCGAGTGGAGAAGCAAAGCCGATGGCTCTATGGTTCAGCTTGAAGAAAAATGGACCAATGCACCATTTCCTGGTGTTTCCTATCCGGTCAGCGCCTCCATCAAAATGACGCTCCTTCCGAATAAATAATGCTATCCACTCTCTGCCTAACTCTTTGCCTTCTCAGGCCCTTACCCGTCCAAGATGCGGCCTTTGATCTCGTTTGGCACCCTCAATCGGGTACGCAACTTGCTTATCGTTTGAGCTTGAGCATAGACACTCAACCAGAGCCGTTCGTGTTCACAGCTAAGTTGAACTCCAAGGTGCTAAAAATCAAACCCAATGGTGACTACGACATCCAATCGACGACGACGGAGGCAAAGGTCAAACATGGACTTCACGTTGAACCTTTGGAAGATAACCCAAAGCCAACGGTAGACACCTACAATAAGCGGGGCGAGAAAATCGCCACAACCGAAGAAGATAACTCGTCAGATGAAGCCAATCCCGGCCTAAACTCAATTGACGCTATTACTGACCAGTTAACTCCCAAATCTCCCGTAAAGCTCGGCGAGTCATGGACAGCGTTCCTTCAACCCAACAAAAAGCTGAATCGAGAAGCGGGCAAAGTAGTTTATACGCTGGTCGGTCAGACAAAACAGGGAAACTACACCGTCCTCAAAATCGGATTCAAGTACACCGAAACCGAAAAGGATCAGCCTCTTACCTCCGATGGCTATGTGATGCTCAATCTTCAGGACTATTCCCTGGTTCGCTTCGAAGGCACGCTCAAAGGGGCCAAATTCAGCAGTGATCCAGATTTTCCCAAAGGGGACGCTGTTCTGAGCGTCATTCGAGACTGACTATCTCTTCTTGGCGCCAAGCAATTTAAAGCAATTACGACAGCGAGCTTCGTAACTTTCAGTAGCTCCGATCAGGATGATGGGATCATCCCAATGAGCGGGCCGTCCATCAATAACTCTGTAGGTATGACTGGCGACTTGCCCGCACTTCATACAGATAGCTCTCAATTTGACGACTTCATCCGCCGCCGCAAGTAGCTTCGGCATCGGCCCAAACGGCTGTCGGCGGAAGTCTTGGTCGAGCCCGGCACAGATAACCTCTTTCCCTTTGTCAGCCAATTCCACCAGAAAATCCACAATCGAATCATCAAAGAACTGGACCTCTTCGATCAGTACGACTTCTGTATCCGGCTCTAGTCGAGCTTTCATTTCATGAGTGGAATTCACAGGTAGGGCAGAATGGCTAACCCCCATGTGGCTGACAACATTCGATTCGTCGTACCTTTTGTCCACGGACGGCTTGAAGACTTGGACTTTCCGCTTGGCATAGAGCGATCGTCTGGCTAACCGTATAAGCTCTTCACTCTTACCGGCAAACATGGATCCACAAACGACTGTCAACTTTCCGAGTGGCTTCATTCAAAATCTCCATCGGCAGAAGACTCACCAGACATCTCGGCCTCAAATAACTCTTCCATTTCATCCGATGTATCTTCGTCCATCGCTTTGCCCATTTCACGCATCATCTCACGCATCTGAGTTGGGCTATCGGGCTCACTCATCGTTTCTAGTCGATCTGCCAAGTCGTCAACTCGATCATCTTCCGACCGAAACCGGGCAAAACGACTGACCAACTTGGTGGTGTCGTGCCCCCCACAATGAGGGCACTTCTCATCATCAGCCTCTGCAACCATTCCAATTAGAGCGGAGAACTTGCGCTTGCAGGAACCACAGCGATACTCGTAAACCGGCACAGTTCCATCATACCGGCTGTTTCAACAGGGATCAAATCTTAATCAACTCCAACATGAGCGCGTCAGCTTGCACTCAATAAATCACACGGCTATAATGTTTGCTAGGCGTGCTGGACGCATCCGGATCCGCGGAAAGGGTTGAACCCACCTCCATGAAAAATTGAATCAAATCGTGCCTTTGTGCGGCTTGATTGCGGGTCACAAGCCACTGCATGGAGGTTCAATATGTCCCAATCGTTACCCGAGCGCCCGAATCTGGAGCATCTCAAATCACAAGCCCAGGAGTTGCTGCGCGAATTCAAAAAGGGCTCCGCAAAAGACCGAGTCGATCCAATCTTTCCTCAAGTCACCCGACTTCGCCTCTCGCAAGCTCAACTCATCATCGCTCGTGAATATGGTTTTGCTAGTTGGGCAAAGCTGAAAGCTCACGTCCAAGCTTTGGCGCCGCACTTGTCGCTAGAACAACGTGCCGATCTGTTGGCAGCGAACCTCATTCAAGGTTCGGCATCACGAGCACAAGAACTCATAGCAAAACACGGAGCACTTGCCGATCAATCGATCGCTGCCGCATGTGCGACTGGTAGTTTCAGTACAATCCAATCGGCGCTTGAAAGCAACCCTGATTGGGTTCATTCCAAGGTCGGCTCTCTTCAGTGTCCGCCGCTTCTCTACGCTTGCTTTAGTCGCCTGCTCCAATCCCCAGACTTCAAAGATCAGATCACAAGGACGATTCAGATTCTCCTTGAACATGGGGCTGATCCCAACGTCGGATTCCAAGATGGATTTTTCGCCAGCGCACTTTACGGAGCGTCCTGCGTTAATGGCGATCCCGATCTATGCCGAATGCTGCTAGATGCTGGAGCAACTCCGAATGACGGTGAGTCAGTTTATCACTCCACTGAGCTACCCTCACCAGACTGCATGAGGCTCTTGCTGGAGCGCGGTGGCAACCCGGAGCATGCGATCTACAGGATGTTGGACTTTGAAAAGCCTGAGTTCGTACACACATTCTTGGCATCAGTGCCCGATCACCAAAACCTTCCCCAAGCGATTCCTCATGGACTGCGTCGAGGTCGGACTTTGGATATGCTCCGTATCCTCATCGAATCAGATATTGACTTGGACAAACCTGACGGCCATGGACAAACAGCCTATCGCACCGCCCTTAAGCTGGGCCGTACCGATGTAATGAATGCACTTATAGCCAATGGAGCCAAGCCCGAAATTAAGCAAAGCGACTCCATTCTTCTCAGACTTCTAGCGGGTGAAACGGTCTCGCCAAATGAGGTCACTCCCGAAATCCTTGCCGAGATCGACGCAGAATGCCCTCCTGTCCTGGTGATTTGGGTAGAGCGGGACCTGCTTGGCCCAACCGAAGCCTTACTCAAACTTGGAGCCAATCCCAATGGTTTCGATCATAACGGATTCACGGCTCTCCACGAGGCTGCTATTCGGGGTTCTTCGGAAGCAGCCCGACTACTCATCCGCTTCGGAGCCAATGTCAACCAAGAGGACAAGGTTCACCATGGTAATGCCCTGGGATTTGCCGTGCATGTCTCCGCAAATCCTCCAGATCCACAGGTCTATGTGGATCTGGTCAATTTACTGTTGGATGCAGGTGCAGATATGCCATCCGGTCACAACACCTGTAAGGAGGTCCTTGAAGTGCTTACAGCCCGCGGCTTTGTCTCGGAATAGCCCTTAGTAAGAGTGAAGGAATGGGCAACCAGCGCAAGGCGATCCAGAAAAGCTCTGTTCGATGGGGCGACACATCCTGTTCGCAAAGTTAACTGTTTTGGCAAGATCGCTTGTGTGCCATGAGCCCAACCCAACTGTCTGAGCACTTACAAAAGAATCTCATTACTATCCGCTGGCCTAAGTCCGGTATCGAGCTTTGACCTGTCTGGTCCGAGGCCACTCGTATGTGAGCGTTTGCGAGTATTGGCCGAGGAGCAGGTCAGCGAGATTGGGTTAGAAAGCGAGTAAGTGGGGTGGGCATGCGCCGTCTGTGAAAGGCTAAGAAAAACTGCTTGTTGTAGGCAAATGAATATCAAGTTGACATCGCACATCCTGTGCATTGCTTCGAAACGTCGTGAGACCCTGAGTGCATTGATCTGGCATTCATCCATGAACTCAGACGAACCGATTATCCCTAAGGACATCTTCCCAGCAAAGTCCGCGGGAGCAAACCCGAGAACCACAACCAACGAAGATTCCGAATGCAGTTGCTACGATCGGGATTGAAGCTAGATGCGATTGGCAATCGCATCCCAAAGGTCCGGGTTAACCGATCGCGGCACGATCTCCAAGATCATCCGCGTCTGCCTTAAATATCGATCCAACTTCTTCCCTTTCTTGAATCGAAAAGAATCTTGAAGATTGCACAACCGGTCACCAAGTTTAACTATCTGGGCACCCATCGACATACGGCGAATGTCCGCAAGGAGCAGTTCAGATCTTATCTCCCAAATCTCTGATTTCTTCAGATTCGCAATCTCGGCAGCAGTTGGCTCCGAGCGAGTCAGTTCACCCACAAGCTTAGCGATCTCGGATCCAAACTCCCTTTCAATTGTCTCGAGTTTGATATTTCCTGATTCCACCGTGTCATGAAGGTAAGCCACTGCCAATAGAACAGGATCTGATACTCCACCGATATACCGAACCGCATTGGCTACTTCGAATGGATGGGTGATGTAGGGTAAAGGGGCGTCACCTTCTCTATACTGACCACGATGACTGTCGACTGCGACTTCAATCGCCTTATCCAAATTAAGGCCCTTGGGTTGGTGGATCATCCACTATCATTCTGAGACATCGCAGCTCAATTCTGAGTAGATTCTTAGTACTGCCTATGTCATTGACCATCCCCGTCGCTCACGATTTTATTTGCCCATGGTGTTGGGTCGGATTCCTCCAAGCGGAGAAACTGACCAACGAATTTGGAGTCACGTTTGAGTGGCTTGGTTACGAGTTATTTCCAATCGAACTGGAATGGCCTGATTATCCTGCAACGACACCGATTCCCAATAAACCCGCCACTCCCAGCCGATTGGACTTCCTTTTAACAGCCGAGGGCATGGAAATGCCAAAAGCCAGTCGTCCAAGGAAGATGCGGACTTACCTCGCCCATCAAGCCGTTGAATATGCCAAAACAATTGGAAGGGCGGATGACATGATCCGGAGTCTTTACCAAGCCTATTGGCTTCGGGGCGAAGAGATCAACAACATTGACGTGCTGGTGAAGCTTGCAGCAGGGATCGTGACTGACGTATCCGACTTCAGGGAAGCAGTTGAAACAAAGCGTTTTGCGAACAAGGTCGTCGGTTTTGACGACGACGCCTATGCAAACGGTGTGTTCAATGTACCGACGTTCTTCATCGGAACCGAACGGTATGCTGAACAACCCACCAGCACATTGAAGGAAGCTTTGATTAAGGAGTTGGCGGCCATTCAGCCGACCTCGACCTATGGGGACCTGACTTTCCCAGCTCCGCCAATTGATCGGCCCTACACTTACATCAACATGGTCACCACGATTGACGGCAAAATCTTGTCGGGAGACCGCAGTGAAGATGTTTTGGATCTAGGTTCCAAGGTTGACCATCAGATTATGCGAAGAATTGAGGGATCGGCTGATGCCGTTTTGATCGGCGCTCAAACGCTAAGATCATGTTCCAAAAACTGGATTCCCAGCGCGAAAATTCGCATCGTTGTTACGCAGTCTGGCAATTTGCCATGGGACCACGGTTTCTTCCAGGGCGGTGAAGCGTACGTGATCGCTCCATTCAGCACTAACCTCTCGTTGCCCGAAGGGATCCATGCCATCCATTGCGGCGATGAAACGGTTGATTTCTCTTCCCTGTTTCACCAGTTGAGGAACGATTTGGATATCAAACGGATTGCTGTATTGGGAGGAAGTGAAATCAACGGCCAGCTCCTTGAATTGGATCTGGTAGATGAACTCTTCCTAACTTTGGCTCCAAAAGTAAAGTTAGGTTCAGATACACCGACTTATGCTGGTGGCAAGGCATTGCCCAAGGAATCTCTGCAACAATACAACCTCGTCGAGCATCAAGCCATTGGAAATGAAATCTTCGTCCGATACCGTAGAACCCTTGAATCCAGCAAGTAAATCGGACACCGCAGCCCGTCATAGGCGGGTCATGAAGCCACTGGCAACGGCAACCTACCTTCTACGAAACGCTGGCAAGACGATTCCTCTCACTACTGTAATCGTCTTGGCAGTCACGTTGGTCACGGGGATTATCGCCATGATCGATTCCATTCCGTACTCTATCCGGGTGGTGTATCGGTACGCCAAAGAAGAAACCGGGATCGCTCCCCGTGGGGACCCCTCCCTTCTCCCTCAGATCGTGGAAACGGTGAAAAAGAAGTCACCCGTGCCCATCGAACATATCGCAATCTGCCGTGTTAGTGGCTCCTTGGTGAAGAGTATTGTTGGCAAATGGCCCTTTATGGTGCTGGGACTAACCGAAGACGATATGCGGTACTACACTCGCCGTCAAGGGATGACCAAACTGATTGGGCGCTATCCCAAACCAGGTGCGCCAGAGGCGATCATTAGTCGTCCGGTCGCAAAGAACCTGAACTTACATATTGGCTCCGTGCTCCTCAAGCCTGATGACCTGGAAAACTACTCACCAGAACCGGTCAAGGTAGTCGGGATCGGGGAAACTGACCGTTGGTTTATGGTGAATAGCATCGAATTCCAGCGCCAAAACTACTTCCCTCCCGTCGATGACGCCATGATTTTCGCCAAAACGGCTGTCGATCAAGATAAGTTGGATCACTGGGTTGTCAATGAATTCAAAGGACAACGCCCGATCATATTTGCCTACTTCCAGATTGAGAAGAATACGCGGGAAATGTTTGCTACGCTCTATACGATCCTAAATGTGGTCATCGGAGTCCTTGCGTTGGTGATCACCTTTATGATGGGGATGTTGATGAACATCTACCAATCCCAACGATTAGTCGAATTTGGGCTACTCCAAGCAATCGGTTACACCAAAAGGCAGTTGCTGGTGCGGGTTCTCAAGGAGTCGATTGCCGTCATCATGTTAGGCTGGATGCTCGGTCTCGTCCTAACTTTTGTGCTGCTGAAGATTGCAGCCGCGGTCATGCTGGAGCCACGGGCATTTGCTTTGGACGTGTTCGATCGTACGGCCTACGCATACACGATTCCAATTCCCTTCTCCATCCTCATCGTGGCCACGTTGACAGTGATTCTGCGATTTCGTAAATTTGATCCAGTGGGTGTGGTCGAAAGGAGACTCGTTTGATCGAAACTCAAAACGCTTCACTAGCCTATGGAGATCACGGGAAAACCGTCTATGCCTGTGAAGGGATCAACATCCAAGTTCGGTCTAACGAATTCTTGGGAATCTTGGGTCCCTCTGGATCAGGGAAATCTTCGCTGCTCTACTTAATGAGTGGGCTCAAAATTCCAACCGAAGGTGATGTCCTATTCAATGGTATGAGCCTAACAGCTTTGGGTGATGAGGCGCGGAGCAAGCTTCGAATCACCCAGTTTGGATTCGTCTTCCAGCAGCCCTATCTCATCGGATACTTGACCGCACTTGAAAATGTCTTGGTCTCCAAACCCGACGAGAATAGAGTTGACGAAGCTATGGATTTGCTCGACGAGCTGGGTCTAAGCCACAAAACTCACCGCCATCCTCACGAGTTAAGTGGAGGAGAGAGACAGCGTGTATGTGTGGCACGTGCACTATTGGGTTCACCTAAAGTTATCTTCGCCGACGAACCAACTGCTGCGTTGGATCATAGGAATGGGCTGAGTGTGGTTACGCTCCTCAATAAGATGCGATCAGGCGGCTCGTTGGTTATGGTGACGCACGACCCTTCGATGCTCACTGAAGCAGATCGAATTGTTAGGTTAACAGATGGAAGATTGGACAATTTGAATTGACATGGGGGTGTGGAAAAGGTATCATCCCCCTGCGTCACGGATTACCGTGGTGTGGCTTTGGCATGTGAAACATGCCTTAGGAGAGAACCTCTTAGTTGTAGCGACTAACAGATGATCAGGACTTATAAATTGGATGGGTGCGGCCTGAACCGCTCTGGTTTAGACCCTCTCGCCGCATTTGTGCAGACGAGTGCGCACGGTCCTTCATCGGCACAACAAGAATTTCCGTTGGTTTCTCGCGCAAGAGCTATCTTGTGTCTGCGCACGTCTTACGTGAGGTCTATGTGATTGGCAAACCCTTATATCCTTGTTAGCTCCCTTGTCCTTGGTGCCCTGGCTGTACCATCGCCCGTCGAACAAAAAGTTTCGTGGATAAAGCGACTTTTTGGAATTCGGGACAATTCACCACAGTTGGTTTCTGCCCCTCCTCGCATTGAAAACGAGGCTGGTTGGACTTTGATTCCTGCTGCCGATCCTGAAGCATTCAGTGAATGGCTCGGCCACGATGAAGAAGGTCTCCCCTTCCGCCCCGATGAAGAACCATCTTTGGGTTCGCACTTGCTCATTGAGCTGTTTGGCTGCAAAGGTGACACGCTCAAGGCTGAGGACGTTGTTGGTCTCGCAATGCGAGATGCTGCTGACGCCAGTAAAGCAACTGTCGTGGCTGAATCGTTCCATGAGTTCAAGCCATACGGCGTGAGTGGAGCGGTCATCATTCAAGAGTCGCACTACACGATTCACACATGGCCAGAGCATGGTTATGCAGCCGTAGACCTTTTCTACTGCGGCGGTGGTGTTCAAGTTCATCGAGCAGTCGATCTGCTGCGAGAGCGATTCCAACCCGAGCGCATCAAGTTCTTGGTCGTTCGCCGTGGACTTCAGCACGAAGTCGAATATTGATCCACTGATCGTTTCTATCTCAAATCCCAGCGGGTACGCCCACTGGGATTTTTTGCTTTTACAGGATTCCTCAGTCGCCGAAATCTGTAGAAGCGCCTAATCGGCTGGAGGCCGGAAAACCAGATAGCCGAGTGTTCCCCACCTCCAACCGATTCCTACCGACCCTTGTAAGTCCAGGGGCATCACTTCGCTCCGCATCATCGGTTTGTCGTGTGTGAATGGCTTCAGGAGACATTCATTGATTTCTGCCCTGCTGCCTATCCGCCCCGTCCCTCGAATCTGGCCCTTCTCTGCCGGAATGTGCCATAATGTCGACTTCCCACCGTTTTGAACAAGGAATAATTACGCCCAGATGTCTAGTGAAGCCACCGGAATGTTCATCGCCGAGACCCATACCTCGGCCGCTATTTGGCACTATCGCGTCGAGAAGATGATTCTCGAAGGAAAAACCAAGTACCAGACCTATCAGATCTGCGAAGTGCCCCGGTTCGGCAAGTCGCTGTTCCTGGACTACAACATCCAGACCTCCCTTATGGATGAGTACATCTTCCACGAGTGCATGAGCCAACCTGCTATGACCCTTCACCCCAATCCCAAGAAGGTTTTGGTATGCGGCGGCGGCGAAGGAGCGACCCTGCGAGAGGCTCTGAAGCATAACACGGTGGAATCGGCCACGATGGTGGACATTGACGAAGAGCTCGTCGATATGGTCAAGGACCACATGAAGGAATGGCATCAAGGTGCGTTTGAGGATCCCCGAACAATCCTCCTTCATACCGACGCTCGACAATGGATGGTCGAGAACAAAGGGGCAAACTTTGATGTCCTTCTTAGCGACCTACCGAATCCTCACGAGGATGGCCCCGCTCAATTCCTTTTCACAAAGGAGTATTTCCAGATCTGTGCCGACGTAATGAGCGAAGATGGTGTGTTTGCTATGCAAGCTGGCAGCGCCAACGAAAACTATCCTGAGTGTATGGTCTCCTGTATTAAGACCCTGGAGAGCATGTCGGAAGTCTTCCCATATGTCGCTGGATACTACGGGATGGTTTCCACTTTCTTCCAACCCTGGGGATTTGTCCTTGCCAGCAAGAAGTACGATCCACTCGCCCTGAGCGTCGAAGAGATTGCGAAGCGATTTGCTGATCGAGGCGTAAAGAACCGATACTATACGCCCCGATATCACCAGTCCGTCTTCACATTGCCGGAATATCTGATCGAGGCATACAACAAGAGTGCTCGTGTTTTAACCGACAGTGAGCCTTTTGCCTGGACCGCTTGACCTATCACGCATTCGAGTGACTGACAGAATCTCCTCTATCCTGGTAATCTTAAGAGACTAGCTTGATAGAGGAGAGTTGGCGTAGTTGCCACTTTAGATAAACAAAGATGTTTAGACGACTATATTGGGTCACCGAACAGGTTGATCCGAAAGGTTCTTCCCGAGTTGCCGGCGTGTACACGTCGATTCCCCATTTGCTGAAGCATGGCCTTAACTGGCCAGAAAACGGTGGTAAATTGCGGCTCACTCTCACCAAACTGGATTGCGAAAACGATCCGATCGGCACATGGTGCGAACCAAACTTTGACGGTATTGAAGATCGGCTCCGCGAATTTATCGTGACCGACGAGTTTAGCCCCGATCACTGCAAGATGCTGGTGGATGCGCTAAACACCCACACCAAAGCCGCAGCCTAACTGAACCGTTCCTATTGACCAGCAAGAGTGATCGGTAGGAACGGATCACTTGCCGCCAGGCACTCCGACTGGATCAGACAACTGATCCCAGGTTTTTTTCCATTGGTCCTTCAGGTGAGGCACTTGAACCTCAACTTTTGAGGCTTTGAGCTTGTCGTAAAACATCTTGGAAAAGTTATTCTTCGTCTCGCCTTTCTGAAGTGCCAAAAGTCTTTTTACCATTTCCCGTTTCGAATCACTCACTTTGACAGCTTTGGATTCGACCTTGTTCTCCACATAGAACTTCACGAATCCCGTCCCTTCTGGTACCCACGGCGTTGTTCCCTTTGCCGGTGTTTTCTGGATCAGATCCTTGAGTTTGGGAGGCATCTGGTCAATAACCTTCGTGGCGTACAGACCCGATGTTGTTCGGGCATTGGGCTCATCGCTTAGGGCATTCGCTACTTGTGAGAATGGCTTACCGGCAGCAAGTGCCTGATCAATGGTCCCCTTCTTTTGGGCATTCTTAGCCAAAACGAAGTAAAGCGTAGCCATAGCCGGGTCACTAAACTTCTTTGGGTTCTTCTTGATGTAGTCGTCCACCTCGGTGCTGGAGACTTCAACCCCTTTCATGATGATATGCTGGCGCGCCAAACCTACCTCAATTTGATGCCGAACTGCCTCGTCATTCATTCCTTGATCGTGTAGCACCTGTAAGTAGTCGGGCCTTAGCTCAGACTGCAGCTTCATCTCCTGATCAATATCTGCGGATGTCGGCGACACCCCCTGCTCCTTGGCCATTTGAAGCAAGACTTTCTGGTCAACCAGCTCTTGCATTGACTGGAGACCAAAACTCCCAATGATTCGCGTTTCGGTAGGTCCCTGTGGAGACATGATCTGAGCTGACTGCTTCAAGTCGGTGTGCTCATTGAAATCGTTGAGGGTGATCGGCTCACCGTTTACCGTGGCAGCAACGTTACTGGTGGCAACGGTGGATGATGTTTCTTTCGATCCCGATTGGCAACCTACTGTAAGGCCAGCTAGACAGGAAACAAACACGACATCAAAGAATCTTTTTCTATTGGACAGCTTCAAACTGCCCAATAGGTTACTTCAAGATCGACTTTAGCAGGCGTGTGAAATGCCTCGGTCCTTCATGGAGTGTTTGAGTCGATTCATCGCTTGTGTATGAAGATGATAAGCACGTGGTTCACTCACACCCAATACCGACCCAATCTCGCGGAAGGTCAAACCACGATGATAGTAAAGCGAAACGACCAACTTTTCTCGTTCTGGGAGATCTTCAACGCAGTCGGTCAGGATACGTCGAACTTCGCGACTCTCAACCTCTCGCTCTGTGTCTGAACCCTCATCGACGACCAAGTCTACCAACCGTGGACCATCGCTACTTGCAGAGGTAATCACTTCGTCGAGACTGTGAACCGTGGTTCGAGTAGCACGGGCCATCAGTTCTGAGACTTCCTTCAAACCAATCCCCATTCGATCGGCTAACTCGGTTTGTGATGGCTCTCGTCCCAATTCCAGTTCGAGCGAAGACGTAGCTCGATCCAACGCTTTCATTTTTTCGCGGATGGATCGTGGAACCCAATCGCCTTGACGGATCATTTCCAAGATTGCGCCGCGGATCAGGGAGATAGCATAAGTCTCAAACTTAACATCACGTGAAGGTTCGTAATGATCAACCGCCTTAATGAGACCAATTACACCGGCACTGATCAGATCTTCACGGTCAGCACCGACTGGAGGAACCGCAAAAAGGCGTCCTGCCGTGACTTTTACCAGATAAGAGTAATGCTGGATCAGGTCCGCCCTAGCCATAGGCTTTCGGTGAACACAGAAATCCTCCCAGGTAGTTTTCAAATTTTCAGGAGATAACAGCATTGTCTCGGTGCCACAAAGTTAGTTCGACGTCTCGGAGCACGCTCCTCAAGTTTACACAGGTAACCACAATCTTGGTTGAATTGCTTGCCAGATTCTGGTGAGCTTCACACTAGATATTATTAACCTGCCGATTCAGAACTTTGACGTAACCCATTCCGAATAGGTCTCAACATGACCTTCAGTCCTAGGTCTACACTTCCTCCTTAAATTGCAATCTGCAGCCCATCATAAGCTAATTCCATGCCATGTGGAAGCTCTGCATTAACCTTATCATGATCGTAGTCGTCACTCAAATGGGTGAAATACGTCTTCTTTGCACCAATTTTCTTTGCTGCCGCGATGGCTCCCTCCATGTTGAAATGGTTCGGATGTGGCGCGTATCGAACAGCATCCAAGATCAATGTATCCAGTCCTTGGAGTGCCTCCTCAGCTTGTTCAGGAATCGAGCTCACGTCGGTAATGTATGCCAAGTCGTTCACCCTTAATCCAATCACCTTGGTCTTGCCATGGTCGACAATAAATGAGCGGATAGTGAGTCCTACGATATCCAATTCATCAGGCATCTGTCGAAGGTCGAAGCGCGGCACGATGATTTCTGGGGGGAAATCCATAAAAGCATACGAGAATATCCGTCGAATATCTTCCATGTGCTGAGGCAGTGTATAGACTGTCACCGGACGCTTGGTCTGCATGCAGATCGAACGTAAGTCGTCCATCCCCATGATATGGTCGGCATGAGCATGCGTGATCACGACCGCATCAATTCGGGTTACACCCAGTCCGGTGACTTGCAACCTTAATTCAGGCGGACAATCCACCAACAGATTTCCTTCAGAGCCTTGGATCAGAATCGAAGAACGCGTCCGATGATTCTTTGGATTGGCCAAGAATTCAGGGGGATAGGTCACACCAAGCGTCGGGACACCATTGCTGGTGCCGGATCCCATGATGATCACATGGGGCAAGGCTACATTTCCCCGACGCGACGCAAGATTTCCGCTGCAACCAAAGTGCTTGGCACTTCAGAATACTGGGCAACTCTTTCAAGGCAACGAGCAAAATTGCGCTCGCCCATATCGTCAAAGTTCGTTTGCTCTTTACGGGCCTGAGCGATCAATTCCACTGCTTCCTCATAGAATCGGGCTCGGTTTTGCGGAAGCGTCTTGTTGCTGACCGCAGCATATCGGCGACTCAACTGCTCGTAAACAGTTTCCCAAGACGACTTCGCGGCCATTT
>Ga0007854_10000959_pt1 | contig 18728 bp, 15 predicted proteins | sample CryBogCBH12Aug08_FD_60382 | JGI IMG/M metagenome (GOLD analysis project Ga0007854, IMG submission 60382) | Freshwater microbial communities from Crystal Bog, Wisconsin, USA - CBH12Aug08 | ecosystem: Environmental > Aquatic > Freshwater > Lake | place: Crystal Bog, Wisconsin, USA | collected...
GGCGCGGAGCGCCTGCGCGGCAAGGTCCAGGGCCCGGCGGTCCTCGACGAACTCTTAGGCGCGGTGCTTGCCGTCGACACCTTGGGCGATGCGCTGGCGAAGCGCGCGTCACTCGCCCCGGGCGAGTCGATCATCACGAAGGACGGGGTCTGGATCGGCCGCGAGTGGTTGCGCGTCAGTCGCGACCGCGACGCCCACGCGGGCGTTCTGGAGCGCGAGCAGGAGCTGCGCACGCTCAAAGAACAGGTCAAAGCGGCGGAAGGCGCGCTCGCCGAGCGCGATCAGGCTCTCGTCGCCGCGCGCGACGCGATCAAGACACTCGACCGCGCCCGCGAGGAGACGCAGGCCGAGGCCAACCGGGCACACCGCCAGTTCGTGGAACTGCGCGGTCAGTACGACAACCTGAAGTCGCGCGCCCAGCAGAACAGCGAACGCTTAGAGCGCCTCGGACGCGAGTCCGAAGAACTCGCCCGCGAGATCGCGACCGCCGAGCAAGAAGGCCGCGACGCGCGCGGTCGCCTGTCCGTCGCGGTCGAGGCGATGAGCGCGGCCGAAGCGCGCCGTCCGGGACTCGAAGCCGAGCGCGTCGCCTTACGCGGCGACCTCGATGCGGCCCGTCCGGCCGCCGAAGCGGCGCGTCGCGCCGCCCAGCAAGCCGAAATCGCGGTCGAGTCGCGGCGCTCCTCGCGCCAGTCGCTCGCGACGAGTCTCGCGCGCCTCGTGGCGCAGCGCGATCAGATCGAGACGCGCCGCGCCCACTTGCAGAGCGAGTTGGCCGCGAGCGAAGCGCCGTTGGCGAGCCTGACCGCGGATTTGGAGCGGTTGCTCGCGGCGCGGCTGTCGAGCGAACAGGCGTTGGCGGCGCAGCGCGTCGTCGTCGAGACCGCCGAAGGCGAGTTCCAGTCGCTCGATCACGCCCGTGTGACGGCCGAGCAGCGCGTCGAGTCGGGGCGGGCGGCCGCCTCGCGGGCGCAGCTGGCGGCGCAAGAGACCCGCGTGCGGCGCGAGTCGTTGAACGAGCAGTTTGCGCTGACGCGTTTCGATCTGGACGAAGTGACCGCGGCGTTGCCGGCGGACGCTAAGGTTGCGACCTGGGAGACGCAGGTCGCCGAGGTCGAGGGCAAGATCGAGCGCTTGGGGCAGGTCAACCTCGCGGCCATCGACGAGTTCAAGGAACAGTCGGAGCGCAAGGAATACCTCGACAAGCAGTTTGCCGACCTCACCGAGGCGCTGAATTCGCTCGAGAGCGCGATCCGCAAGATCGACCGGGAGACGCGCGAGCGCTTCCAGGACACTTTCGACAAGGTCAACGCGGGCCTGCAGGCCAAGTTCCCGAGGCTCTTCGGCGGCGGCAACGCCTACCTCGAGCTCACCGGGGACGATGTGCTCGAGTCCGGGGTCGCCGTCATGGCGCGTCCGCCGGGCAAGCGCAACTCGACGATCAGCCAGCTGTCGGGCGGTGAGAAGGCGTTGACGGCCGTTGCGCTCGTCTTCTCGATCTTCGACCTGAACCCGGCGCCGTTCTGCTTGCTCGACGAGGTCGACGCGCCGCTCGACGAGCACAACGTCGGTCGCTTCTGCGAGATCGTGCGCGAGATGAGCGAACGCGTGCAGTTCGTGTTCATCACGCACAACAAGAACACGATGGAACTGGCGAGCCAACTCGTCGGCGTCACGATGAACGAGCCGGGCGTGTCGCGCCTCGTCTCGGTGGACGTCGACGAAGCGCTGCGGATGGCAGCGGCCGGTTGAGCCGAGGAGTCCTCTCATGATGGCGGAACTGCGTCTGATCCTCTTGGGTGCCGGGGTGCTGATCATTCTCGGCATCTGGGCGTGGGGGCGATGGTCCACGTACCGCGCGAACCGAGCGGCCGCCGCAGCGGCGGCCGCGGCACTCGCGGCGGAGCAGGGCTACACCGACGCGGAACCTGCCGACGGCGACGAGCGCTTTGGGCCGGCACGCGATGCGCCGTTGCCCTTCGATGCCGATGACGAGTACGCCGACACCACCGTCCTGTCGCCCGCTGACATCCGTCGGCCACCGATCGATCCGCCGATCATCACGATCAACGATCTGCCGGACGACGTGAACCAAGTGGAACTCTCCACGCCGCCCGCCGCGGCACCGGCCGTGCCGGTGCTCGATACCCCGCGACCGGCGCCGCCGGTGCTCGAACCGCTCGGCAAGATCATGGCGAGTGGCGCGCGTCCGGGCATGCGACCCACGCCCCCGCCGCGCAATGCGATGCCGTGGCCACCGCCGTCGACGACGCCGACACCTACAAAGACGGCCACCGCGGAGCCGACCCCGGAGGCAGCGGCTGTTGTACCGCCCCCGGCAGCCCCCGCGCGGCCCGTGCCGCCGGCGAGCGAGCCGCGGGTCGCACGACCCGCGCCGCCGCCCGTCGTTGAGCCTGCCCGCGTGGCGCCACCGGCCCCGGCGCCCGCACCCGCGGCAGCGCCGAGCCCCACCGTGGCGCCGGCGAACGATACGAAGCCCGATCGGCAGCAGCGCATCATTGCGGTGCGGCTCGTCATGCTCTCCGGTCGCCTCGCGTCGGGTGAGCAACTCGTGCAAGCCTTCCGCGCCGAACAACTCGACTACGGCCGCTACCGAATCTTCCATCGGATGGTGGACGGCGATCGGCCGCTCTTCAGTGTCGCGAGCCTCGTCGAGCCCGGGTCCTTCGATCCGGACACGATGGCCACCGAGCGCTATCTCGGCGTGTCGCTCTTTGCCGTGTTCCCCGGTCCGCGCCCGGCGCCGGAAGCCTTCGACGAGTTGATCGCCACCGGCCGTCGGCTCGCGAACCGATTGGGCGCGGCCCTGCAGGACGACATGGGTCAGAGTCTCACCGGCGCGCGCTTGATCGCGCTGCGCGAGGAGCTCGTGAATTTTGAGAGCGCGCTGTCGGCGACCCGGTCGGGCCGACGCCCGGACTGAGCGCATGGACGCTGCGGCCCAGATCGCGTCGCTCAAAGCGACCCTCGCGCGCTACGACTATCGCTATTACGTGCTCGACGATCCGGAAGTGCCGGACGCCGAGTACGACCGACTGCTGCGAGCGCTGCGCGAGTGGGAAGCGGCGCATCCGGAGCTCATCACGCCCGACTCGCCCACCCAACGGGTCAGCGGTACGCCCTTAAAGAGCTTCGGTGAGGTCGCGCACCGGGTGCCGATGCTGTCGCTCGACAACGCCTTTGCCGATGCGGACGTCGAGGCCTTCGATCGCCGCGTGCGCGAACGTCTCGAGACCGACGAGGACATCGACTACCACTGCGAGCCGAAGCTCGATGGCTTGGCGATCTCGTTGACCTACGTCGACGGCCTCCTGCAGGTCGGCGCGACCCGCGGCGACGGCGTCACCGGCGAGGACGTGACCGCCAATCTGCGGACGATGCGCTCGGTGCCGTTGCGGCTCGTCGGCGACGTGCCGCGCTTGGTCGAAGTGCGCGGCGAAGTGTTCATGTCGGATGCGGGCTTCGCCCGCATGAATCGCGAGGCACTCGCCCGTGGCGAGAAAGTTTTCGTGAACCCCCGCAATGCCGCGGCCGGCAGCCTGCGGCAACTGGATCCGTCGATCACCGCCACGCGCCCCTTGGAAGCGTTCTTCTACGGCATCGGCGCGGTGGAGGGCGGTGTGTTGCCGCCCACGCACAGCGGCTTCGTCGCGCAGCTGCGCACGTGGGGGCTTCGTACCTGCCCCGAGACACGGGTGGCGCGCGGGGTCGCCGGTTTGCTCGCCTATTACCGCGACATCGGCGCGCGCCGCGCGACCTTGGGCTATCAGATCGACGGCGTCGTCTACAAAGTCGATGCGTTCCAACGCCAGCGCGAGCTGGGCTTTGTGGCGCGCGCCCCCCGGTGGGCGATCGCTCACAAGTTCCCGGCCGAAGAAGAACTCACGCAGGTCCGTGACATCGAGTGGCAAGTCGGTCGCACCGGCGCCTTGACCCCGGTGGCGCGCTTGGAGCCGGTCTTTGTCGGCGGCGTCACGGTGTCGAACGCCACCTTGCACAACATCGACGAGTTGCAGCGCAAAGACGTCCGCGTGGGCGACACCGTCGTCATTCGACGGGCGGGTGACGTGATCCCGGAGGTCGTGCGGGTGATCCCCGAGCGTCGACCGGACGGGACCGAGGCCCCGGCCTTACCGTCCGCCTGCCCGGTGTGCGGTTCGGCCATTCATCGGATCGAGGGGGAGGCGGTCGCTCGCTGCACCGGCGGTTACGTCTGCCTCGCCCAACGCAAAGAAGCGATCAAACACTACGCCGGCCGCCGCGCGATGGACGTCGAAGGCCTCGGCGACAAGGTGGTTGATCAGTTGGTGGAGAGCGGCCTCGTCGAGAGCCCGGCAGATCTGTATCGACTGACCGCCGAGACGCTGGCCTCACTCGAGCGCATGGGTGAGAAGAGCGCGACCAAACTGGCCGCTGCCATCGAGGCGAGCAAGCAGTCGACTCTGCCGCGGTTCTTGTTTGCGCTCGGCATTCCGAACGTTGGAGAGGCGACTGCACTCGGGTTGGCGGAGCACTTCGGGGATCTGGGGCCGCTGCGCAGCGCGACGCTGGACCAGATCCAGGCGGTTCCCGACGTGGGTCCGGTCGTGGCCCAGTCGATCCGCAGTTTCTTGGACGACGCTCGCCAAGCGAGCGTCGTCGATCAACTCCTCACCCTCGGCGTCCGCTGGGAGCCACAAACACTCACCCGTGGAGAACATCTTCCGCTGACGGGGAAGACGTTCGTATGCACCGGAACCCTGCCGACCCTCGGACGCGCCGACGCCGAAGCGATGATTCGCAAGGCCGGTGGCAAGGTCACCGGCTCGGTCTCGAAGAAAACCGACTATGTCCTCGCGGGAGCAGACGCCGGTTCAAAACTCGCCAAGGCGATCGAACTGGGTGTTGCTGTTATCGACGAGGACGCGTTGAAGGCGATGATTTCGGCGGTTTAGTTTTCTTCGGCTGTTCGGCGTAAGCGAATGCACCGACTCCTACCGACACGGACTCTCCGTTCGCCTGCGAATCAACCATCCGGCTGGACAGCCAGTCGTCGATCGCGTCGATGAAATATTGTCCTTGCTGTTCCACGAAGCGCAGAAATTGCGGTAGTTCTTTGGCTGGGATCATCACATCCGCAACCTGACGCTCATAGCGGGCAGGGCGTTGCCCTGAGACGTTGTGGGTCACGGTGTCGATATAGCGTGCAACGGCGGACGTCGCGTGGGCAAGTATCAGCGGTGATCGCTTGCCTACAACGGCCGAGCGCTTATCGGGTGCGTACTTATCGCGGATCTTCTTTACGAGTCCAAATTCGATAAGGTCCGCCGCAGTTTGATCAGCGCGAACCGCATCGCCCAGAGCGTCTAGGGCGAGGCTCGTCATGGATACTTTGCCGACACGAGGAACCGACTTCGGACTGCCCATCGGCGTCAAATAATTACTGTCGTTGTGCCACCGATTCAATGTCGCTGCCGTATCGCTCAGTCGCTGGTACTGCCGATCAAGCAGCCTCGTGTGCGTCGGATCAACGACCGGCTCTTGATGCACGGGTGCGTCAGGTTCGAAGTTGGAGATAAGGAGGTCAACGCTGCGCATCAGCTTCATGCGTGCAGATCGTGTCAGCGGATCCTTTTTGAATCCCTTGTTTGACGCGGCAGTTTTTTGGGTGGCCATATAGTCTTCTAGTTCTCTGGATTGGACTCGCCGTGAGTGACGAGAAGTCTGAACCTAGTTTTCGGGCCGTCATTCTCGGAAGAGATTCGGGCAGATTCCGCATGTAAATAATCGGAGATACCTTCCAAAAATCTTTCAGTACGCTGATTGATATTCCGCCTCACCGCGGGTGGAATTCCGTCTGGAAATTCAACGGTGATAGTGCGCGTAGCGTTCGTGCCTGGATTGGCGACGAACAACTCGACCTCCGTTTCCAGCTTCGACAACTCTTCATCCGAAATGGATGAGGCACAGTGATGGCGGCGCAGAGCTCGGATCCGGTCTCCGTTTTCGCGAGTTGCCATTCCACCAGCGATCAATTCCTCCAGCAGTGCTCTCCGTGGCATATCACCACTGTATTTCTTGACCAGTAATTCGAATGAGAGTTCTCCAAACTCCGGAAGCACTCGCGGAGCGCCGTCCTCGTCCAGAAACTCCGGGTCGGTGAACCAAGCGTTCATCACTCGCTCGGTTCTAGGTTCTGATACGGCCGCAGGCAATATCGTGTTGCCATCGCGTATTCTCGAGACTTCTGCTCGAGTTAGCCCGGTCATTACGGCGATTCGGGACGTCGTTGGACGAATTCCTCGGCTCTTCAGCAATTCGGTGGCGGCCTCGATGAACGCCTCCTTCGATGCGGCAAGAAACTCGCCGATGCTGAAACCTAAAGGAAGCGCCAGTGACGCAAAGCGTTGAGCTATCCCGAAGGCGACTTTATTGGCCGACGATTTGTTGTTTGGGTCCACGGCTGCTGCTTGTGGTTGTTGTCTCGTGGCTGCTCATTATCCGGATAACTTCGCTCGACAGTACTTCGAATATTTGCCCTCTTTGCATAGAAATTCACACGTAGGGCACTTTTTTTGATCAGGATGCCGGGGCTAATGCCCCGGCATCCATTCCTATCGATGATTAGCCAGCCTTCATGGCCATTAAGGTGCTTTTGTTGCGCTGGAGCCGGATATACCCGTCGACGTAACCCCCGAGCCGGAGATCCCCTTCGATACGGCACCCGACCCGGAAATGCCGAGCGAGACAGGCGGATGCTGCGCTGCCTTAGCGCCAGAGCCGGATATTCCGGTCGACACGGCTCCGGAGCCGGAAATGCCCGTTGAAACCGCTCCGGAACCTGAGATGCCTAATCCATAGGCAGGATGCGCGGCCAACTTAGCCCCGGATCCGGAGATTCCTTCCGAGGTCACCCCGGAGCCGGAAATTCCCTTGGATGTGGCACCTGATCCGGATATGCCCAACGACGAGACCGGGTGGGCTGCCGCTTTGACTCCAGAGCCAGAGATCCCTGTCGAGGTGACCCCCGATCCGGAGATACCCGTGGATACGGCACCAGAGCCTGAGATGCCTAACGAAGAGACGGGATGAACGGCGGCCTTGGCGCCAGAGCCCGAGATACCTGTCGATACGGCACCAGAGCCCGAGATGCCTAACGACGAGACAGGGTGGGCGGCCGCTTTAACTCCAGACCCAGAGATCCCCGTCGAGATGACGCCCGATCCGGAGATACCCATGGATACGGCACCCGAGCCCGAGATGCCCAACGACGAAACAGGATGGGCGACAGCTTTTGCCCCGGAACCGGAGATGCCAATGGAACTGACGCCTGATCCGGAGATCCCGGTTGATACCGCGCCGGACCCTGAGATGCCCAGCGATGACACAGGATGTGACGATGCTTTCGCACCGGATCCCGAAATCCCGATAGAGGTGATGCCCGAACCGGATATCCCGTTGGAAACAGCCCCTGAGCCCGAAATGCCCAATGAACTGACTGGATGCGCAGACGCCTTAATGCCGGAGCCAGAGATGCCTGTGGACGTCACGCCGGATCCGGAAATTCCGGTTGATACAGCGCCCGATCCCGAGATACCGAGCGAATGAATCGGTGCGGCGGCGACGGAGCTCGTCACGATGACTGCCGTTGAGGCGAGTACCGGTTGGGTTGAAGTCGGTCGGGTCCCTGTTACCTGGGCAACGCGACCGATCGCCGGAATGAAATTCGGGTTAGCCGACAAGGCATGCGAATAGTCGATCCAGGTGCTGCCGACTTGCATCAGCGCAATGGACGGTCGTATCGCTTTGATCGTGTCGACTAACGTGACGGACGACGCGCCCGGAACATATTGTTCACGGGTGTTGATGCGCACCGTCGTGATTTCACCGAGATCAGCGCTGCTATAGAGCTGTGCCGCAAGACTTTCGTCGTGAGGCAGTTGTGCAACGCTCGCAAGACCCTCCGTCACTGTCACGCCATCGAGGATCACGTGAACAGTGCTGCTCAATCGGAAGTGAGAGCCTAGTACCGAGATATCGGCGTTTGTCGGCGATACAGAGAGCGGACCTTCAGACCGCAGAATCGTCGGCGATCCGTCGGCAAAGCTATAGGACGTACCGCACAGTGCGAGCGTAACGGCAGCAGCCAGTTTGATTTGAATTTTCATCAGCACTCCTCAGAACAAATGTAAATGACTGATCGGATGTCGGTGCTGCCGGAACGAGCGATGTATCGCGACTTGATTCCGGGTCTCGAAGAACCGCTTTCCCCTGCAGCGGTTCAGAACATTACGCATGCCCGAGCAAAAGCGTTCCTCGAATAATTGACGTGTTTGTGCAGAAATTCATGGGTCCGATGTAGTTATGTAAAATAAAAGCGAAAATAATTTTGAATCTGCCCTCTGCGGGGTAGATCGGGGCACAAAAAAAGGGCCGGTCCTCTCGGACCGGCCCTTGGTTTCCCTTGAGGGGAATCCGCTGTGGCTTACAGCTTTTCTTCGATCTTCGCGCTCTTCTTGAGCGAGTCGATGTAGTCACGGACCTGGTGCTGCTGGATCATGGGTCCCAGGCGGTCCTTGACCTGATCAAACGCCGGCGGGGTCAGCTCGCGGGTGTCGATCAGCTTGATGATGTGGAAGCCGAACTGGCTCTTCACCGGTTCCTTCGACACTTCGCCCTTCTTGAGGGTCGCAACGGCCGCCGAGAACTCCGGCACCATCTTGTCCGGGGTGAACCAGCTGAGGTCACCGCCCATGTCCTTCGAGCCCGGGTCGACCGACATCTTCTTGGCGACGTCTTCGAACTTCGCGCCCTTGGCGAGCTGCGCGAGCGCTTCCTTCGCAGCCGCCTCATCCTTCACGAGGATGTGCGCGGCGTGGTACTCGACCTTCGGCATCGAGGCGATCTGACGGTCGTATTCGGCCTTCAGGTCGGCATCGGTCGGGGTCTTCGACTTCGCGTAGTTCTGGAACAGGGTCGTGGCCAGCACGTTCAGGCGGTCGAGCTCGATGCGAGCGGCGACCTGCGCGTCGGCGGCGACGTTCTGCTTCTCGGCTTCCTGACCGCTGACGTAGAGCCCTTCGAGGCCCTTCAGCAAGTCCTTCTTCTGTTCCGGAGTCAGTTCTTCGACCTTCTTGTTGGTCTGGGCCGTGACCCACACCTGGAAGGCGGCGGCCGAAATCGGCTTGCCGTTCACGGTCGCGACGGGGGGCGCATCCGCCGGTGCACCGTCCTTGGTCTGCGGCTTGCAGCCGACGATGGCGAGGGCCGAAGCGGCCAAGACCAGCGGCATCAGTTTCCGAGTCGTCATGTCTCAAGTTCCTCGTGAGTCAGTAAGTAATCAGTCGTCAGTCGTGTCCGGGCGTCCCGCTCGGCGCTTGCGCGTCGATCGAGAGCGCGTGGATATCGTCCGGGATCATCGAAGCCAGCGCGTCGTACACCCGCCGGTGGCGGGCGAGGACGGTCAGCCCCTTCAAGGACTCTGACCGCAGTCGCACGCGAAAGTGCCCGGCACCGCCCGCGGCCCCGGCATGACCGGCGTGGTGATGCGAGTCGTCGATGACCTCCAACTCGGTCGGCGCAAACGCCGCCTCTAACAAGGCGCGGATCCGCTGCGACCGATCGGTCATGGTAGCACCTTGTTAAAGGGGTGCACTTCGACCGAGCGGAACACGCCCTCGCGGGCGTACGGATCGTCCTCGGCCCAGGCGCGGGCCTCGGCGAGCGAGCCGAACTCCGCGATCACGACCGTGCCGGCAAAGCCCGCGGGACCGGGATCCGGCGAGTCGATCGCGGGCATGGGACCTGCGACCAGGACGCGACCGGCCTCGACCAGCGCTTTCAAGCGCTCGAGGTGGGCGGGGCGGGCGGCGCGGCGCAGCTCCAGCGAGTGCTCGACGTCGTGGCCGATGATCACGTACAGCATCAGGGGGTTCCTTCGGGCGGGGAGGTGGCGGCGTCGTGTTTCACGGTCGCATGACGCACGAGCCACAGGGTCTGCGCGATCGCAAAGACGAACAGCACGCCGGCCTTGATCAGCTTGAACCAGACCCACGAGTCGAGCGCGTAGTGGCTCAAGATCCAGTAGTTGATGACCGCAAGGGCGAGGAAGAACACGACCCAACTGCCGTTGGCGAGCGCCCAGATGCGTTTGGGGGCCTCAAGGTGCGCGCCCAAGGCCCGCTCGACGAGCGTGGCGTCGGTGAGGTGCGAACCGGCAAAGGCGAGGGCGAAGGCCCCGTACAGGATCGTCGGCATCCACATCAGCGCGGTCGGGGAGTGGAAGTACAGCGTCGCCGCGCCAAAGCCCAGCATCAGCACCGCCGAGCCGATCGTCAGGGGAGCGACCGTGCGCTTGCGCCAGTAGGTGATCGCCACCTGCAGCACCGTGCCGACCATGAGCACGACCGTCGCGGCATAAATGCCGGCGAACTTGTAGGTCAAAAAGAACGCGAGGACGGGGAATAGATCGATCAGGGCCGACATGAGGGGCAGTTGCGACTCTTCGGGGCACGGCCCCGCCGGTGAGGCGCGTATGATAGCCACATTCTTTGAGGCATTTTCGCGACATGACGGACGTTTTGTATCTGCACCCGGACAACCCGCAGGTGCGCTTTGTGCGCCAGGCGGTGGCCGCGTTGCAAAAAGGCGCGCTGATCGCCTATCCGACCGACAGCTGCTACGCCTTCGGCTGGCGGCTCGAGGACAAGAGCGCCATGGAGCGGGTGGCGCGGCTACGCGCCTTCGACAAGCGCCACCACTACACGCTGGTCTGCCGGGATCTGGCTGAGATCGCCAAATACGCCCGGGTCGAGAACTGGCAGTACCGGCTGCTAAAGCTTGCGACCCCGGGGCCTTACACGTTCATCCTCGAGGCCACCAAAGAGGTGCCGAAGCGGCTCATGAACGAAAAACGCCGCACCTTAGGCCTGCGCGTGCCGGACCATCCGGTGGTCGCGATGCTGCTCGAGGAACTCGGCGAGCCGATCATGAGCTCGACGCTCGCCCTGCCGGGCGACGAGTTCCCGCTCAGCGACCCCACCGAGATCGCCGACCGGCTGGACGGGCAGGTCGACCTCGTCCTCGACAACGGCGTCTGCGGCTTGGAGCCGACCACCGTCCTCGACCTCGTCGGCGGGGTCAGCGTGGTCCGCCGCGGCAAGGGCGACCTCAAGGCCCTCGGCATCGAAGCGTAGCCGCGGCCCCTCCCGTATAATCGGGCGTCGCACCCCGGTGGGGCGCGACGGTGCGCGCGATACGCGCGCATCATCCCGATGGAACAAAGAATAAAGTCATGGACTTAGGTCAAATACTTCGCGCGGTTTCTGTGATCGTGTTGCCCTGGCTCCTCGCGGTCACGGTGCCGACGATCGCGCGCGCGCGGATGGCGGTCGCCCTCGGCGACCCCACCCCGGCCGTGCGCGGCAAGGTGTCCTTGAACCCACTCGACTACGCCGACCCCGTCGGCACGGTGATCCTGCCGGTGCTGATGCTGGCCTCGCGCTTGCCCTTCCTCTTTGGCTGGTCGAAGCCCTCGCACATCGACCCGCGCAACTTCGCGCACCCGCGCGTGGACCTCGCCATCGTCTCGGCGGTGGTGCCGATCGCCGGGGTCGTGATGGCCTGGCTCTGGGCCATCGCCGGGTTCTCGCTCGCCGAACGCGGCCTCTTTGGGCACGGCGCGCCGGCCTACTGGGTCTATGAGATGGCCAAAGCCGGCCTGCGCATCAACCTCTTCTTCGCCGCGATCAACTTCCTGCCGATCCCGCCCTTTGCCGGCGGGCGTATCCTCATGGGCGTGCTGCCCTTGCCGATGGCGCGTCGCTTGGTGCGCATCGAGCCCTACGGGCAGTGGATCGTGATCGGCCTGTTGTTGCTCGAAGGGTGGGGCGTCATTGCCATGCTCGGTCCCTTCGTCGCGTGGCTCGAGAGCGCCGTGCTCGCGCTCACCCCGTAAGTTTTACCCCCGTCCTGTCGTCGGAGTCTGCTTCCTTGGCCAACACCTCGCACAACGCCCGCGTCCTGTCCGGTATGCGCCCGACCGGTGCTCTGCACCTCGGCAACTACCACGGCGCCCTGAAGAACTGGGTCGACCTGCAGTACCAGCACGAGTGCTTTTTCTTCATCGCCGACTGGCACGCCCTGACCACGGGCTACGAGGACACCTCGCAGATCGAGGAACACACCTGGCAGATGGTCATCGACTGGCTCGGCGCGGGCTTGAACCCGTCGGCGGCGACGCTGTTCATCCAGTCCAAGGTGCCCGAGCACGCGGAACTGCACCTCCTTCTGTCGATGATCACGCCGCTCGGCTGGCTGGAGCGCGTGCCGACCTTCAAGGATCAGCAGGAACAGCTGAAGGAAAAGGACCTCGCCACCTACGGGTTCTTGGGCTACCCGCTCCTGCAGAGCGCGGACATCCTCATCTACCGGCCGCGCTACGTGCCGGTCGGCGAAGACCAGGTCGCCCACGTCGAGATCACCCGCGAAGTCGCGCGCCGCTTCAACCACATCTACGGGCGCGAAAAGGACTTTGAGGAAAAGGCCGAGAAGGCGCTGAAGCGCCTGGGCGGCAAGACCGCCGAGCTCTACCGCGAGCTGCGCCGCGCCTACCAGACGAGCGGCGACGCCTCGGCACTCGAGAAGGCCGCGACGCTCCTGACCGGCAACGCGCACCTGACCATCGCCGACCAAGAGCGTCTGCAGGGCTACCTCGAGGGCACCGGGCGGATGATCCTGCCCGAGCCCGACGTGCTCTTGACCGCCACCCCGAAGGTGCCGGGTCTCGACGGTCGCAAGATGTCGAAGTCCTACGGCAACACCATCGGCCTGCGCGAGGACACCGACTCGGTCGCGAAGAAGCTGAAGGGCATGAAGACCGACCCGTCGCGCATGCGCCGCACCGACGTCGGCAACCCCGACGTCTGCCCGGTGTTCGACCTGCACAAGATCTACTCCTCCGAGGAGACCCGCACGTGGGCCGCGGCCGGCTGCCGCTCGGCCGGGATCGGCTGCATCGAGTGCAAGAAGCCGCTGATCGACGCCGTGGTCGTCGAGATCGAGACGATCCGGACCCGCGCCCGCGAGTACGAAGAGAACCGCGACGCCGTGCGCGAGATCATCCAGGCCGGTTGCGAGAAGGCCCGTGAGGCGGCACGCGACACGATGGACGAAGTCCGCTCGGCCATGGGCCTTGGGTACCGCGGATGAGCGCACCGACGGCTCCCGAGGTCCCGGAGACCGCCGACGAGGCGCACGCGCGCGAAGGCGCCGAGCTTCTGGCGACGCTCGCGGCCGAAGACGCGGCCGCGGCGGCGCAGGCGGCGGCCGACGCCCCCTTGCCGATGCCCGTCGAGCAGATCCCGCTGCCGAGCCCGCAGCAGGGCGAGATGCCCTTTGCGATCGTCGACGGCGAGCCGTTGACCGAGCCGCCGAAGGATCTGTACATCCCGCCGCAGGCGCTCAAGGTGTTCTTGGAGGCCTTCGAGGGACCGCTTGACCTCCTCTTGTACCTGATCCGTCGCCAGAACCTCGACATTCTCGACATCCCGATCGCCGAGATCACGCGTCAGTACCTCGAGTACATCGACCTGATGCAGACGCTCGAGCTCGAGCTTGCCGGTGAGTACCTCCTCATGGCCGCCATGCTCGCCGAGATCAAGTCGCGGCTGCTCCTGCCGCGCCCGTCCACGGGCGAGGCCGAAGAGGACGATCCGCGCGCCGAACTCGTGCGCCGCCTGCAGGAGTACGAGCGCTACAAGAAAGCCGCCGAGGACGTCGACCAGTTAAAGCGTGTCGACCGCGACGTGTACGTGGCCTCCGCCGAGATCGTCGAGCGCAAGGTGGCCCAGGTGCTGCCGGACGTGACGCTCAAAGAGATGCTGCTGGCGTTCAAGGACGTGATCCAACGCGCCGCGATGTTCGCGCACCACACCGTCACGCGCGAGCGCCTCTCGGTGCGCCAGCGCATGAGCGAGATCTTGGAGCGCTTGCACAGCGGGGAGTTCGTGGGGTTCACGACGCTCTTTACGGTGGAGGAGGGGCGCATGGGCGTGACCGTCACCTTCATCGCGGTGCTCGAGCTCGTGCGCGAAGGCCTGCTCGAACTCGTGCAGGCCGACAGCGACGGCGTCGCGCCGCTGCACGTGCGTCCCGCGCAAGGGCGCGCCCCATCCGAGGCTGCGAACGACGCAGCCCCAACCCCCGCGGCTGCCGCGGGTGCGGTCGCGGTCGCGGCCGAGAGTGAGGATCTATGACGGAAGCCGATATCCAAAACGTGATCGAGGCGGCGCTGCTCGCCGCCGGTCGCCCGTTGTCCGTGGTCGAACTGCGCGAGCTCTTCGACGAGTTCGATCGCCCGGAGCTGGCGCAGATCGATGCCGGTGTCGCGGCGCTCGCCGAGCACTACACCGATCGCGGCGTGGAACTCAAAGAGGTCGCGAGCGGCTGGCGCATCCAGGTGCGCGAGGCCTACGCGACGCCGGTGTCGCGACTCTGGGCCGAGCGGCCCACCAAGTACTCGCGCGCACTCTTAGAGACGCTCGCGCTCGTCGCCTACCGACAGCCGATCACCCGCGGCGAGATCGAGGACATCCGCGGCGTCGCCGTGAACCCGAACATCATCCGCACGCTCATCGAGCGCGATTGGGTGCGCGTGATCGGCCACCGCGAAGTGCCGGGTCGTCCGGAACTGCTCGCCACCACCAAAGTGTTCTTGGACTACTTCGGCCTGCGCACGCTCGACGATCTGCCGACGCTCGCGCAGCTGAAGGACGTCGAGTCGCTCGGCGTGCAACTCGAGTTTGAGGCGAAGCTGCCGGAGGCGGCCGAGGTGCAGGCCGAACTCGTCGACAGCGGCGACCTGGAGGCCGAGGACACGGCCGCCGACGCCGCGACGAGCGCGCCGGCGGAGTCGACCCCGATGCCCGCCGCGGAGGCGGGCGGATGACCGGCGAACGGCTGCAAAAGGTGCTGGCCGCGGCCGGCATCGCCTCGCGCCGTGAATCGGAAAGCTGGATCCGTGCCGGTCGCGTCACCGTGAACGGCCGAGTCGCCGAACTCGGTGCGCGCGTCGACGCCGACGACACCATTGCCATCGACGGCCGACGGCTGCGGCTCGACAAGTCGGCGCCCGAGGACCTCGTGCTCATTTACCACCGGCCGACCGGTGAGCCGTTGAAGTCCGAGACGGCGGCGCCCGGCGAGACCGCGAGCTCGACCTACGAGCGTCTGCCGCCGATCCGTGGTCGGCGCTGGCTGCCGCTGTCGCCGCTCGCGCCCACCGACGGGGGCCTCGAAGTGTTTACCACCGACGGCAAGCTGCGCGAAGCGGCCGGTCGGCAGCACGCCGAGCTCGTCTCGGTGTACTCGGTGCGCATTGCCGGCGAACCGTCCGAAGAGTGGGTCGCGGCGTTGCCCGGACTTGCCGCGGGCTTGGCCGAACGTCCGTTTGAGATCTTGAGCGCCACGCTCGTCGGCGGCGAAGGCCGCAACCGCTGGATCGAGTGCGAAGTGAAGCGGGCGCACGGCCGTGACCTGCGCAACCTCGTGCTGTCGGCGGGGTTTGAGGTCAGTCGCGTGCTGCGCGTCAAATACGGCCCGGTGGTCCTCGAGCGCGGCGTGCCGCGCGGTCGCTCGATGGAACTGAAAGGCGAGGCGCGCGATGCGATCTATCGGGCGCTCGGCTTGCCGGCGCCGTCGGACGCTGCCCGAGACGAGGCGCGCGCGCTGCGCGCCACCGCTCGCCCCGAGCGTGCCGCGGGCGGTCGCAGCCCGGCGGCGGGTGGGGCGCGACGCCCCCGCAGCGGACCGCGTCGACGCGACTGAGCGTCGGCGCGTCGCTCCTCGTAGTGCCCTCAGCGACCGGGCCGTGGCCGGGCGGTCGCGGCGCGCTGTCATGCCATTGCCACAATCGCCGACTAGTGTCGTGTTATCAAAGCCTTGGATCGCGTATTTGACATAACACAGCACGGTTATCGAGCGCAGTCCGTGGAGGACTGCAGGCCGGGCGGCGACGCGCCGGCGAGCCTTCGGTGACCTGCCCGATGAGACACACAGAGGGTCGCGCACATGGTTCCGAGCAAGACTGCGGTCATCTTAGTGGGTTACCAGAACGACTACTTTGCCAAGGACGGCATTCTGCGCGGCGTGATCGAACCGGTCTCGAGCGTCGATACGGTGCTTGAGAAATCGGTGGCGTTCGTTAACGCCCTGGCGCCGAGCGACGTCATGTTGATCTCAACGCCGATCGTGCTGACGCCGGAGTACCGCGCGTTGGCCTCGCCCGTCGGCATCTTGAATGCGATCAAAGAATCCGGCGCGTTTGCCAGCGGCACCGTCGGCGCCGACCACATCCCCGAGTTGAAAGCGCTCGGCGATCGGGTGGCCTACGTGCACGGCAAAGTGGGCTTCAACGCGTTCTCGAACACCGACCTCGGCGACGTGCTGCAGCGGCGGGGCATCGAGAACGTCCTCGTCGCCGGGATGGTGACCTCGCTGTGCATCGACTCGACCGGCCGAGCCGCGTACGAGCGCGGCTACAACGTGGCCATCGTTGCCGACTGCACCTCGGCGCGCACGGAAACCGAACAGCGCTTTTTCTGCGAGCACGTCTTCCCGCTGTACGGCCGCACGACGACGAGCGTCGAAGTGCTGGCGGAACTCGGGCTCGCCACGCACTGACGTCCGTCATGCCGCCGCCCCCGTCGGATCCGCGGACGCTCGCGACGGACCTGCACGTCGCCGCCACCAATCGACTGACCGAAGCGTTGGTCGAGTCGGAGACGCGTTTTCGGCGACGCATCGAGTTGCTGCGCGATGTCGTCTTCGAGACCGACGCCCGCGGTCATCTCGTCTTTTTAAACCCGGCCTGGCGCGAGCTGTGGGGCGATGCGCCCGAGCAGGCCTTGGGCATGCCCCTGACGCGGTTTTTGGCACCGGAGGGCGGCTTCACGGGCGGCGCGGGGCTCGGCGACCACCCGGACGCGCCGCACGCCAAGGTCACCGGCCGACTGACGCGCCCGGACGGGCAGGTGCGCTGGGTCGAGATCTCCGCCGCGCCGCTGCGCGGCGGTGGCAGCGTGGGGGTCATCCAAGACATCACCGCCGAGAAGGTCGCGCGCGACGAGCTCGCCAAACTCTCCATCGTCGCCAGCTCTACCGACAACATGGTGGTGATCACCAACGCGCAGATCGAGATCGAGTGGGTCAACCGCGCCTTTGAAGAGCGCACCGGCTACCGCTTGGAGGAGATCGTCGGGCGCAACCCGGGGGAGTTGCTGCAAGGGCCGCAGACCGACGCTGCTGTAGTGGGGCGCTTGCGCGACGCCATTGGCGTCGGTGCGTCGGTGGACGAGGAGATCTTGAACTACACCCGCACGGGCGAGCCGTACTGGGTGCACTTGCAGATCACCGCCGTGCACGACGACGACGGCGCGATCACCCGCTACATCGCGGTGCAGTCGGACACCACCGAGCGCAAACGCTACGTGCAAGAAGTGCTCGAGCAAAAGGCCGTGCTCGAGGAGCGAGTCCAGCAACGCACCGCCGAGCTCGTCTGCGCCAAAGAGCAAGCCGAGGCCGCGACCGTCGCCAAGTCGGCGTTCATCGCCAACGTCAGTCACGAGATCCGCACGCCCTTGCAGGCCATCATCGGCTTTACCCACCTGTTCCAACACACGGCGTTGGATGCCCAGCAGCGCGATTATCTGGAGAAGATGGTCAAGGCGGCGAACGGCTTGATGGGGCTGATCAACGACGTGCTCGATTTTTCGAAAATCGAATCGGGGACGACGGTCTTAAAGAAAGAGCCGTTCGCGCTCGATGCGGTGTTCGCCAACGTCCAATCGATCATCGGCACGCTCGCCGCGCAGAAGGGGCTGCGCTTTGACGTCGAGTACGTGCACGCAGGTCGGCTCTCGCTGATCGGCGACGGCCTGCGCCTCGAGCAGATCTTGTTGAACCTCGCCAACAACGCGGTGAAGTTCACGCAGCGCGGCGCGGTCTCGATCCAGTGTCGCAGCGAGCCGCTCGAAGGCCCGCGCGTGCGCTTGGCGTTTTGCGTGCGCGACACCGGCATCGGCGTGGACCCGCAGCAAGCCTCGCAGTTGTTCAACGCGTTTTTCCAGGCCGACAACTCCGCCAAACGCACCTACGGGGGCGCGGGTCTCGGGCTTGCCATCGCCAAGCGCCTCGCCGAGGAGATGGGCGGTCAGATCGGGTTCACCAGCACCGTGGGCGTCGGCAGCCAGTTTTGGTTCACCGTCGAGATGGACGTTGCGATCGGCGTGGAACCGTTGGTCGCGTCCGTGCACGCGCCGGACGCGGCGCAGGTGGGCTGGAGCTTGCAGGGCAAACGCGTGTTGGTGGCCGAAGACAACGAGTACAACCAACAGATCTTGGCCGAACTGCTGTTTGCGGTCGGCGTTCGCGTGACACTCGCGTCCAACGGCGCGCAGGCGATCGACGCGCTCACGCTGTCGGACACCTTCGATGCGGTGATCATGGACGTGCAGATGCCGGAGATGGACGGGCTCGCGGCGGTGCGGCGGATCCGCGCGCTCCCGCGCTTTGCGACACTGCCGATCATCGCCATGACCGCGAACGCCTCAGCGGAGGATCGCGCCGCGTGCGTGGCCGCCGGGATGAGCGACTACGAGTCGAAGCCGATCGATCCGCCGCGGCTCTACCGAACGCTGGAGCGCTGGATCGGACGACCGCTGTCGCCGAGC
>Ga0007854_10000966_pt1 | contig 18646 bp, 16 predicted proteins | sample CryBogCBH12Aug08_FD_60382 | JGI IMG/M metagenome (GOLD analysis project Ga0007854, IMG submission 60382) | Freshwater microbial communities from Crystal Bog, Wisconsin, USA - CBH12Aug08 | ecosystem: Environmental > Aquatic > Freshwater > Lake | place: Crystal Bog, Wisconsin, USA | collected...
CCGAGATCAACATCGTGTCGGGTGAAGAAGAGGGCGCGCTGGTGTTCGAGGTCGAAGTTGAGGTGCGTCCCGAGGCCACCATTTCTGGCTACGAGAACTTGCGTGTCACGGTGCCATCGCCGTTCGTGAACGATGACGAGCTCGAGGCCCAGATTGACCGTTTCCGCGACACCGACGCCGTCTTGAACGACGTCGACCGCCCCATCACCACGGGCGACCTCGTCGTGATGGACATCAAGGTCGAGCAGGCCGACTCGGAGGCTGAGCCTTTCGAAACCAGTGACTTCATGTACACCGTTGGTTCTGGACAGATCACGCCCGAAGTTGACGAACTCATCCTGGGCTTACGCTCGGGTGAAGTGTTGACGGTCAATGCGACTGACAACCCCACGATGGCCGCGACCTACACCTTGACGCTCAAGCAGGTCAAGGAGCGCGAACTGCCCGAACTCACCGACGAGTGGGTTGAGGAAAACACTGAGTGGACGTCCGTGCAGGAGATGCGTGACGAGATCATGACACAAATGGGCAAGATGAAGATTGCCCAGGCGCAGATGTCGCAGCGCGACGCCGTCTTGACGGCTCTCGGCCAGCTCATTGATGAGAGCGCTATTCCTGAGGTACTCGTGGATGCGGAAGCCAATGAGCGCCTGCACAACCTTGGACACCGCCTCTCCCAACAGGGCATGACGCTCGAAGCCTTTTTGCAGGCAACCCAGCAGACGCCCGACATGTTCTTGTCGTCGGTCCGTGGCGACGCCGCCATGTCCGTGCGCGTCGACCTCGCGTTGCGCGCCATCGCCAAGGCGCAGGGACTGACCCCGTCGGACCAGGACATCGACCAGGAGCTGGCCGAGACGGCCCTCGAGATGGGGGCAAAGGCTGCCGTCTTGAAGGAGAACCTCATTACGAACGGTCGCATGGTGTCCTTCGTGGGCGAAGTCGCCAAGATGAAGGCCAACAAGTGGCTGATGGAGCAGGTTGTCTTCGTTGACCCCCTCGGCAATGCAATCGACCGCTCGATTCTCGAGACCGACACGTCCGCCGACGAAGCAGAATAAGGTACTGACGTGAACGACTACCGCGCGCAAAACTATCTGGTTCCAACCGTCGTCGAGAACTCGACCCGGGGCGAGCGAGCCTACGACCTCTACAGCCGTCTGCTGCGTGAGCGCATCATCTTCTTGGGTACGCCCATCGATGACACGATCGCCAACTTGATCTGTGCGCAGATGCTGTTCCTGGAGTCCGAGGACCCCGACAAGGACATCAACCTGTACATCAACTCACCCGGTGGCGACATCACCGGACTGCTGGCGATCTACGACACGATGAAGTACATCAAGCCGGACGTTTCAACGTTCTGCTTCGGACAGGCCGCCTCGGCTGCCGCGGTACTCCTCGGTGCCGGCACGAAGGGTAAGCGCTTCGCGCTCCCGCACGCTCGCGTCTTGTTGCACCAACCCTGGGGTGGTGTGGGTGGTCAGGCGTCCGACATCGAAATTCAGGCGCGTGAAATGTTGCGCATGAAGGACATGCTGAACGCGATTCTGGCCGGTGACACGGGTCAGACCATCGAGAAGATCACCAAGGACACTGACCGCGACTACATCATCAGTGCGGAAGAAGCAGTGGCCTACGGTCTCATTGACGAGGTCATCAGCGCTCGTCCGTAGGTGCCGTATTTTTGCCGCTCCAGCCTTTAGGATGGAGACAATGGTCGGAGGTACACCATGGCGAAAATTGGTGAAGGCGGCGACCTGATTAAGTGCAGTTTCTGCCTTAAGGGTCAAAAGCAAGTTAAGAAGCTCATCGCGGGCCCGAGCATCTACATTTGCGACGAGTGCATTGACCTCTGCAATGACATCATCGCGGATGAATTGGGCGATCGTCCCGAGTTCGTCATGGACAGCCTGCCGACGCCTCGGGACATCTCTTCATTCCTTGACGAGTTTGTGATTGGCCAAGAAGACGCCAAGAAAATCTTGTCGGTTGCGGTCTACAACCACTACAAGCGCATCCAGTCCGGCCCTCTCCACGACTCTGATGTTGAAGTGGGTAAATCCAACGTGCTCTTGCTCGGCCCCACCGGCTGTGGCAAGACGTTCCTGGCTCAGACACTGGCCCGGATGCTCAACGTCCCGTTCGCGATTGCGGACGCCACTGCGCTCACCGAGGCGGGCTACGTCGGTGAAGATGTCGAGAACATCCTCCTCAAGCTGCTCTCGGCGGCGGAGTACGACGTGAAGCGTGCCGAACGCGGCATCATCTACATCGACGAAATTGACAAGATTGCCCGTAAAGCAGAGAACCCCTCGATTACGCGTGACGTCTCGGGTGAAGGCGTCCAGCAGGCACTGCTCAAAATTCTTGAAGGCACCGTCGCCAGCGTGCCGCCACAGGGTGGCCGTAAGCACCCGCACCAGGAGTTCATTACCATCGACACCTCGAACATCCTCTTCATCTGTGGTGGCGCATTCGCGGGTCTCGAACAGATCATCGAGCGCCGTCTTGGCAAGAAGTCCATGGGCTTCAATCAGCCCGTGGGGCAGAAGCGCGCGGGCGACGTCGAACTCTTCCGCCACGCCTTGCCCGAGGACCTCGTTAAGTTTGGTCTTATCCCCGAGTTCATTGGTCGCTTGCCCATCGTGGGTGCTGTACGTCAGCTCGACCGCGACATGCTGATCAGTGTGCTCACCGAACCCAAGAATTCCCTCGTGAAGCAGTTCCAGCAGATCATGGCGCTCGACGGCGTGGATCTCGTTATTGAACGCGACGCGCTTGAAGCCATCGCCGACCAAGCGGTGGAGCGTCAAACGGGTGCCCGCGGACTGCGTTCGATTCTCGAGCAGGTCCTTCTGGAGCCGATGTTCGACGTCCCCGGCCGTTCCGATGTGCAGCGCTGCATCATTACCGCTGACGCGGTGCGTGGTGAAAGTGAACCGGTCTACGAAATGCGCAAGGCGACGCCGCGCACTCGTCGCGCGTCCTAGTGCAGCGTCCCGCCTCCTACGACACGGCGCTGGCGTGGCTCGAGTCACACACTGATTTCGAGCGCGTGGCGCCAAATCGTGCGTCCATTCCGACGCTCGAACACGTTCGTTCGACGCTCGCCAGTATTGGTGATCCCCACACTGACTATCCCTGCGTGCACATCACCGGCACGAATGGGAAGGGAACGACCACCACGCTGACGAGCGCACTACTCGCTGCGACGGGGCTGCGGGTGGGCACCTTCACGAGCCCGGACCTCCATGCGCTCAACGAACGAATCGTGGTCAACGGTGAGCCCATCGATGACGAGATCTTCGTGCAGTTACTCCAGCGCCTCTATGACGTGGAGCAGGTGACGAATACGGTATTGACTCGCTTTGAGCTGTTGACGGCTGCAGCATACCTGCACTTCTCGGACGAAGGTATCGACGTCGCCGTGATTGAAGTAGGCCTCGGCGGCACGTGGGACTCCACCAACGTCATCGATGCCGATGTTGCGGTATTGACGAACGTGGACCTCGACCACACGGCCGTACTCGGGCCCACCATTCGCGACATTGCGTCCGACAAGGTGGGGATTTTCCGCACCGACGCGGTCTGCATCGTCGGCACGACGAACGCCATTGTGGTCGATATTGCTAAGCGACGCACCAACGAGCTCGGCGCAACCTTGTGGTGTGTTGACGACCAGTTTGGTCTCCTCGAGAACGAATTGGCGATCGGTGGACGCTCGATAAGCGTGCGCACCCCCTTTGAGGTCTACGAAGAGGTCCTGTTGACGCTGCACGGCATCCACCAGGGCGTCAATGCCGCCGTGGCGCTCGCAACGACGGAAGCCTTCTTGGGCCGAGCAGTTGGTGACGAAATCGTTCGTGAGACTTTCGGCAGTGCTCGCATGCCAGGTCGAGCGGAGCTGGTGTCGCGTCATCCGATGATTGTCGTTGACGGCGCGCACAACCCCGCCGGCATGGCGGCACTCTGCGCAACCCTTGATGGGGCCTTCCACGTCACGGGGGACCGACGTTGCGTGGTGGGCATGCTCAATGGTCGAGAGGTTGATGACATGGTCACGCCACTGGTGCAGTTAGGGTTCAGCGAGTTTCACTGCTGTGCTCCCGATTCGCCACGCGCGATGGCGGCGCACGAGGTCGCCGAGGCGGTTCGTCGAGCCGGGGGCGTCGCGATCGAGCACCCGTCAGTCTCGTCAGCACTGGCGCACGCCCGTGAGCACTCCACTGATGAGGACCTCATTGTGGCCGCAGGATCGCTGTACCTGGTAGCCCAGGTGCGAGGTGAGATACTCGGCATCGAGTCTCGGCACCACCAAGAGGGCTAACTAGACTGATCAGTATGAACCGTACGCTCGTCCTTTTGAAGCCTGATGCCGTCGCCCGAGGTCTGGTCGGTGAGATTATTGCCCGTTTCGAACGTCGTCAGTTCGTCATCGTGGCTGCCGAACTGCGCACCCTCGAGCGCGCCGTGGCCGAGCAGCACTACGGCGAACACGTCGGCAAGTCCTTTTACGAGCCCACTATTGCATTTATGACCGGTGGACCACTGATGGCCATGGTCCTCGAAGGCCCTGACAACACCTGGGAAATCGTCCGTGCGATGATGGGGCCGACCAATTCGGCCGTCGCCGCACCCGGCACGATCCGCGGCGACCTCGCCACGCTGATGAACCGAAACCTGATTCACGGGTCGGATTCGGCCGAGTCGGCAGCTCGAGAGATAGCGCTGTTCTTCCCAAATCTGGCGTAGTCACCGTCCATTGGTAATACTGCCAAATCTGCCGTAGCCTTATAGCCTGGCGTTTATGCTCGCCACCACTCGGTAGAAGGTTAAGTATGGTTGAAAATCGTTTTGCTTTGCTCGGTCGCGACATGGCGGTCGACCTGGGAACCGCCAACACATTGGTCTATGTTCGCGGCCGTGGCATCGTTCTGAATGAACCCTCCGTGGTCGCCGTTGACATTAAGGACGGCAAGCCATTGGCAGTCGGTGCCGCCGCCAAGTTGATGATTGGCCGCACCCCGAGCAACATCCAGGCAATTCGTCCGCTCAAGGACGGCGTGATTGCCGACTTTGAGATTTGCGAAAAGATGCTGCGCTACTTCATCTTGCGTGTGCACCAGCGTCGCTTCGCGAAGCCTCGCATGGTCATCTGCGTACCCTCAGGCATCACCGGTGTCGAACAGCGCGCCGTCGTAGAGGCCGCCGAGTCGGCCGGCGCGCGCAAGGCGTACATCATCGAAGAGCCCATGGCAGCCGCGATCGGTGCCGGTCTGCCCATTGATGAGCCCACCGGCAACATGGTTGTCGACATTGGCGGCGGTACGACCGAAGTCGCGGTTATCTCACTCGGTGGCATCGTCACGAGTGAATCGATTCGCGTGGGTGGTGACGAACTCGACGAAGCGATCATCGCGTACGTGAAGAAAGAGTTCCAGCTGGCACTCGGCGAGCGCACCGCTGAAGAAATCAAGATCCACATGGGGTCGGCCTACCCGCTGCAGGAAGAAGCGCGCGCTCAAATTCGTGGACGTGACCTCGTGACTGGTCTGCCTAAGACCGTCATCATCTCAACGGAACAGATTCGCCAGGCCATTGATGAACCCGTGCAGGCCATCATTGACGCGGTGAAGAACACCCTCGACCGCACGCCGCCAGAACTGTCATCTGACCTGATGGAGCACGGTATTACCCTCACCGGTGGTGGTGCATTAATTAATGGATTGGCCACCCGGTTGCAGGTGGAGACCAACATGCCCATCCACGTGGCCCGCGATCCCTTGAACTGCGTCGCAATCGGCAGTGGCATGTGTCTCGAAGAACTCGAGGCCTATTCGCGCATGCTCAAGACCTCTCCATCGCGCTAAACCGTGGCGACGCCTCGCTCTCGCCGACGTACGGTCACATTCTCCGTTGCGGGACTCATCACGGCCGTTGCGCTCTACCAGGCCGGTGGTGTCGTTGACGGGGTGAAGGGAATTGCCGGAGGTGTGTTGAAGCCCTTCAGTTGGACGGTGAACGCCATTGCGACACCAATTGGGCACGTCTTCGCTGGGGTCGTGAACTACTCGAGCGTGGTCCACCAGAACCAAGAACTCGAAACAGAAGTGGGTGCGCTGCGGACGCAGGCGGGGGAGAACGCCGCCGCCGCCCAGACGCTCGCGCAACTCGAGACGCTCCTGCACCTGCCCTTCGTTGGCACCGCACCGACGGTCGTGGCGCAGGTCGTGGGTGGGGCCACGACGAACTTTGCCGCCACCATGACGATTGATAAGGGTGCTGCGAACGGCGTCATGAACGGCATGGCCGTGGTTGGCAACGGCGGACTTATTGGATCTGTCATTCAAACGACGCCGCACAATGCAGTGGTGCGCCTCATCACGGACGCTAACTCCGCGGTCGTCGTCACCTTTGGGGCCCAGTCGGTCACGACGCTGTTGAGTGGCCGTGGTGCCAATAACGCACTCACCGTGAGCAACATTCCCGTGACGGCGTCGCTCAAGGTAGGCGAGACCCTCGTGACCAGTGGAGCGGCGGGTTCGGAGTTGCCCAGTGACATTCCCGTAGCGACCGTGAAGTCGCTCGCCATTGCCCCAGGGGCAACGAGCTATTCGGCGACCGTGACTCCAGCGGCCAACTTGTCACAGACCTCCTACGTCGACGTGGTGCTCTGGGAGCCCGCGGCGTGAGTCGTCACTCTGTCGGGTTGATTCTCGCCAGCCTGGTTGTGGTGGCGGTGCAACTGGATGTGCTGACACGTTTTCGCATTGCGGGTGTCGTCGTCATGTTGATCTGGCTCTGGTGCTTCATTGTGGGCCTGTTGAGCGACCTCGTGCCATCGCTGCTCGTGGCGGCCAGCGTGGGGGTCTTGTTCGACATGCACGCCGCAACACCCTTTGGGCTTGACGTCGCGGTCTGCCTGGTCTGCGCCTACGTCGGCGTTCGACTCGGACGCGAAGGCTTGGGGGACCTGGCAGGCTCAGCCCCGTGGCTGTCGCCCCTGCTGGGCATCGCGGTGGCGGTGGGGGCAACGCTCACCTTTTTACTGAGTGGCACCGTGGTGGCTGATCTCAGTCTGTGGAGCAACTCGGTGGGTTCGGTTATCTTCGTGAATGCTGTGGCCTTCGCAGTGTTGCTACGTGTGGCGACGTGGGGTCTTCGAGCAGTTACCGAGGGGCGGCGATGAAGCGTTCGTGGCGCCACCGTCCGACGGGCTCTTGGTACGCCCGTTTGTGGCGTCCCTGGCAGACGCTCAACCCGTTTCGCCGCCCCGGCGGCCGTATTAATCAGTCGAAGTCGGTAGGTCTTCGGGACCTCGTCACGTCGCCCGAAGAAGTGGGCGTGCGACCAGAGAAGCGTTGGTTGTTCATCGGTGGTTTCTTTTTGTTACTGCTGGCCGGTTTGGTGTTTCGACTGGTGATGCTGCAGGCGCTCGAAAACGGCGCCGCCGTCTCAACGGCCCAGAGCAACGCATTCCGCGTTAGTACGCTGAGTGCCAATCGAGGCATCATTTTTGACCGCTCCGGCCAAGCGCTTGTGACCAACGTCTCGACGACGCAAATTCAGCTGTCCCAGGTCGAGGCCAATCTGTACCCCGGTGACATTGGCGCCTTGGCACTGCTGACGCACCAGACCGTGGCGCAGGTCAAACTCGAGGTCAATAACCCTCAGTACAATCCATACCAACCAGCGCCAGTCGTGTCGAACGCCCCAGCGTCGGAAGTTGACTTCATCAATTTGCACCGCAGTGAATTTCCCGGCGTGAACGTGACACAACTCTCGCAGCGCACCTACCCGTTTGGTGGGGATACGGGATCGCAGGTGTTGGGGTACGTGGGTCCCATTACCGGTGCCGAAATTGCGGCTAATCCGGGCGCGGGGTACCAAACGAACTCAACGATTGGTAAGACCGGTATTGAGTCCTACTACGAACAGTTCCTTCGTGGTCGTAACGGTGCCTCGACGCTCGAAGTGAACGCCCAGGGCAGCATCGTTGGCACTGTAAAGACAGTGGCGCCGGTGCAAGGGGACTCAGTTGTTTTGAACATCGACGCCGGCCTTCAGCGTGCCCTCGATGGCTATTTGGCCCAAGACATCTTGCGGGTTCGCCGGACCCCAGATCCCGTCTCGGGAAAGCTGCCGGCGGCCCTGAATGGGGCCGCGATCGTGATGAACCCCAACACGGGTGCGGTCTACGCCATGTCCTCGTATCCGTCGTATAACTTGACGTCCTTCACCAATGGTCTGTCGGAACAAGAATTTAAGAAGCTCCTCGCGAACGGTTCCTTCACCAACTACCCACTGCAGGGTACCTACGTGCCGGGCTCGACTTTCAAAATGATCACCGCCACAGCCGAACTGCAGACCGGCGTGATGTCGGCCTACCAACTCGTCAACGACACCGGCACCTTCACGGTCCCCGGCTGTACGGGTGCGACCCACGGCTGTTCGTTCCACGACGACGAGGGCATCGCGGCGGGGCACATCAATCTGCCCACCGCACTCACGGTTTCGTCGGACTACTACTTCTACAACCTCGGTTACCTATTCTGGTCACACCAGTCCCAGTACGGCCAAACACCAATCCAGAACACCGCCAAGCTCTACGGCGAGGGCGAGATCACCAACATTGACCTCCCGAACGAGGTGCAGGGACACGTGGACTCACCGGCGGAACGAATTGCGCTGCACAACGCCAGCCCCAAGGGGTACCCAAACTTCTCGTGGTACACGGGTGACAACATCGAAATGGCCTTCGGCCAGGGGTCGACGGCGCTGACGCCAATCGAGCAGGCGGTCGCCTATGCCACCTTCGCCAACGGCGGTACGCGCTACCAGCCCGAAGTTGCCGCGGGCATTGTCTCCGCCGCGGGTACGCCTGTGATTTCGTATGGTCCTCACGTCCTGGGTCACATTTCGCTGCCGCCTCGAGTCCGAAATCCAATCCTGCAGGGACTCATCGGCGTCGTCAATAATCCCTCCGGAACGGCCTATTACCCCTTCCACCAGTACGCGAAATTCAACCTGAACTCCTTCCTGGTCGCCGGAAAAACCGGTACGGCATCCAACGCCTACGGCGAGGAGCCGAACTCCTGGTTCATCTCCTTCGCCCCCGCCTACAGCCCCAAGTACGTCGTGCTCTGCGTAATTGGCCAGGGTGGCTACGGCGCCGATGCGGCAGCGCCGGTGGTGGCAGAAACCTATAACTACTTGGTCAAACACCCCGTTGGGCCGGTCGATATGCACCCGTCGGTGACTACTTCAGCCCCCAAGAGCACCCATTAAGGGACGTGGGCGAGTAGCCTGAAGATGTTGGGCGCAAGGCGCGAAAGCGCGAGCGCGAAAGAGAACGCACGATTGGACCGAGCATCGGGCTCGCCAGTCACCGCACAGAGGACGCATCGTGGTACTGAGCATGACACGCAGATCGGCTCGCGTAGCTTCCGGCCGGACGACCCAACGCCTGATCATCCCCATTTCCACGAGCACTGCCGCAACGCCGCGGGCAGTCGCAGAGCATCCGTCGCAGTGCGACGTGTCGATGCAAAATCTAAGGAGTAGTCGTGAGCGACGAAATCAATCCCAGCAGCACACCGAGCCCCAAGCCACAAATTGGTGACACCCGACCAGCCCCGCAAGTAGGGGACACCCGTCCCGCCAGCCCATCCAGCGCCCCAAGCGCCGATGGACCCAAGCCCTCCGGTCAGCGTCGCAAGCGTGGTGGACGTGGTCGTGGCGGTCAGGGTGGATCGTCGGGCGGCACGAATCAGTCCCGTCCCCAACAGAAGCGCCCCGCGGACACCCCGGTCGAGGCCTCGGCACCCGTCTTCGAAAGTGATGACGCCAAGTCCAAGCGGGGGCCACGACGCCGTGGTGCCGAGCGCGGTGCCCGTGCGCAGGGCCGTTACTTGATGTGCGTTCACACCACCAAGGACGCCACCCACATCGCCACACTTGAGGGTCGCACCCTCGTGGAGTACACCGTGGCCAAGGCGGCTGACGAGACGAACCAGATTGACGGGAATATTTACGTCGGTCGCATTCAGAACGTCCTGCCCGGGATGGAGTTGGCCTTCGTTGACATTGGTATTCCGAAGAACGCCGTGCTCTACCGCGCCGACATCACCGTTGACGAGGACATCGAGGCTCCAGCTGGTGCCGGTGACAAGCGGATTGAGCAGATGATCAAGGCCGGCCAGACCATCATCTGCCAGGTCACCAAGAACGCCATCGGTGCCAAGGGTGCTCGACTGACGCAGGAAGTGTCGCTGCCGGGCCGCTTCGCGGTCCTGGTGCCGAACTCATCGACCATCGGTATTTCCAAGCGATTGCCCGATGGCGAGCGTCGACGCCTTCGCCGCATCATCGATGACGTCAAGCCTGAACGTCACGGCATCATTATTCGCACGGCGGCCGAAGGTGTCTCCGAAGCCGACCTGGCTCGTGACGTCGCATCCTTAAGCGCGAAGTGGGATGCCATCGAGGCCGAAGTCGCCAAGGCCAGCCACCCTCGTCTTGTGTACCGAGACCTGGACCTCGCGGTGCGTGTCCTGCGCGAAGAGCTGAACGACGACTTCCGCGGCGTGTTAATTGACGACGCGGAGCTCTTCGACAAGGTCCGTGACTACGTCATGGCCGTGAACCCCGAACTGGCTGACCGGATCGAGTTCTACGACCGGTCGAGCGAAGACTTGCCGCTGTTTGAGCGCTACTTCGTGCACGAGCAGTTGCACCGCGCCCTCGACCGCAAAGTCTTCCTGCCGTCGGGTGGATCGCTCATCATCGAGCGCACCGAGGCGTTGACCGTGGTCGACGTCAATACCGGTAAGAACGTGGGTAGTACCAACCTGGAAGAAACGGTGTTTCGCAACAACCTCGAGGCCGCCGAAGAAGTGGCTCGCCAGCTGCGCCTGCGCGACATTGGTGGCATCATCGTCATCGACTTCATCGACATGGAGATCAAGGCCAACCGCGAAGCGGTGGCCTCGGCCCTGCGTCAGGCCTTGAGCCGTGACAAGACCCGCACCCAGGTATTCGACATTTCCGAACTGGGACTGGTCGAAATGACCCGTAAGCGCGTGAACGAAGGCCTTCTGGAGTCCGTGTCCAAGGTGTGCGCCGTCTGCGACGGTCGAGGCTTTGTTCTCGAAACGGGCCTATAGTGGCGTGCCCCACGCGTATCGGCTAGGATAGAAACCCTATGTACGCAGTCATTCGTGTAGGTACTTCTCAAGAGCGCGTCACCGAGGGCCAGTTGGTCCGCGTGGACAAGCGTTCCGAAGAGCAGGGTGCCGAAATTCAGTTCAAGCCAGTATTGCTCGTCGACGGTGACAATGTCATCGCCGGCCCTGCTCTTGCTGGCGCCGTCGTCACCGGCGAAATCGTGGGTGCCGAAAAGGGCCCCAAGATTCGTGGTTTGACGTACAAGGCGAAGGCCATCCAGCGTCGTCGCTGGGGCCACCGTCAGCACTACACGACTGTTCAGATCAAGTCGATTTCAGCGAAGTAAGGAGCGAGACATGTCAAAGACAAAAGGTGGCGGTTCCACACGTAACGGTCGCGATTCGAATGCCCAGCGCCTTGGCGTGAAGACCTTCGATGGTACGGCGGTCCAAATTGGCAGCATCATCGTTCGTCAGCGTGGCACCCAGTTCCACCCTGGCCGCAACGTGGGAATCGGTCGTGATGACACGCTTTTCGCATTGGCACCAGGTAAGGTGAAGTTCGGTTTCCGTGCCGGTCGCCGCTTGGTGGACGTCCTCCAGGACAACTAAGACGTTGCAGTAGTACCAAACTCCTAAGTACAGAATCCCCCGAGGGCAACCTCGGGGGATTTTTACGTGTGGGTGCTACTTGAGGACGATGACGGAGGAGTCCGAGAAGGAGTTGTCCTGCGGGCTAATGGCCGTAATCAGCCACCGGGTGTTGCTGTCGACGTACGTACCCGTTCCACCCACCGTGAGTTCAATGATGCGCGTCTGGTGGGGTGTCAGGAAGAAGTAGTGGTTGCCACTGGGTGCAATCAAGAGATTGTGCATGCCGCCGTGGGCCTGCATGATCGTATAGACCTTCTGCAAATCACCGGTGTTATTCGTGATTTCCACGTTGATGTTGGTGACATCCGTGTTATTGAGGCGGGCCACCGCGTTGATGATGTGCACCGTGAATGTGGGATTGGTGAAGGAGGTCACGAAGAGTGACGCGAAGAGCAGCGTGGCTACGGTCAGAACCTGGCGGTGCCAGCGGAAAGCCGCGCGAAATGACGTCAGCATGGTGCCGCGGACCGATGATGCGGCGACCAGGGCGATGGGAATGAAGTCGTAGAAGTAGTTGTCGTAGGACCGATCCGGGAAAAAGAAGTACATCGGAATGAACAACACCCACACACGCTTGAACTGGTCAGGGTAAAACAAGAAGGCCAAGAGGCAGATCAGGTAGAAAGCCATACCGGCGTACCCGAGCGTGGTGAAGTGGGCACTCGGGATGACACCCCGAATGACGTAGAACACGATGCCGCGGCCATTGGGCAGCAGCTGCGACGTCAGCGGGAGCAGGACGCCACGCAGCCACGCCGCGGGGCTTGCGAGCATGAACGGCAGGTTGACGGCAACGAAGACGCCACCTACCGCGCTGGCGTACATGAGGAGTTCGCGACGCCAGTCGACGCCGGCGTGCTTGGCCTCGAGGGCTATGCCGACAAAGAGGAACGGAACGCAGAACCAGGGCCCTTGTTTGATGCTGCAGGCCAGGCCCAGCGACACCGGCCCAAGCCACCGGAGCCATCTGGCGCGGTCGGAGTCACTAAAGCGGTCCCACTGCCAGACGGCCAAGGTCAAGAAGGGCATCGCCAGCGGGTCAGTAAGGCCGTAGGAGTTGTTCGAGAGACAGGCGGCCGTGAAGAGCAGGATTGGCACGATGGGTCGAGCCTGACGGGGGAGCGTCGCGAAGAGTACGGCGCCCAGTGCCACCCAGGCGAACAGCACTAATTCACACGTGGCCAGGTGGCGAAAGCCCAACGCCTGGATCAGGGCTTGGGGCCATAGTGAGCCGGCGGGGTAGGAGTACTTGAATACCTCTGTGAAATTCATGTTGTCGGTGAAGCCGGTGGTGAAGAGCGACTGGGCGCCGGTCATCGACGCGAGGTACGGGTTGTGCCCGTGCAGCAGGAGTCGGGCGGCGTACTGGTTAAAGGCACCTTCGTCCGAGGCATATTTGCCAAGGGTCGTTATGGCAAGTTGTCCGTAAATGAAGGTGAAGAAGAGCGTGCACCCCATTGAAAATCGGGTGTAGTACCGATAGAGGTCGTCCGGCGTGCGCCAGGCGAGGGCCATTCCCACCAGCGACGTTGCTACGTAGATGGGTACCCAGTAATAGAGAAAAATGCTGTGGGTGGCTGAAATCTCCGAGTCAATTGACGCGAAGAGCAGCGTGAACCACGCCATGGTCCAGACAATGCGCTCGAGCATCGAGATCGGCTCATCAACAGCAACGGGGACCAAGTACTTCTTGGTCAGGACGGATACTTTGGTCACGCCAACTCCTGGGTCTCAAAATCTCGGGAACACGTGAATCTCGTACAAAAGTTTAACCCCCCCGGTTTCCCGAGGGGGTTAAACCAAAATTTCGTGACAGCGGCACTTAGCCCTTGACGGCCTTTTTGAAGGTCGTGCCGATGGAAACCTTAGGCGCACGTGAAGCAGCAACCTGGATGGCTTCGCCAGTCTGTGGGTTGCGGGCGGTGCGGGCCTTGCGGTCAACACGCTCGAACGAAAGGAAACCGGAAAGAACGATCTTCTCGCCCTTTGAGACGTTGGTCACAACGACGTCTTCGAACGCACGAAGCACGTCCTGAACGGTTGACTTCGAGACTCCACTGTCGGAAGCAATTGCATCAATCAAATCGGCCTTGTTCATGGTCGACTCCTTACTCTTTAATTGGAACGGACTGGGAGAGTTCCCAATAACCGATGCCCATCTTTGCCTAGATGTGCCTATTTTCTTGGCATTTCAGCTTGTTTTTTTACGTTGAGGCCCTGTGGAAATCTATTTTCCCTGATGAGTGGCATTTTCGCGCTGACCATCGACCATTGGTTCGCCATCCTTTTCTACATTGGAGGTATGAAAACCTTTAAAAATGAGCGTTTAGCCGCACTGCTCGAGCGTGAGCGCGCCACCTACGTCGAGACCCACCCGCAGTCCCGCGCCCTCTACGAATCTGCCGACCACCTCTTCGGTCGCGTGCCCATGACCTGGATGAATAAGTGGGCCGGTGGCTTCCCGATGTCCTACGACACAGCCCACGGCGCCATCATCACCGACGTTGACGGTCACACCTACATCGACTTCGCGCTGGGCGACACCGGTGCGATGGCGGGCCACTCGCCCGAACCACTGGTCCGGGCCATGCAGCAACGCCTCGGCGTCGACGGCGGCGTGACCACCATGCTGCCCACCGAGGACGGCGAGTGGGTGGCGGCTGAACTGAGCCGACGCTTTGGTCTGCCCTCATGGTCGTTCAGCCTGTCAGCCACGGACGCCAACCGGTGGCTCTTGCGACTGGTGCGTTTGGCCACGAGTCGCCCAAAGATCTTGGTGTTCTCCTACTCATACCACGGCTCGGTCGACGAGACCTTCGTCGTTGTCGGGCCCGATGGAGCACCGGCACTGCGCCCCGGTGGCGTAGCACCGTCATTTGACCCCACCACAACCACTCGCGTGGTGGAGTTCAACGACATCGAGGCCCTCCAGCGTGAACTGGGCTACGGCGACGTTGCTGCCGTGTTGATGGAGCCCGCCATGACGAACATCGGAATTGTCCTGCCGCAACCGGGTTTCCTCGACGCGGTCCGCAGCGCCTGTGACGCGACGGGCACGCTGTTGATCTTTGACGAGACCCACACGTTTTCGGCGGGTCCGGGTGGCGCAACTCGGTTCTACAACGTGTCGCCGGACGCCATCACGATTGGGAAGTCACTCGGCGGCGGCGTTCCCTGCGGGGCCTACGGCCTCAGCGCCGATCTTGCCCAGCGCGTACTGAATGCCGTGAGCGAAGGGGCCGACATCGTGGATGTTGGCGGCGTCGGCGGCACCCTGGCCGGCAACGCCATGAGTCTCGCCGCGATGCGCGCGGTGCTCGGTGAGGTGTTGACCGACGACGTCTTTGGTCCCATGACCGAACTCGCGACGGCGTTCGCCGCATCGCTGCAAGCCACGTTCGACCGCCACGAGCTTGCGTGGTCAGTGTCGCAGCTCGGGGCACGCTGTGAGTATCGATTCGCCGCACCGGCTCCGATAAATGGTGGCGCCTCGTCGGCCCATGCCAACGCGGACCTCGAGGAGTACCTGCACCTGTACGGCATCAACCGTGGCGTACTCATTACCCCGTTCCACAGCATGGCGCTCATGTGTCCTGCGACCACCATGGAGATGGTTACCGCGCACCAAGTGATGTTCGACGCCGCCGTCGACGAACTTATGGCGTAGGTGGGTTTCGTAGACTAGGGATATGTCATCTTTCGTCGACTCGGCGCAACTACACGCAAAAGCCGGAGACGGCGGCGCCGGATGTGTTTCATTCCGTCGCGAAGCCCACGTCGCGAAGGGTGGGCCTGACGGTGGCGACGGCGGTCGGGGTGGCAGCGTCTGGATTGAGGCCACCCTCAACCAGGCATCCTTGCTCGGATTCCGCGACCACCCCTTCCGTCGTGCCCACAACGGTGAGAATGGCACGTCGAAGCGCCAGCACGGCAAGGGTGGTGAGGACATCACCGTCTACGTCCCCGTGGGGACGATGGTCTATTCCCAAGAAGGCGAACTCCTCGTGGACCTGGCTGGACCTGGCGACCGCTGGTGCGCCGCTGAGGGTGGACTGGGCGGTCAGGGTAACAACCGGTTCCTCTCGAACAACCGTCGCGCCCCGGCCTTTGCGGAGCAGGGCGAGTTTGGTGAGGAGCGTTGGTACAACCTGGAGCTCAAGCTCCAAGCGGACGTCGCCCTCATTGGCTTCCCCAATGTCGGCAAGTCAACCTTGATTTCGTGTCTCTCCGCGGCACGACCCAAGATCGCGAACTACCCCTTCACGACCCTGGTGCCAAACCTCGGCGTCGTGCGCGTCGGTAATCGATCGGGACGACCCGGCGACGCTACGGAATACGTGATGGCGGACATCCCTGGTCTGATCGAGGGGGCCGCTGAAGGCCGCGGCCTCGGTCACGACTTCCTGCGGCACGTCGAACGCGCCCGCGTTCTCTGCGTTTTGCTGGACCTCTCAGACCTCGCCCCCGTGCCGCCCGCTGAGCAACTGGAGATCCTGCTGCGCGAACTTGGTGACTATCAGGCCGACCTGCTCGAGCGGCCCCGCTACATCGTTGCCTCCAAGGGCGACATTGCCCACTACGAGGCGGGGGAGTACCCAATCATCTCGGCCATGACGAATGAGGGTCTTGACGCCTTGAGCAACCAACTGGCACGACTCGTCTCTGACGCACGTCGAGACGAAGCGGAACGACTCGAACACACCATCGTGATTCACCGTCCGATTCCTGAAGAAGTCCACGTCACGCGTATGGGTGCATCGAGTTGGGAAGTAACGGGTCGCCCCGCGACGCGGGCAGTGCGCTTCCAGGACTTGACCAATGACGAGGCCCTGGCCGAAATCGTGAAGCGTCTGAAGGCCCTCGGGGTCGATCGCATGCTGAACCGCGCGGGCGTACGTGATGGCGACATCGTCACCATTGGCACCTTGTCATTCGAATGGTGGCGCGACGAAGGTGGCGCCGGTCTCGATCGCGGTGAGCACCACCGCGCCACTCGTCGTGAGCGTTTGGCTCGTCACGGCCGCCTGGACCTGGGCGACGCCAGTGACGATGAGGACGATGACTAAGCGAGTGGTGATCAAAGTCGGCACGTCGTCGGTGACGACGTCGTCGGGCGAGGTCGACCTCTCGGTCTTGTCTTCCCTGGCCGCCGATGTGGTGGCGATGCAAGCCGAGGGCTGGCACGTCATTGTCGTAACGTCGGGCGCCATCACGGTTGGCTGGAATGCCGTTGGTGCCGGAGCGCCTCGCCCACACGAACTTCCAACGCTCCAAGCCGTCTCCGCGGTTGGTCAGCCGCTCTTGATGTCGGCGTGGCGCTCGGCTTTCGCCGCCAACGGTCGAGCAGTGGGGCAGGTGTTGCTCGCCCCACTCGACTTTTCCCACCGCGGTCAGTATCTGCACGCTCGCGGCACCCTCGAAGCGCTCGAAGCACTCGGCGTCGTGGCCATCATTAACGAAAACGACGCCGTGGCCGACGAAGAAATTCGCTACGGCGATAACGACCGTCTCGCGGCCTTGGTGGCGAACCTCGTCGGCGCGAGCCACTTGGTGCTCCTCACGGATGCTCCTGGTCTGTTGACTGCCGACCCACGTCTTGACCCAACCGCCACGTTGATTGAGGAAGTCAGCGCGATTGATGATTCCTTGGTCGCCGTGGCCGGTGTGAGTCGATCAGGCGTTGGGTCGGGTGGCATGGCCTCCAAGCTGGCCGCCGCTCGCATGGCGACGTGGTCTGGCGTCACGACTGTCATCGCCGCCGCTCGTGAACCACACCCGCTGGTGCGAGCCCTCGACGCCTCCGTGAGTTTTGGCACGACGTTCCTGCCGCGTGACGAGCGACTCCCTGCACGCAAAGCGTGGATCGCGTTTGCGGTGGCCTCGAGGGGTCGAGTGACCGTCAACCAGGGTGCGCTGCAAGCGATCACCCACCATGGGCGCAGCTTGTTGCGCGTTGGGGTGACGGGGCACGAGGGGGACTTTGTCGATGGTGACGCCGTCGAGGTACTGGATGTCGATGGCACCGTGGTCGCCAAGGGTCTCGTTCGCCTGAGTGCCGACGAGTGGGAGAGTGGTGACGATATCGCCATCCACCGTGATGATTTGGTCCTTCTCCGTTCCGTGAACTGAGGAATATTCTTTTCTCGATTGACTTGACGTAGCCAGGGTTGGCTCGTAGTGTGAAAGCGGTTACACGCCTGTCGTAACTGAGGTATCGCTGGGGGGAAAGACATGGCAAAACGCAGGAGTTTTGCGTGCATTGACGTCTGTTGGCGTTCGTGCCTTTCTCTTCGTGACCTGGTCAGCGCTGTTGGCTGACAAAGGCGACGCAACACTGAAAGCCACTACCCAAGGACGTTCACATGTCAAATAACTCCGCGACTCGCTCGTTTCCCGCAGACTTCCTGTGGGGCACGGCAACCGCTTCCTTCCAGATCGAAGGCGGTGTCTTCGAGGACGGCCGCGTTCCCTCAATTTGGGACACCTTCTGCCGGGTGCCCGGTGCTGTTCTGAACGGTGACACTGGTGACATTGCTTGTGACCACTACCACCGCATGGAAGAAGACCTTGACCTGCTCGCACAGCTGGGCGTCAAGGCCTACCGTTTCTCGATCGCGTGGCCTCGCTTCCGCACCTCGACCCCCGGTGAGATGAACCCCAAGGGTCTCGAGTTCTACTCGAAGCTGGTGCAGGGACTGAAGGCGCGCAACATCAAGCCGGTCGTGACCTTGTACCACTGGGACTTGCCCCAGGACCTTGAAGACCAGGGTGGATGGGTATCGCGCAGCACCGTCGACGAGTTTGCCGAGTTTGCTCGCGCCGTC
>Ga0007854_10000968_pt1 | contig 18636 bp, 11 predicted proteins | sample CryBogCBH12Aug08_FD_60382 | JGI IMG/M metagenome (GOLD analysis project Ga0007854, IMG submission 60382) | Freshwater microbial communities from Crystal Bog, Wisconsin, USA - CBH12Aug08 | ecosystem: Environmental > Aquatic > Freshwater > Lake | place: Crystal Bog, Wisconsin, USA | collected...
CGCTCGTCATTCGGCGGGATCAGAGTCGGGAATCGCGGCTTTGCTTTTCTTATCCGCTTTGGACTGCTTGTTTCGTCTTCCCTCCGACGGTTTTGTTTTGACAACCTCGTCCAGCGGCATCCGTTTTTCACCGACACTGACTGACCAATCGTGGAGCAGCGCGCGGTGACGATCGATTTCCGCCTTGAGCGAAACGTCGGCAATCCGGTTTGTCATTTCGTAAGGATCATTTTTCAAATCAAAAAACGCCTCCTCGTCCGAGCTGGTCAGGACGTATTTGAAATGATCCGTCCGCACCATGCGATGCCCCACACCAGTCCGGCTGTCCGGCGGCCCAACGCATTCGGTGATGACGTGGTCGCGCACCGTCGCCGTCGGTTTTTCGAGAATCGGGCGGAGTGATTTGCCCATGAGCTGCGCGGGCGCGGGCACGCCGGCCAAATCAAGAATCGTCGGAAAAATGTCCAGCGACGACGTGAGCGCATCGCTTTTGACGCGCTGGTTGGCGAGCAACGGCGAGTGAATAAACATCGGCACGCGCACCGATTCCTCGTGCATCGTGACCTTGTTGCCAAGGCCGTGGTTGCCGAGGAAATAACCGTTGTCGGAGAAGTAAATGATAATCGTATTTTCGTAGAGGCCGTTTGCCTTTAGTTGCCTGACCAGCGTGCCGATTTGTTCGTCGAGGCAGCTCACGTCGCCGTAATAGGCTTTGATGACCTCCTTCATTACCGCCTCGTTGCGCGGTGGGCCGGCAATCAATCCCTTTGGAGCGTGCGAGTAGATGGGGGCATTGCAGTCGCGGAACGAGATGCCGCCCGCCGGGCCTTGGTTGAAAATGCTCTCCATCGGCGGCGACACGAGCCAGTTGGGTTCGAGGGTGATGACGGAGTTTTTGTAAATGTCCTTGAACCGCTGCGGCGCGCTCAACGGCAAATGCGGATTGCGCGGCGTGAGCCAGAGCAGAAACGGACGGTCCAATTTCGCCTCGCGCTTGAGAAATTTTTCCGCCTCGGCAAAAGTCTCCTCGTCATTCGGGTCATGAAATTCCTTTCCTTCGGCAAAGCCAAATGTGGTCGGCTCGCCCAAATGCGATTTGCCCCAGAGCGCGGTGTGATAGCCGGCTTTTTCGAGAACAGCCGGCAAGGTGACAAACCGTTTCTCCCTCAACACGCTGGAGTGAAATCCCACGCCGGCCAACCCCACCGTCCCGTGCTGCTGCGGATAGACGCCCGTGTAAATGCTCGCGCGGCTCGCCATGCAAATCGGCGACGCCACAAAAAAACGGTCGAAGCGGAAGCCATCGTTCGCCAGCTTGTCCATGTTCGGCGTCTTCACCACCGGGTTGTTGTAGCCGATGGCGCGATACGTCTGGTCATCGCTCAAGATGACGACGAAGTTGGGTTTCTTCGCCGGCGCAGCGGCTTGAAGATGAATCGCTGTGCAGCACGACAAGAGCGCGAAGACACAGGCGAACAAAGGGGAACGGCGTGTGGTCATTTCAATTTTTTATCAGTTGTTATTGTTATCTCAAAGCTAAATTCAAAACGAAAATTAAGCTCGCTTGATTAATTTTACTCCATCGTCGGCTGCCAGACGCGGTTGGTCTGCGCCTCGCGGAAACCTTGGTTCGTGGGTTTGAGTTTCCACATTTCGATTTTCTTGACGATGGTCGGCGCGCCGAAGGTGAAGGCGTCAATCCCGGTTTTGCCGCTGTAATCCATCTGCGCGGCCACCACCGCCTGCCGGTCGTTGGCAAAAACTTCCACGAGATATTTGTCCACGAAGATGCGGAGCTGCACATCTTCGCCCGGCGGCAAATCGGCGACGGCGAACGGCACTTCCGTCGTGCCGACGCGAATGGTGCGGGTGTCGGGCCGAATAATGATGGGCAGTCCGCCGTCCTTGCCGTTGGAGAAAAGTCGGAAACCAAAACGCTTCCGCTCGGCCTGATCGCGCGGAATCGTGATGCAAATTTCCTGCGCGTCGCCGGATAATTTTGCGATATGCTGCCACTCGGCCACGCCATTGTGAGGCGGCAGCTTGGTGCGAAGCACGATGTTTTCCAGCACCACCGGGTCGTAACGCAGCGATTCCAATTCCCGCAGCGGCTTGATGCGGAGTATGCCGTCGGCGGGCAGACTCAATTCACGCGGCATCGACTGGACGCTTTTCGCGGCCACGGCTTTGTTGAGCGTGGCAATCCAAGCCCACATGACGCGCCGGCCGTCCGGCGTCAGCACGCTTTCCGGGGCGAAAAAGTCGCGCCACGGTTCGTTCAACGTCTGTTCCTCGCGCCGCCAGTTCATCCGACCATGTTTGTCCGGCACGAACTGTTCCGCCTTTGCGTCCCAATCGCCGAGGTAATAGCGACAGCCATGTGAATGACTGATGCACAGCAGCATCCATTTGTCGCCGAGCTTGAAAAAATTGCCGCAGGAAATGTCCTCGCCGATGGCCACCTCCGGCAAATCATGTTTCAGAAAATCGCCGACGTAAGTCCAGTTCTTCAAATCCTTCGACTTGCTGAGCGGCTGATTCAGTCCGCCGGAAATGGCGTAGTAAGTGTCGCCGATAAGAAAGCAGTCGGGATCCCAGGCGCTGATTTTGGCAGGCTTGCCGTCGGCGGTTTTAACTTCGACAGGATAAGGTTTTTCCCAAGCGGAAAGCTGGTTGTCCTTCGCAATGGCAATCTGATTTCGTCCTGAACCCTGGCCGTGATAAATCGCCGCCGGCTTGCCTTCTTTCGTGATGAAACCCGTGCCGCTGAACATCCCGTGACCGGTGAACGACGGTTGCAACGTCGTCTTCTGCCACGTCCAATGCAGCATGTCCGGGCTGGTGACGTGCATGAAGGAGAACGAGCGTTTGCCCTGCCACGCATTGGCGATGATGTAGTGCAGATGGTAAGTGCCATCGAGAAAAAACGCCGCGTTCGGATCAGCGGGAGCGCTGTCGCCACCGGGATGCATGAGATGGAAACTCAACACCATTTCCTCCGGCACGCTGCCGGTGACGGCGGGTGCTTTATCTTGAATTGAAGTTTTCTCTGCGGCTTGAACGATGGATGCAACCGCAAACGCAAATAAGAGTAAGAAGAGTTTTTTCATTTTACGGCCAAGACTTGAGAACCTTTCCGGCGGCATCTTTCAACTGCAATCCTTCAATCCGCACTTCGCCCGCGCCGGAACACGGGTCGAGCCGCAGGCCGTGGATGATTTTTGTTTCAGGAATTTTTATGGACACGTTCTGCCACTGGCCGTCGTTTTTCATAGCGAACGGAAGCTGCGTGCCCTTGGGCAACTGCGTCTTGGCATCGGTCGTCCAGAAAATTTTGCCATCGCCATGAGCGTGGCTTTGCTCGCGGAATTCCAGCATGTAAGGCCCGGCGGGCAGCGCTGGCAAGGCGTCAAACGCGATGCTGGGCTCGTCATCGTCCGTCTCGCTCCGAAGAATGATTTGTCCGTCCTGCACCGTGAGTTTTGTCCCAACGCGGGCGCGCATGCCTTTGCCGGCAGATTTTTTCTCCGACGGTTCGCTTGCGGCCTCGGTCTTGCCGGCGCGCTGCTGACGCGCAGCTTTGTTCTTTTTCTTCTGCGCGTCGTGCCGCTCCGTGCTGGCATCAAGGCTGGTATAATCCGTCCATTCACGATGGTGACGCGGGACTTCGGCAGTGGCGGCAACCGGCCCGCGCTCCTTGGCCGGCGCGTGCAGAACATTTTCCGCCATGTCGAACCACTGTTTTGACATCCGCGCGACGAGGTCGGGATATTGCGCGGCGAGATTGTGCAATTCGGTGCGGTCCTGGGCGAGGTTGTAAAGTTCCCACGGATCGCTCTGAAAACTGACGAGCTTCCAATCGCCGTCGCGCAGACCGCGGTCGCTGGCGAACAGCAGATGAATCGGCGGGCGGCTCTTGATTTCCTGCCCCGCGAAAATCGGCGCGAGCGAAATGCCGGCGAGCGGCGAGAGCGTGCGGCCCGGAAAAGTTTTCGGAATCGGCGCATTGCAAATTTCCGCGAGCGTGGGCAGCACGTCCACGAGATGCGCTGGAAAATCATTGAATGTGCCGGGCTTGGTTTTCAAACCGGCGGGCCAATGCACGATGGCGGGCGTGGCAATGCCGCCTTCAAACTGGTTTTGTTTGTAATAGCGGAACGGGGTATTCCGCGCCCACGCCCAACCGGTGCTGTCGCTCCAGCTTGATTCAGGATTATAAGGTTCGAGTTCGCGACCGACAGATTTGCGGTCGTAAGGACACGCGCCGTTGTCGGAGAGAAAGATGATGAGCGTATTGTCAAACTCGCCTTTGGCCTTCAAATCGGCAAAGAGCCGGCCTAATTCCTGATCCACGCGGTCAATCAATCCGGCGTAGGCCGCCATGCGCCGCGATTCCCACTTGCGCCATTCCGGCGACAGCGAATTCCACGCGGGAATGTGGTCGGGACGCGGACTCTCCACGACGCCCGGCGCGAACAGGCCGAGTTCCTTTTGCTTCGCCACACGCGCGGCGCGCATCACGTCCCAGCCCGCGTCGTATTTGCCGAGATACTTTTTGTAGTCGGCTTCAAGCGGCTGCAACGGCCCGTGCGGCGCGTTCAACGCGAGATACAGAAACCACGGCTTCTTCGTCGCGCGCGCTTCATTCAAAAATTTCAAAGCAAAATCCACGTTCGCTACGGTGGTGTAAAAACCTTTGTCCGGCACGGTCCACGGTTTGCCGTTCAGACGAAATGTATCGTTGCCCAGATAATACGGCGTCGCGCCGGAGAGATGGCCGAAGTAACGCTGAAAACCAAAATCCGTCGGCTGCTTGTCCAAATGCCATTTGCCGGTCATCAGTGTGAAATAACCGGCCGGGCCGAGCACTTCGGGAATGATGGCGGCGTGGGTCAACTCCACATTACCCGCCTCCCAGCACCAGCGACCGGACAGCAAGCTCACGCGCGAGGAATGGCACTTGGCCGTGTTGTAAAACTGCGTGAAGCGCAATCCTTCCTTCGCCAGACTGTCAATGTTCGGCGTGGCGATTTCACTGCCGTAACAGCCGACATCGGAGAAGCCTAAATCGTCCGTGAGAATGACAAGGACGTTTGGCTTTTTGGCGGGCGCATCGGCGGCACGCAGCGATAGCACACTCGCAAACACCACAACAAGGGCGATGCTCAATGATTTTGGGAAATAATTTTTCATGGGATGAACGGGTTTTGGATTGGAAAATTTATCAGACAAATCCTTATCGCACCAGATTGAGCGGTTGCACCGCCGCCTTGTAATATTCATCGTAGCGGGCGCGGAGTTCCTTCACTTTGTCCGGCATCTGGTCGGCCAGATTTTTGGTTTCGGACGGGTCGTCGCGGAGATTGAACAGCTCCATCTTGTTCAGTTTCACGCCACGGACACGACCTGTTTTTTTGCCCTTCTTGCGCTCGCCCGTGGCTGAATCAAGACTGTCCGCCACGCCGTCAACACCATTGACCACCAGTTTGTAGTCGCCAATGCGGATCGCGCCATCGGCGGGCGTGGCGTTGAGCAATAATTCCTGATGCGGCGACGGCTTGCCCTCGGTGACTACCGGCATGAGGTCGCGACCGTCCAGCGGCAATTTCTGTTCGAGCGAGCCGCCAGCGGCTTTCACCAGCGTCGGAAACCAGTCCACCATGTGCAACGGTTCGTTGATGACCTGTCCCGGTTTGATGTGTCCGTCCCACACGACCGCCGTGGCCGTGCGAATGCCACCTTCATAAAGCGAACCTTTGTAGCCGCGCAACGGCGTATTTTTGCCCGGCGGAATCCCGCCATTGTCGCTGGAGAAAACGATGATGGAATTTTTGCGCCGGCCCGTTTCATCCAGCGCCGCGAGGATTTTCCCGCACGCTTCGTCCAGCGCCGTGGCCATGCCGGCGAGCAACTGCCGCTCCCCGGTCAGATTGGGATACAGCTTTGCGTATTCCTCCGGGCATTGCAGCGGGCCGTGAACGGCATTGAACGCCACATACAAAAACAGCGGCTTGTCCTTCGGCTGCTGTTTGATCAGCGACACCGCCTGCGCCGCGAACAGGTGCGTGGAATAGCCGCTGTCATTTTGCTTCAACTCGCCGTTAAGATACCAATCCAGCTTGGCATCCTTGCCGTGTAACTGATGCGTGAAATAATCTTCACTGCCTTCCAGAAACCCATACCAAAAATCAAACCCACGCTCGTTCGGCCAATAGGCGCGCTGGAACGAGCCGATGTGCCATTTGCCGACCATCTCTGTCGTGTAACCCGCCGCACGCAACGCCTGAGGCAGCAACCGCTCCTCCAGCGGCAGCCCGTATTTCGACGTGGGCCGGATGATGTTCCACTGCAAACCATAGCGGATGGGATAACGCCCCGTCATCAGCGCCGCGCGCGCCGGTGTGCAGACATGCATCACGTAAAACTGATCCAACTTCGCGCCGCTCGCGGCCAGTTTGTCCAACACTGGCGTCTTGATTTCGTGACCGTGCCAGCCTACATCGGCGTAACCAAGGTCATCGGCGAGGAGAAAAATGATGTCAGGTTTGGTGGACGCAGGTTCGGCAGCGCGGGAAACCAGTCCCAGCGCACAAACAATCGCGCCAAGGAGAATTCCGGCAAAAAAAAGTTTTTTCATCTCAATCAGATTTGTCATTGGTCGCTTTGCCTTTTCTCTTCTTTTCCGCCGCCGGTGGCGGGTCTTGCTGCGCGAGCGCGTGGAATTCGTCTGCGTGCTTGATCCACGCCTGCTCCAACTCCTTCACCTTGTCAGGATATTTTGCGGCGAGATTTTTAGTTTCCGAACGATCGGCAGCCACATTGTAAAGCTCCCACGGCGATTCATGGTCGGCGACCAGCTTCCAATCACCAACACGGATAGCGCGATTGCCATCGTGACAAAACCACAAATAATCATGCGTCACCGAACCGTCCTTGGTGAACGCCGGCACGAGACTCTTGCCCGGCAGCGGCGGCACGGGCAGGCCGGCAACTTTCTCCGGTTGTTTGCCACCGACGATGTCCAGAACCGTCGGCACGAGGTCAATCAGATGTCCGGGATTCGCCCGCAGTTCGCCGCGCGCCGGAATGCCCGACGGCCACGACACGATGAGCGGCGTGCTGATGCCGCCTTCATGCACCCACGATTTGTGCAGGCGCAACGGCGTGTTCGCCGTGCTGGCCCAGCCCGGCCCGATGCCGAGAAAACTCTTGGCTGAGCCCATCGGCGCGGACGGGTTATTGCCGTCGCCACGAATGATTTGCTCCGCGCTCGCGCCGTTGTCGGACACGAAAAAGATGATGGTATTGTCGAGTTGTCCCATCGCCTTGAGTTGGTCGAGGACGCGGCCAATCTCGATGTCCATGCGATGCACCATCGCGGCGTGAATGGACATTTTTGCGGACTGAAATTCCTTTTGTCCGTCCGTCAGCGTGTTCCACGGAACGGCGTGACCAACCTCGTTCGTGCTGATTCTTTTATGCAGTTGTTCCTCGCTCAAATTCCAACGCGGCGCGGTGAGCGGGTCGAGCTGGGAAAGCTCGCAGTTCACAACGCCCATTTTTTCCATGCGACCGTAACGCGCCTTGCGGACTTCATCCCAGCCGGATTTGTAAGTGTCCTTGTAAAGCGCGATGTCCTGCGGTAACGCCTGCAATGGAAAATGCGGGCTGGTGAACGCGAGGTATTCAAAGAACGGCTGGCCGGAAAATTTCTCGGCGTGTTCCTTCAAAAATTTTATCGCCTCGTCGGCAATGAACGTGGTCAGGTAAAAACCGCTGCCCGGCTTGACTGGCGGCAATTCCACGTCGTTTTCCAAATGCTTCTTCGGCGCAAAATAGCGGTTGTGGTCTTCGATGCAATAGGAACGGTCAAAACCGTTCGCCAGCCGGTCGCCATCAATGTGCCACTTACCCGCGTGATACGAACGGTAGCCCAGCGGCTTCAGATACTCCGGCAGCAACTGCGCCCAGCGCGGGCGGATGCCGTCGCCACCGCCCTTGGCACTGCCTTGGCCGAATTCGCCAAGGCCATCCTTGGGAAACGCGTCGCGCCGCACCTCTTGGGCATAATAACCGGTCGTGATGCACGCCCGCGACGACCAGCACCGCGCCGTGTTGTAAAACTGCGTGAACCGCAATCCGTTCGCCGCGAGGCGGTCGAGGTTTGGGGTCTGAATCTCGCCGCCGTAGCAACCGGCATCCGAGTAACCCATGTCATCGGCGACGATGAAAAGGATGTTCGGTTTTTTTGCCGTTGCAGAATCGGCAAGGGCGAGCGACGCCAGCGAAGCCAGCGACAAAATGAGAATTCGTTTCATAAAAATACGCTGAAGGACGGACAAAATCATTTCCAGTCGTCCGTGCGGAACGGTGACGCCGGCAAACCCGCACCGTTGTAAAGATTGCCGGTCGGGAAATTTTCCCACGCATAGCGGACGGCAGCCGGCTGCTTCACGTCCGGGCTGGAGACAATCACCTTGCTGCCCTTGATGCGCGCCGTAGCCGGCTTCCACTGTTTGTCTTCGCCGACGACGAAGAATCCTTTCAGTTCACCGTCTTTGGCAACAAGCCCGCCATCGGCATGCGAGAAACTTAATTCCACTTCGCCACCGTGAATTTTATGGCCCGCCGGCAGCGGACCAGACGTGGCGGCCACTTTTTGTCCATAGACCGTGCCCAACGCCCACAACGAAAGACGGCGACCAACTTCCTGCTTGTTCTTCGGATGGATATTTTTCTCCTCGCCAATGTCAATGTTGATGCCCATGCCTGTCTTCGGCAATGCCAACGCCTTGAGCTCGGCCTCGCGGATGGTCGGCCAGTCGCGGCCATTATCGCCGCCGTAATTTGGCAACTGCGCCCACGCGAATGGAAATTCATAGCCCCAGCGCGCACGCCAGTCCTGCACAAGTAATGGCAACTGATATTGATAAAACGGCGGCTTCGTCCCCTTGGTGTTCGCCTCGCCCTGATACCAAATCACGCCACGGATGGCGTAGGGAATGAGCGGCGCAATCTTGCCGTTGAACAATCCGCCCACATCCCCCCTGCGCGCCAGCTTGGCGGATTGATCGCGCGGCTTGCGCGGAACAGGTGTCTTGTCTGCGCGGGCTTTTTGGGAAGCCTCCACCCAGCGGGCCAGAGCCGCTTCATACTTTTTTTTGGCCTCGCCAGCCAGAATCGCATCAGCCTCTTTCTGCTTCTCCAGCGCGGTTAAAAATGGTTTCAACGGCTCCGACGCGCGCTGCGCTTCCGGCGAAATCCAAAACTCAATCGGCGTGCCGCCCACGGACGAATTGATGAGGCCGACGGGCACGCCCAGCGCCTTGTGAATTTCACGCCCGAAGAAAAACAGCGTCGCCGAAAATCCGCCGACCGTATTTGTGGCACAGACCGTCCAATTGCCTTTGCCGTCCGCCTGCGGCGTTTCAGCCGGGCCGGAATCTTCCTTGAACATCCGCACCAGCGGCAGGTTCGCCGCAGCCTGTTCCTGTTCAAAATCCTTTGCGCCGCTCACCATCAGCGCCATGTTTGATTGGCCGGAACCAATCCAGACTTCGCCCACGAGAATGTCGTTGAGGACAACGGATGATTTGCCGGCGGTCACGGTGAGTGTCTGCGGTTCGGCACTGGCCTTGAGCGCGGCAAGCTTCACCATCCATTTGCCGGTGGTGTCCGCCGTGGCCGTCTTTTTTTGCCCGGCAAACTCCACCGTCACCTCCGTGCCGGCATCCGCCCAGCCCCAGACCGGCACCGCCACGTCGCGCTGCAAAACGGCATGGTCGGTGAAGACGGCGGCGAGCTTCAATTCGGCGGCGCACAACGGCATGAGGCCTGAAACAAGCAGCACGAGCGCGATTTGGAGGGATGACGGGAGAAATTTTTTCATGAGGCTTGCAACGTATTTATTGGACATGTTTGATTTGGGTAAATCCAGCTAGAAGCTAGAGGCTATGAGGGTTAAAAAGGTTTCAACTTTCTACCACAACAGGATTAATGGGCAGGCAGTTGCAAAACAAAATCGCGTGGTTCATGCTGGGATTGTTGCAGGCGGTTGCGCGCAGTTCAATTTCTAAAAAAATCTTCCGGCAGGCCGTCTGTATTTTTATTTGAACCAAACCTCACTGCCGCTATGTTCTTTCAAATGAAATCCGCCGCCGCCATCTTTTCCGCGTTCGCGCTCCTGTTTTTTCTTCAAGCCGCCGCCGCTTCAGACAACGTCCTCGTCGAAGCCGAGCAGTTTGAGCAGACCGGCGGCTGGGTTGTGGACCAGCAATTCATGGATCAGATGGGCTCGCCGTTCCTGCTTGCACACGGCCTCGGCGAACCGGTGCGCGACGCGGAAACCACGGTGAAATTTCCGGCAGCGGGAAAATACCGCGTCTGGGTCCGCACCCGCGACTGGGTCGCGCCGTGGAAAGCGCCGGGCGCGCCGGGAAAATTTCAAGTCCTGCTCAACGGCAAAAAAATCAAGACCACTTTCGGCACGGAAGGCGCAGACTGGCACTGGCAGGACGGCGGCACGGTGAGAGTGAAGGAAACCACCAAAGTCGCGCTGCACGACCTCACCGGTTTTGAAGGCCGCTGCGACGCGATTCTGTTTTGCCGCGATTTGAAATTCACGCCGCCGAACGAATCTGCCGCGCTCACGAAATTTCGCCGCGAAACGCTCGGCCTGCCGGAATCGCCGGAGGACGGCGGGCATTATGATTTGGTCGTGGTCGGCGGCGGCATCGCCGGAACTTGCACCGCCGTCACCGCCGCGCGGCTCGGCCTCACCGTCGCGCTTGTGCAAGACCGGCCCGTGCTCGGCGGCAACGGCAGTTCCGAAGTCCGCGTCTGGCCGGAAGGCCACATCAACCAGCAGCCGTTCCCGCACATCGGCGATGTCGTCGCAGAACTGCTCAAGCCACGCGACAAAAACGACGGCAACGCCAAGGACGCGCAGAGCTACGCGGACGAACGCAAATTTGCCGTCGTCAATGCCGAGCCAAACATCACGCTCCTCACCGAGCAGCGCGTGAATGAAGTTGAAGCCAGCGGCGGCATCATCCGCTCCGTCGTCGCGCAACACATGCGCACCGCGCGGCGCGTGCGGCTCACGGCGCGATGGTTTGCCGATTGCACTGGCGACGGCGCGGTCGGTTTTCTCAGCGGCGCGGATAGCGAGATGACGCGCGAAGATCACATGGGCGTGAGCAATCTTTGGAACGTCAAGGACGCCGACGCGGCAGCGAAAGAGTTGTTGAAGTGTGAATGCAAGGACACGAACGCGCTCAACACCACCGTTTTCATCAGCAGCAAACCCGTGCCGTTCCCGCGCTGCCCGTGGGCGGTGGATTTGAGCGACAAACCGTTTCCCGGCCGGACAAATTATCCCGGTCACGGCGAACGCGGCGGATTGAAAGCCCTCGGCGGCTGGTTCTGGGAAAGCGGCTTCAAGCGCGACCCCATCACCGATGTCGAGTGGATGCGCGACCAGAATTTTCGCGCAATGTATGGCGCGTGGGACACGCTCAAAAACGTGGACAAGCTTTACCCGAATTACAAACTGAACTGGTCGGCATTCATCGCCGGTAAACGCGAATCCCGCCGGTTGCTCGGCGACGTAATTCTGGCAGGCGATGATTTCCGCACCAACCGCGTTTGGGCAGACGGCAGTTTTCCCTGTTCATGGAGCATTGATTTGCATTTGCCCGACCCAGCTTCGCAGAAAGGTCACGAGGGCGAGGAATTTATTTCTACCGCCACTGTCGGCAAAAAAGGCTACACCTACAAAGGCCCGTATTGGGCGCCGTATCGCTGCCTCTACAGCCGCAACGTGACGAACCTTTTCATGGCCGGGCGCGACATCAGCGTGAGCCACGAGGCGCTCGGTGCAGTGCGGGTGATGCGCACCTGCGGCATGATGGGCGAAGTCGTTGGCATGGCGGCGTCCTTGTGCAAAGAGCACAACACCACTCCGCGCGACATCTACGAACGACACTTGGACGAGTTGAAACAACTCATGGAGCGCGGCGCGGGCAAAATGGGCAAATAGCGAGACGGCAGCAAGAATAGCTATTCCAACTAGAAATTACTACGGCGAGCGGAAGCGATAAAACCGCCCCGGATAATTTGTCCATTGTGGATCGCTGAAATAAGACGTGCCGTTTGTGCCAATGAACGTGTTGAGCGTGTTCGTGGACACTGGCGACCAGATGGGACTGATAAAATTGGTGCAGGCTTCCACCACGATGACCAGATTTTTGCTGCCGACAATGTTGAAACCAAATTGATTGGTATGCAGACCTAAACTGCCGTCGTTTTGCGCCTGCGGATTCCAAAGCACCGCTGGACGACCGTGAAACGTGTTGCTCCACCCCGTAGTGCCAGACAAGTAATAGACTGTCGTGTAATAATCATAGGTAAAAACACTCGATCCGACATTTGCGGGCACGTTACCCAAAAAAAATACGTTGGTTAAGTTACCGCAATCTTTAAAAGCGTCTATTCCAAGGCTGGTGATATTCTTGGGCAAAGTGATTTGAGTCAGTCCACGGCAAAAATTAAAAGCATTGTCGGCGATACTTACAAGATTGCTGCCAAACGTGATACTGGACACCCCGCAGACATAAAATGCGTAGCTGCGTATGTTGGTAACACCATCTCCAATTGCAATGTTGGATAACGCACAACCTTGAAAGGCATCCATTTCAATACTACCAACGCTGTTAGGAATCGTATAACTACCAAATTTCCTTTGAGGACAAAATATGAGCAAGGTTTGATTTTTATCAAACAAAACATTATCCACACTGCAATAGGCAGGATTAGCGGTGTCCACTGAAATCGTCGCCAGATGTCCGCAAGAATAAAAAGCACCACCGCCGATATTGGTAACGCCACTGCCAATCACAACGTTTGTCACATTAATAGAACTCTCAAAGGCAGCATAGCCAATGCTAGTGATGCTGTCAGGAATTACTATGTTAGGCGTGCCTTTACCAAAGAACGCTTGATTTGCAATGCTGGTAACCGGATAACCATTGGTCGTGCTCGGAATGTCCAACGTCACAGGAAAGCCAGTATATCCCGTGATGGTAATCTCATTGTTGTTAGTGACGAATATGAACTGCGCCTGCACCCTGGCAGATAGCGCCAGCAGCACCGCTCCCAGCAAACAGAATTGAATCAGGCTTCGTTTGGCTTTCATTTTTTGATTCAGTCAAATGGTTTCAGTTTTCAATTCCCGGTCAACCCCGATTTTGTTTTTGTCCGTCCGTCCAGCGCCGTAGGCGCGGCATCTTTGTAGAACCGCAAACCAAAATAAAACCCAGCCCCCACCTTCGCTTTGCTTCGGCGTGGCGTGCCGTCGGGGCGGCATAGTCCTTGCGAACGGACACCATCCGTTTTGTAGGAGACGAGGTGACGAGTCTCATTATAATTTCGGATTGGTGATTGCGGATTGCGGATTTTCAATTTGAGACTCCTCACGTCGTCTCCTACATTTCATTTCAAGGAATCACAATTTCCGCCGCCGTGCTGGGCGCGACCTGTCCCGCGTCGTTCGCGTCGATGATTTGCATTTTCAACGTCTTGCCGGCGGGCAATATCCGTGGTCAAAGTCTGATATGCGGATGCCATAAAGATTCCCAAGTGAGCCGTGACGATGGAAACAAGAACCCTAATGGCTGTCAAGCGGGCAATCAAAACAACGGCGGCATTGCTTCGCCAAAAGTTTTGTATCTTCATGTTTCCTTAAGGTTTGGTTTCCTAGAGTGAAGCCATGAAATTCCTCCGTCAGGTTTTGCTGACTGCATTTGCCGTGGGACTTTTGGCCGCCAACCTTTACGCCGCCCCGACCTACCCCATCGTGGACACGGCGCAGACGAAATGCTACGACAATGAGCGCGAAATCGCACCGCCGAAAAAAGGCGCGGCGTTCTACGGGCAGGACGCGCAATTCCCGCACCATCCGCCAAGCTACACGTTAAGCACTGACGGTCTGACAGTGCGGGACAACGTCACCGGCCTGACCTGGCAGCGCAGCCCGGATACCGACGGCAACGGCACGCTCACCGCCGCTGACAAACTGACGTTCGCGCAGGCACAGGCGCTGCCCGCGAAGCTCAACGCGGCAAAGTTCGGCGGCTTCAATGACTGGCGGCTGCCCAGCATCAAGGAACTTTACTCGCTTTTCCTCGCCAGCGGCATTGACGCCAGCGGGCCAGACATGAGCACGCTGCCGGCCAATGCGACGCCGTTCATCGACACGAAATTTTTCAAGTTTGCCTACGGCGACACGCATGCGGGCGAACGGATCATTGATTCGCAATGGGCAACCAGCACGTTGTATGTGTCCGGGCGGCGGCAGTTGTTCGGGGTGAATTTCGCCGATGGCCGCATCAAGGGCTACGGTTTGAGCAAGCCGGGCAGCAGCGGACAGAAAACCTTTTTCACCCTCTGCGTGCGCGGCAATCCCGCCTACGGCAAAAACGATTTTCACGCCAACGGCGACGGCACGGTGAGCGACCGCGCTACCGGCCTGATGTGGGCGCAGGCCGACAGCGGCGGGGGCATGAACTGGCCGGCGGCGCTCGCGTGGGTGCAACGGAAGAATGCCGAAAAATTTCTCGGCCACGACGACTGGCGACTGCCCAGCGTCAAGGAATTGCAAAGCCTCGTGGATTATTCCCGCGCGCCAGACACCACGCATTCAGCCGCCATTGCCCCGCTCTTTACCACCACCGCCCTCCTCAACGAAGCGCACCAAACCGACTGGGCTTATTACTGGTCCGCCACAACGCATGCGAGCTCGCGCGGCGGCAACGCGGCCATGTATGTGGCGTTTGGCCGCGCGGCGGGTTGGATGCCGCCGCCGGGCGGCAGCCGCGGCGAGCTGCACTTCGTGGACGTTCACGGCGCGGGCGCGCAACGCAGCGATTTCAAGACCGGTAATCCGGCGGATTATCCGCATGGCCGCGGCCCGCAAGGCGACACGGTTCACATCAACAATTTTGTCCGGCTCGTGCGGAGCGAAGTGCAACAATAAAAAAACCATTATGAAAACCATCCACTACCTAATCCTAATCACAGCCCTCGCCGCGCTTTCCGCGTCCGCGCAGGAGAATCGTCCGCCGCGCCCCGATGGGTCGCCCGGCGAACGGCGCGAACGGCCGGAGCAACTTTCCCCGGCACAAAAATATTCCATCCAGCAAGCCGTTTCCGACAAGGCGCAACTGCACACCATCGCGTTCAACGGACTGGCGTTCATCACGGGCGACTTCGGCGCGTCCACGTTCATGCCGCCGGGCAAGGTCTGCGACTTCTTCGGCTTCCAATACATGCGCGACATTGACGCAGCGGTGAAGGGACATAATCCGATGTTCCTCAATCGCGTCGCCGGCAACGTGCTGCAAACGTTGAACACCGCGCAAAAGCAGCAGTTCCTCGACCTCGCGGATGAACAGTCGGCGCAGCTCGAAGCGCTCGCGCGGCTGCGGCTGCCGTTGATCAAGGCGTTCCATCGCCAACTCGACGCGCAGATTCCCGCCGGCAGCGCGGGATTGAACGAAGCCGCCGTCGTGAAGTATGTCGGCGACATTTTTGCGAAGGACGCGGAATTGAGTCTGCGGCGCGCCGAAGTGATGGCAGCGGTGTGGCACTCATTGATGCCGGAGCAAAAGGCGTATTTCGCCAAGATGAAGTTCGGTGATTTCAACTCATGGCCCGCGATTGACGAGCGCGACAAGCTGAAGGCCGGGCGCGGCAAATCGCAGTTGTTCAACGTCGCTTACATGACCTACGCGAGCGAATTTTTCAGTTGGACCGCCGGTAATCTCGACGCCGACACCTATTTTTGCCCCGAACGCCACGGCACTTACTTCGGCGGCTTTTACATGAAGGACATGCCGGCGATGGGCAAACGCGATTACGACATCAGCCTCTCGCGCACCGGCGATGGCGGCAGCGATTTCCTCGACACGCTCACCGCCGCGCAACGCGCCGAAGTCACCGGCATCATCGCCAAGCAAAAGCAGGCCATCAACGAAACCATTACCGTGCGCCGCGCCATCTCGACCGAGTTGCGAAAATATCTTTCCGGCGGCACGCCGGACCGCGCAAAGGTTCTCGCGCTCGGTCGCCACTACGGCGAACTCGATGGCGAGATGTCGTGGCTCTACGCGACGGCGTTCGCCAAGGTGAACCGCACGCTCACCGACGCGCAACGCGCCACGTTGATGAAACTCCGCAATCTCGACGGCTACAAAAGCGCGGCAGCCTACCTTTACTCGCGTCCGCTGGACGGCAAGCTGGATTTGCCGGACACGGAGCGTTTCTTTTTTTCGCCAAAATGATATAGTTTTCAACCACCGCAAAATCCAGCATGAGACAATTGCCATATTTTTGCCGACGCATATTGCCCTTGATGACGTTGACGATGGCGTCGTTTACCAACGCGGCAGTTACGAACGTGGTGGTGTTTTCGGAAACGATGGCGACCGCACCAGCGAAACCATGGGCGGGTGGGGACTGCGACAATGCATGGACTGTTTTTTTTACCGGCAACAATCCTTTTGAACAAAATCACAACGCGAACTACGGCAGCGGCAACACCAACGGTCTGTCGTTCAAGAACGGCACGACAAATCTGACCGACAGTTACATCACCACGGCGGCGAGCATCGACGCTCGCGGCGATAGCGCCACGTTGAACTTCAATATCAGCACCACCGGGCTGACGAACAACAATGGCTGGGCGATGCTGCTCAATTCCGGCGCGGGCTTCACAACACGCCTGACTGAAACTACTGGCACGAACCACAACTGGCGCAATTACACTTACGCGCTCCAACCCGCCGACCTCGTTAGCAACATGTTCCTGCAATTCCAGTTCAGTGGTGGCACGACGAATGCGCGGATTTTCCTCGATCAAATCTCACTGACGACCAGCACCGGCACGTCGAATGCCGTCATTCCGTTCACCGCGCAATACGTCCGCATTCCCGGCGGAAATTATCTGATGGGCGACCAATTCGGTTACATTGACCTCAAGCATTACACAGACGAAGAACCGGTTCACAACGTCTATATCTCGCCGTATTACATGGCGACGACGCTGGCCACGTGCCGCGAGTATTGTGATTATCTGAACAGCGCGCTGACGAACGGGCTGATCGAAGTCCGCGCGAACATCGTCTATGCCGTCGGCGGCACGAACGAATTTTTTTACACGCACGACGCCTCGGCTTCGAGCCGCATCCAGTTTCAGAACAATTCCTTCACCGTCCTGAACAGCCGCGATTTGCATCCGGTCACGAGCGTGCGCTGGTTCGGCGCGATTGCGTTTTGCAACTGGCTCAGTCAACAAGGCGGTTTTGATGCGTGCTACAACGTTACAAACGGTGATGTGGATTTTTCCAAGAACGGTTTTCGCCTGCCGACCGAGGCGGAATGGGAATACGCCGCACACGGCGGTCAGACGAATCCGTATGTCATGTTCCCGTGGGGCATGAACACCAACGCCGACGGCAGCTTCGCGAATTGGCAGAACTCCGGCGACCCATTCGAGTCCACGAACGATTATCCCTGCACGACGCCGGTCGGCTTCTACAACGGCGCGCGGCGGTTGAAGTCGGATTACAATTGGCCCGGCAGCCAAACGAGTTATCAAACCAGCGACGGCTCGAATCCCTACAATCTCTACGACATGGGCGGCAATGTTTGGGAATGGTGCAACGATTGGTATATGAATACCTATTACGCCTATTGCACGAACAACAACATCGTCACGAATCCGCCCGGCCCGACTTACGCGCAGGCCGATTTGTTTCCGAGCAACAGCGCGCCCAACGCCGCCGCTTACCGCTGTCTGCGCGGCGGCACTTGGTGGAACGGCAATGCCACAAATGATTTTGACTACGGCCACGCGCGGGTTTCAAACCGCGACCCGTCATATTTTCTCGGCGGTGGGCCGCCCGGCGATTCTTACGGCGAATGGAGTCAAACCGGTTTCCGCGTGATGCGACCGGAAAAAATTTCGCAGACCGTCGGCTTGTTCATCAATGCCAGCAACGCCTGTCCCGGTTACACGTTGATGTCGCCGATGCAAGGCAACAACACCTATTTGATCAATAACAACGGCCAGTTCGTTCACATGTGGACGAGCAAATTCAATCCGGGCCGCGCCGATTACCTGATGACCAACGGCCATCTCATGCGCGCTTGCGCCATTCCGCAGACCGTGATTTCCACCGGCGGCGGCGAAGGCGGTCGTCTTGAGGAACGCGACTGGATCGGCAATCTGGTCTGGGTTTTCTCCATGGACACAGCCACAAATTTGACGCATCACGATTTCAAAGTGCTGCCGAACGGCAACGTGCTGATGATTGCCAGCGAATTGAAAACTTACGCTGACGTGATCGCCGCTGGATTTAATCCCGCAATCCTCCGCTCGGAAATCACCACCAACGGCGGCTTTATGCTGCCGGATTACATCATCGAAGTGCAACCGGTCGCGCGCGACGGGACAACCAACGGCGTCATCGTGTGGGAATGGCACACGTGGGATCACCTCATTCAGGATTTCGACAACACCAAAAATAATTATGGCGTCGTGAGCAATCACGTTGAACTGGTCAACGCGAATCCTCC
>Ga0007854_10000973_pt1 | contig 18590 bp, 20 predicted proteins | sample CryBogCBH12Aug08_FD_60382 | JGI IMG/M metagenome (GOLD analysis project Ga0007854, IMG submission 60382) | Freshwater microbial communities from Crystal Bog, Wisconsin, USA - CBH12Aug08 | ecosystem: Environmental > Aquatic > Freshwater > Lake | place: Crystal Bog, Wisconsin, USA | collected...
ACCCCTGCGGGCAACGGTGAGTTACTTGTTGATCTTCAGGAGGTCAACGACGAACACGAGGGTGTCGTTACCGGGGATGGTGCCGTAGCCAGACGCGCCGTAGCCCATCGATGGCGGAATGATCAGTTCACGACGTCCACCGACGTGCATGCCCTGCAGACCGGTTACCCAACCCGAGATGAGTGAACCATTCTGCAAATTGGCCGTGAAGGGACCCGACGTCCACGACGACTGCAACACCTTGTGGCTCGCGAAGTCGGCGAGGACGTATTGAGCCGTGAAGGACTCTCCAAGCTGCAGCGCGGCACCCTTGCCGACGATGAGGTCCTGCGCCTCTTCGGTGGTGGGTGGTGAGTATGAAGGCACGGTCACCTTGGGAGCAACACCCCAGGTGCCGGGAGCCAGTGGGTCCTGAATCGATACGAAGCCCGAGACCGGGACGTCGGTCTTGGCGGCACCCGTGGTACCGGTGGTCATGCTAGGAATCGAGGCGACCTGCGGGCTCTTCTGGTGGAAGATCAGGACAGCGACACCGACGAGCACGACCACCACCACGGCGGCGGTCAGTGTCTTCTTGCCGGTCTGCTTGCGCTTGGTGACCTTCTGCTGCTGTTCGAGCTTCTGGGCACGGAGTGCTTTTTGACGTTCACGTTTTGCTGTAGCCATGACTAGAGAGAATAGTCGGCAACAGTAGGGGTCTGGTCGCCCAACTAAACTCGGTGGGCATGGCGTTAATTGTCCAAAAGTTCGGTGGCACGTCCGTTGGCGATGCGGAACGTATTCGTGCTGTTGCCGACCACGTCGCGCGCACGCAGGCCGCCGGTAACCAGGTGGTGGTTGTGGTTTCGGCCATGGGTAAGTTCACCGACGATCTGATTCGCTTGGCCGATGACGTTTCGCCGACTCGCCCGCCGCGCGAACTTGACATGTTGTTGACCGCGGGTGAGCGGATTTCGATGGCCTTGGTGTCCATGGCGCTCGAAGCCCGTGGCGTCCAATCCGCTTCCTTTACGGGTTCGCAGGCCGGCATCATTACTGACACCGACCACACGCGGGCCAAAATCTTAGAAATTCGCCCCGATCGCATTGAAGAAGCCTTGGCCAAGGGTCTGGTGCCCGTTGTCGCTGGTTTCCAGGGCGTCTCGACCGATAAGGACATCACCACCCTCGGGCGCGGTGGCTCTGACGTAACGGCAGTGGCCTTGGCGGCCGCCTTGAAGGCCGACGTCTGCGAGATCTACACCGACGTGACCGGCGTCTTCTCAGCTGATCCTCGCGTGGTGTCGAAGGCTCGTCGTCTCCCGAAGGTCTCCTTCGACGAAATGATGGAAATGGCCGCGACCGGTGGTCGCGTCTTGATGTTGCGCTCGGTCGAGTTCGCGTTGCGCCACGGCGTACCGCTGCACGTTCGCTCAAGCTTTACCTGGGAACCAGGAACCTGGATTGTGGAGGAGGACCCCACTATGGAACAAGCCATTGTCACCGCCGTGACCGACGACTCGTCGGAAGCCAAAGTCACGATCGACGGCGTACCGGACCGTCCCGGTGTCGCCGCACAGTTGTTCCGTGCGCTGGCCGACGCTGGTGTCAACGTGGACATGATCGTGCAGAACACGGGAACGAACGGCCTCACCGCTATTTCATTCACGGTAGCGAAGACGGACTTGGCGCAGGCGTCGGATGTCTGTAACCAGGTCAAGGACCTCATCGGCGCCGCATCGGTCACCACTGATGACAACATTGGTCGCGTCTCACTCATTGGCGCCGGTATGAAGACCAGTCCCGGTGTTACGGCTCAGATGTTTGAAGTGCTGTCGACCAACGGCATCAACATCGAAATGATTTCCACGAGTTCGATCCGCATTTCGTGTGTCGTTCACGCCGACAAAGTTGCCGACGCCGTGCGCCACCTGCACACCGCGTTCGGTCTCGACGCAGCCTAAGGAGCGACATGCGTATTGCCGTAGTTGGTGCATCAGGTCAGGTCGGTACCGTAATGCGTTCGATTTTGCTCGAACGAAACTTCCCCGTTGACGACATCCGATTCTTTGGCTCGGCCCGCTCGGCTGGTTCGAACCTCGCGTGGGGTGATGACCTCGTTGTGGTCGAAGACGCCGCGACGGCGGACTTTTCCGGTATCGATATCGCATTGATGTCTTCGGGTGCGAGCTCGTCGAAGGAACTCGCACCGCGCTTGGCCGCCGCTGGCGCCATCGTGGTGGACAACTCCTCAGCGTGGCGCATGGATCCTGCGGTGCCCCTCGTCGTTGCCGAGGTGAACCCGCACGCCTTGCAGTCGATTCCGAAGGGTATCGTCGCGAACCCCAACTGCACCACGATGGCCGCGATGCCGGTCCTGCGTCCGCTGCACGACGCCTTCGGACTCGTGAGCCTCGTCGTCTCGACCTACCAAGCCGTCAGCGGCGCCGGTCGTGACGGTGTGGAGGAACTCGCCGACCAGGTGGAGGCATCAATTGCGAGCGATATTCGTCAGCTGACCTTTAATGGCTCCTCATTCTCAATGGCTCCGGGGGCAAACTTCCCCGCCGCTATCGCTCACAACGTCGTTCCCATGGCCGGCAAGATTGTCGACGATGGCTCGTTCGAGACGGGCGAGGAGCAGAAGCTGCGCGACGAAAGCCGCAAGATTCTGGAGATTCCCGGTCTGCTCGTTGACGCCACCTGCGTGCGCGTCCCCGTGTTCACTGGTCACTCGCTCTCGATCACGGCCGGTTTCGCCAAGCCGGTAAGCGTTGAGGCCGCCAACGAACTGTTGCGGGACGCCGCGAGCGTCGTGCTCGCCGATATCCCCACGCCACGCATGAGTGCGGGCCAAGACCCCACCTACGTGGGTCGTCTGCGTCGGGCCACCACGGTGACGAACGGTCTGTCGATGTTTATGAGCAACGACAACTTGCGCAAGGGTGCCGCACTGAACGCGGTGCAGATCGCCGAATTGCTCGTTCGTTAGTCGTGTGAACGACCAACTTGGCGACGTGCCAGGTTGACGCAGTGGTCCCCGAAGCGTTCGTAGAAGCGCGCCATGAGGGCGAGTTCGACGGCTACCGGAACGGGCATTGAGCCCGAGGTGAGTTCGGCGGTGAGCGAAACGTGGAGATCGTCGAGTTCGTCGTCTACGTCTTCGAGCGCGGTGACGGCGTCCAGGTTGCCGTCGACAATCACGTCAGTCGCCTGCCTCCAAATATCACTGGCGACTTCACCCATGCGCTCAACGAGCCTACGACTACGCGGGGTCATTTCGCTCCCCAGTCCGCGAACAGCCCGACGCGCAATGTGCTCGGCCAGGTCGCCGTTGCGCTCGACTTCGGGCATGGTGCGCAACAGCGTGAGCAGCATCTGACGAGCATCGCTCGTGAGCTGGTTGTTGTTCATTAGTTCAAATTCGGCGTACGCGACGAGAGCGTTGACGCGCTCGTCGATCAAGACGTCATTCTCAACCACACGTTTGGCGAGCGCACGGTCACCAGAAAGGAGGGCGTGGGTCGCGCCGGCAATCGCCTCGCCGACCAGTGCAAATACCTGCACCACGTTCGTGACGACATCGTCGGGAAGCCCGTTGGAGGGTTCTGGGGCGGACGCCCGCTGAAAGAGACGGTACATAACTGCAGGTTAGTACCAATGATTGCCCCATCGCCGAGACGGGAGTCCGCCGGCGAATGCGAGAATGGAGAGATGGTCAGCAAACGGACTCGACGACAGCGGCGCTCGCTCATGTTCACCATGGCCCTCGTCGTCACCGTGGGTGTCCTGGTCATGGGTCGAGATGTGTTGCGGGCCGCGCGCACGGAGTCGCAGGTCCACGACCAGGCCGACGCCACCTTCGTCGCGTTGGCGAACGCCATCACCCAACAAGAAAATCTGGTTGCCGCTCAGTGGGCGCACATCATTGCAACGCCACCACCGGGCCGCGCCGGACTCTACGCACGTTTGGTGAGCGAGGTGGCGCAAGCACAGGCCGTCGCCAATCAGGTTGTCCCCCTCGAGAGTGTCCGCGGTGGAAGCCGGGTGAGCGCCGAATTCGCGCATCTCGTGCAGGCTCGAACGGTGGCCTTCAAGAGCTTGGCCGACGATGTAGCGGCCGCCCTTGGCGTGCCGCTGCCCGCCAACCTCGCTCGTCCCGCACCGGTCGCTCAGGCGGTCGCCACGTTGCAGGCAACGAGTGCGCAGTGGGCCACCCTGGTGGCGGTCTGTGAGCAGGATCCACGTAGTGCCCCACTCACGTACTTCGTCCAACCACCCGCCATCAGTCGTGCGGGGGCGGTCGCAGCGTTGGTGCAGGGCGGTTCGGCGACAGTGCAGCGCGCCATCGCGTTGCGGGCGGTCGCTATTGCGCCCGTGCCGTTCCCCTCGGCCCACCAACGCATCGAATTCGTCCCCGTAACGTCGTTCTCCGTCACGATTTCGGTAGTGAATTTGGCGTTTAGTAGCCAGCCAGTTACCGTGGTCGGCACACTGACCTATCCATCGGGCCGAGTGGAGACGCGCTCGTCGGCGGGGGTCATCACGCCGGGCGGGGACCTGGCCCTCGCCCCACTCCGTTTCGCGGTGGCACCGGGCGATCGCGCCATGCTGCACATCGCCATTTCGGGCGGGCCAATTGCCGCCGGAACGAGCGGCGTTCGCACCTACCAGGTGGTTGTGGCGCCGTCGGTGTAATCACCGGAATGAGATACCGCAGGGTTCGCTACGATAGTGGGCGCCCCCGAATCGAGAAGAGGAATCGTGACCGACTCCATAACTGTGACGAATAATCAGACTGGTGAGAGCCGAGAAATTCCCATCGAATTCGGCGGTATCGCAGCGTCGGAATTCTCGAAGGTCGCCCCCGGAGTTTGGTTCTACGACCCCGGTTTCATGGCAACGGCAACGGCGAAGTCGGCCATCACGTACCTCGATGGTGACGCCGGTATTTTGCGGTACCGTGGCTACCCAATTGAGCAGCTCGCTGAGCACTCGACGTACCTCGAAGTTGCCTACCTGCTGAACCACGGGGAGCTGCCTACTCAGGCTGAACTCGACGTCTGGTCGACGGAGATCACCTACCACACGTACATCCACGAGAACATGCGCAAGCGTTTCCTGGACGCCTTCAACTACGACGCCCACCCCATGGGCATGCTGATCTCGTCGATTGCCGCACTGTCTACCTACTACAAGGAAGCCAAGCAGATTGGCGACCCCGCGGTGATGCACAAGCAAGTAGTGCGCCTGATTGGCAAGATGCCCACGCTGGCCGCGGCCGCACACCGCTACTCGGTCGGTATGCCGTTCGTGTACCCCGACAACAACCTCAACTACGCCGAGAACTTCCTGTCGATGATGTGGAAGGTGGCTGAGCCCACGTACGAGGCACACCCCGTACTGGCTCGCGCCCTCGACGTCTTGTTCATCCTCCACGCCGACCACGAGCAGAACTGTGGCACCACGGCGATGCGCACCGTGGGCTCAGCGCACGGCGACCCCTACGTTGCTACGGCCGCCGCGACGGCTGCGCTGTACGGGCCACTGCACGGTGGTGCCAACGAAGCGGTGCTCAAGATGCTCAAGGAAATCGGCTCAATCGAGAACGTCCCTGGATACATTGAGCGCGTGAAGCGTGGCGAAGTGAAGCTCCAGGGCTTCGGACACCGCGTGTACAAGAACTTTGACCCTCGCGCCACCATCATCAAGAAGACCGCCTACGACGTCTTCGAGGTGACGGGCAAGAACCCACTGCTCGACATCGCGTTGAAGCTCGAAGAGATTGCGTTGGCCGACGACTACTTCGTCTCACGCCGCCTCTACCCGAACGTCGACTTCTACTCGGGACTTATCTACCAGGCGATGGGCTTCCCGCCAGAAATGTTCACCGTCCTCTTCGCGATCCCTCGCGTGTCGGGCTGGCTGGCGCACTTCCAGGAATTAAACGAGCAGAACGGCAAGATTGCCCGTCCTCGTCAGCTGTACGTCGGTCGCGAAGAGCGCGACTACGTGCCGATGTCGCAGCGCTAGAGGTCGAGCGCGTCCAGTAACTGCTGCGCGTGAAAGCGCGGGTGGTTCGAATACACGTCAAACCATTGGGCGACGTCGTACCGTCCCGATTCACTGTGGACGCCGTAGCGCTCCAGATCAGATGGTTCGAGACGCTCGGCAATGGCGAGCGACGTGGCCCGTACCGCTCGCACGACCTCAATGGAGGGCTCGATGGGAAGTGACTCGTACCCGAGCGACGGCACCCGGGCCCAGGCATCTTCGTCGTAGCCCTGGATATCGCAGCCCAGGGGCTCGGCAAGCAGGCGGCGCAGACGAATGCCGGACTGGGTTTCCGAATCTGCCATGTGGTGGATCACTTGTCGGGCCGACCAGTGCTCGCTGTCGTGTCGGTCAATCCGGTCCAGGTGGGCGAGGGCAACGTCGGTTGCCGCGAGGTAGATAGCGGTGGCTTCGGCGTAGTGCTGGCATAGTTCTCGTAACGACATGGTGCTCCTCGTTGATGGGCGTCAACCCAAGTCTGGCATCCAAGGCGGGTTTGGGCACGAACTAGGCTGAGATGGTGCCTCGTAGTTACGCCGAACTTATTGCCTGGACCAAGTCACACGAAGGCAAAAAACTCATCCGCTACACCCTCGGCTCGGTGTACACCACCATTTTTTCGCAGGCCGTGATTTTCATTGTGTACGGTGGCCACATCATCAAGGGCGTGGTGAGCGTCACCTTGTTCGCCAACCTCGTGACGACAATCCCGTCGTACCACCTCAACCGCCGATGGGCGTGGCGCAAGACGGGCGTGAGTCACTGGCGCAAGGAAGTGGTGCCGTACTGGACCGCGTCGCTGTCGGGAATCGCGTTCTCCACGCTGGGGGCCTTCGCCGCGAAAGCACTGATTCACTCGCACCACTGGACGCACGTCTTCGACACCTTGTTGGTAGCCGGTGAGAACCTCATCTGTTTCGTGATTTTCTGGATTCTCAAGATGTTGGTCTTCAACAAGATCTTCCACACGGATAAGTTGCGTGACATCGATGAGCACCTGACCCAAGAAGAGCGGGCGCAGGCGGGTAGCACCGAATGACCACGGTAACGCGACCTCGCACGCTGCGCGAGGTCCGCACCTGGAGTAGCACCACCCAAGGGCGAAAGCTCATTCGATTCGCGATGGTGTCCGTGATCTCCACGGTGGTCTCGGAAGTGACCATCCTCGTGGTGTACGGCTGCTCGTGGACGCATTCACCGATGTGGTCAACGGCGATTGGCAACCTCGTAGCCATGTTGCCCGCGTACTACCTCACGCGTCGATGGGCCTGGGGGAAGACTGGTGCCAGCCACTGGCGTAAAGAAGTAGTGCCCTACGTCTCCATCAACATCCTCGGCATGGGCGTGTCGCTGATTGGTGCCACTTATTGCCGACACATCGTCTACACCCACCACTTGTCGCACCTCGTTAATACAGCACTGGTGGGTGGCGTGAACCTCGTGAGCTTTGGCGTCTTCTGGTTCCTCAAGGTGCTCTTGTTCAACCGAATTTTCCACCTGGGCGCAACCCCGTCATTTGACGCGGACCTGCGCGAGCAGGCTTAGTCGCGGAAGTTTTCGAACTGCAGGGGGACTTCAAAGTCCGCCTGGCGGAAGTGCGCGATCACCTGCTGGAGATCGTCGCGCTGCTTGCCCGTCACCCGAACCTGCGCGCCCTGAATTGACGAACTGACGCCCTTCAAGTTGAGGTCCTTGATGATCTTGTTGATCTTCTTGCCCAACTCCTGGGTCAACCCCGCCTTGAGGGCGACCTTCTGACGTCCACTGCCACCGGAGGCGGCTTCAATCTTGCCGGGGTCGAGCACCTTGAGCGAGACCGAGCGCTTGACGAGCTTCTCTTCGAGCAGGTCGTAGAGGGCCTTCACGCGGTCTTCGGTGGAGGCCGACAAGGTCAGTTCGTTGTCGCCAATCTCGATGAGCGCATTGGTGTTCTTGAAGTCGAAGCGGGTGCTGGCCTCACGGTTGGCCTGGTCCACCGCGTTGCGGACTTCTTGGATGTCAATTTCGGAAACAATGTCAAAGGTTGGCATGGTCATCATTGTAGAACGCCTCGGTTGGAATCAGGAGGCGTGCACGTTGTAGGCTCTTCGACGGGTCAGTGCCCGAGCGGCCAATGGGATCTGGCTGTAAACCAGACGGCTTTGCCTACGGGGGTTCAAATCCCTCCTGGCCCACCACGGACAATTCAGCATGCTGAATTGTCCACGCCCAAACGTCAATGAAGGGACTACGGTAACTACCGTGTCAAAGGTCTCACCGTGAAGCGGATTCGAAGTGTGGCGCACGGTGTGCACCACGGGTACGAACGTTTTGCCTCCGGTATCGAGTCACTGATCCAGTCGCTCGAACGCCGCTATACGCCGCTGGGGAAGTTTCGTCCCGGCCCCTTTGAAGGGTGGAGCTTCCTTCGCCAACCGGCCTGGCTCGGTTTCGTGGGGATGTGTCTCATCGTGGCGGGGGGGTGTTTTCCCGAGTCACCCTTCAAGGTGAACATCGCCGGCACGTGGTTCTTCGGCGAGCCAGCGAATGCTCCATATCAGGCCCCCAGCCAGACGCAGCTCTTGCTCGCCATCGTGTTGACCTACGGCGGGCTCGTCCTCTTAATGCGCGTCTGGTTGCGACTCGCGCAGATCGTGCACAATCACGTCGGGGCACCACTGCGAACACTGTGGCGCATCTTCGTGTTGTGGTCGGTTCCGATGATCGTGGCACCACCACTGTTCTCCCGTGACGTCTTTAGCTACGCGGCGCAAGGTGAGATGACGGCACATGGCCTCAGCCCCTATCTCTACGGACCCTTCACATTGGGCGCCGGCCCCTACGTCACGCCGGTCGATCCGCTGTGGGGAAATGCCCCAGCACCCTACGGTCCCTTCTTCCTCTACATCGACGGGCTGGTGGATCGCCTCGCGCAGCACAACGCGCTCGCGACCGTGGTGGGGCTCCGGCTCGTCGCCTTCGCGGCGATGTGCCTCATTGGGTACGCCGTTGTTCTGTTAGCGAAGGCGATGCGCCGAGACGCCAGTGAGGCGTTCGCGCTCGCCGTCCTCAACCCGATGCTCATCATTGAACTCGTGAACGGGTCGCACAATGACGTCATCATGACGGCCTTTCTGGTGCTGAGCATTGCCCTGGCGCTGCGCCGTCGACTCTGGTGGGCGGTTGTCTTCTGCGCCTGTGCGGCCAGTATCAAGGCACCTGCCATTATCGGCTTGGCCTTTATTGCGTGGAATTGGGCCGGTCCTGGGGCTCCGGTGCGCGAGCGCGTACGCCCCATCGCCATTACCGCCGGCATGAGCGCGGCGGTGCTGGGCGTCTGGACCTACCTCGCCGGTTTCGGCTTTGGTTGGGTCGGTGACTTGTTCTCGAACGGGGCGGTGCGCTCGTGGGCGGCGCCGGCGACTGGTATCGGCATGGCGCTGCAACTGGGACTCCGCCACATGGGGCTCGAGACCAACCTCACGCACGACCTCACGATCTCGCGGGGCATTGGACTGGGTATCGCACTCGTCTTCGCCGCGGTGATGTTCGTGACGGGGGAGCGCCGTGGGTGGGTGCGCTCACTCGCCCTCGCCCTCCTCCTCGTGGTCCTGCTTGGTCCCGTTGTCCAGCCGTGGTACCTCTCGTGGAGTTTGGTTCTCCTCGCCGCGACCTACGAAGGCCGCGAATACTTCTGGCTCCTCTTCTTGACGATGATCGGCCCGGTCATCGGACTCCCCGGTGGACGGACGCTCCTCGCGGGGCTGTCACAGGCCAATCCACTGCTTATTGCGGTGGCCGTGGCTGTGCTCGGCGGGGTGCTGCTCCTCCCGATGGGGCGTTGGACGCAGTGGTCGTGGCCCGAAGAAAAGGTTGGTCTCGAGGTTTAACGCTGGGGTACGACGTACTGGTATTCGACAACGTCGAGCCAGCGTCCGTGCTTGCGCCCGATTTCAATCTCGGTGCCCACGAGTCGGAAACCGACCTTTTCGTGCAGACGAATACTGCCGCCGTTTTCGCCCACAATGCGGGCAATTATTGAGTGATAGCCCGATTCGGTCGCGGCGGTGATCAAGTTACGCAGCAACAGTTCGCCGACGCCGCGACCGCGGGCTTCGCGGTGCACGTAGACAGAGTTTTCGACCGTCGTGGCGTAGGCGGCGCGGGGGCGAAAGGGGGAGACGAGGGCGTAGCCGAGGATGCGGTCACCAAAAGCCCCCTCGTAGCCCAGATCGTCCTCTTCGTTGACCGCCACGAGGCAGGGGTGCGATGACTGGTGTTCGAGGATCCAGGCTTCTTGCTCTTCGAGAGTGCGGGGCACGAGGTCAAAGGTGATGGAGGACTCGAGAACTTCGGGGTTATAAATGGCCATAATGGCCGCAGCGTCACCAATTTCGACCAAGCGCGTTCTCATAGGAACCAAGGGTACTCGGGTCGAGTTGGAAACGAGTGGCTCCCACGGAGTACAATTCAAATCCGTGTCTTTGGACACGTAAAGCCCTCTTAGCTCAGTGGTAGAGCACTTCCATGGTAAGGAAGGGGTCGTCAGTTCAATCCTGACAGAGGGCTCGCCGGGCGGCGTAGCTCAGGTGGTTAGAGCACACGACTCATAATCGTGGTGTCGCGGGTTCGACTCCCGCCGCCGCTACCACGCAGTGCCTACCCGGGCTGCGACAACAGTTGTACCGGACATTAGGAGAAATTAGGACATGGCAAAGAACGAGAAGCGGGTGCAGGTCATCCTCGCCTGCGAAGAGTGCAAGCGCCGTAACTACATCACGATGAAGAACAAGGTCAACGACCGTGAGCGCATCGAAATGAAGAAGTATTGCCAGTGGGAGCGTCGTCACACGACCCACAAGGAGACCCGCTAAAACCCCTCCCCGCTGGGGATGGTAGGCTGTATCTCCCTACGGGCGACGGGTGTATTCACGTCGAACAGAGGGCAGTGGCTCAATTGGTAGAGCACCGGTCTCCAAAACCGGTGGTTGGGGGTTCGAGTCCCTCCTGCCCTGCGTAACAAGAAGTCTGAAGTGCAGTACGAACGAAGTGAAAGATCAATATGAACCGCGAACAAAAGCGCATGATGCAGCGACAGGGTCAGGTGGGTGCCGACGGCACCACTACTCGTCGTGCCGGTGAGCGTGCTCGCCGTCAGCGTGCGTCGGTTGGTCAGTTCTTCCGTGAGGTTCGCGAGGAGTTGCGCCAGGTGGCGTGGCCGTCGCGGGACGAAACCAAGAACTACACCTCCATTGTGTTGGGTGTATTGGTGTTCATGACCCTGTTGATTTTCGGCCTGAGCTACGAGTGTTCGAAGTTCGTAACGTTCTTATTCCAGAGGTAGTCAGATGAGCGAATTCAACACCACCACCGATGACAGCACTGTCGACGATGCATCAACTGATGTCGTCACCGACACGTTGATTTTGGACGCCGAAGAGTTGACCGAGGCCGAAGCCGAAGCACTCGACGAAGCCGAAGCTGAATTGATCGCTGCTACCGCCGAGAGCGCCTTTGACCGCCCTGGCCGCTGGTACATCATTCACACCTTCGCCGGTCACGAGCAGAAGGTGATTTCGTCACTGAACAACATCGTGAAGAGTCGCGAGTTGCAGGACGTTATCTACGAGATCTACGTACCCGAAGAGGACGTAACCGAGTTCAAGAACGGCAAGAAGGCCACGGTGAGCAAGAAAATGTTCCCGAGCTACCTCTTGATTCGTTGCGAACCAGACCCCGAAATCTTCTACGTCATCGGCTCGACGCCCGGCGTGACGGGTTTCGTCGGCGCCGAAAAGACGCGCCCCACTGCGCTGACGCGCCGTGAGGTTGACAACATCATTCGCCCCGTTGTTGAGGGTGTTGAGCAGCCCGTGGCCAAGCGCCGCGTGGCGACCCACGAATTCGAGTTGAACGACACGGTCCAGATCAAGACCGGTCCGTTCGCCACCTTCTCTGGCCACGTGGCCGAGATCAACGAGGACCAGCTGAAGGTCAAGGTGCTCGTTGACATCTTCGGCCGCGAGACGCCGGTCGAACTCGAGTTCAACCAAGTGACGAAGCTCTAGGACGTTAAGGAGAAACACCCATGGCCAAGAAGGTAACCGCAATAGTCAAGATTCAGCTGCCCGCAGGTGGCGCCACCCCGGCGCCTCCCGTCGGTACTGCGCTGGGACCCCATGGTATTCAGACCATGGAATTCTGCAAGCAGTACAACGCAGCTACCGAAGCGCAGAAGGGCACCGTCATCCCGGTCGAAATCTCGATCTACGACGACCGTTCCTTCACCTTCGTACTGAAGACCCCACCAACGCCCGTTCTGCTTCGTCAGGCCGCCGGCATTGAGAAGGGCGCCAAGATTGCCGGTCGTGAGACCGTCGCGTCGGTCACTGACGCACAGATCGAAGAGATCGCAAACATCAAGATCAAGGACCTCAACACTGACGACCTTGAGCAGGCCAAGTTGCAGATTGCTGGCACGGCGCGCTCAATGGGCATCGCGGTCGCGGGCTAGGAGAAAACATCATGAAGCACGGTAAGAAGTATCTGAACGCCCTCGCCCAGGTCAACCGCGAACAGCTCGTCACGGTCAACGAGGCCGTTGACAAGGTCAAGTCGCTCTCGACCGCCAAGTTCGACGAGACCGTCGAGTTGGCCGTCCGTTTGGGTGTCGACCCTCGTAAGGCTGAACAGATTGTGCGCGGCACCATCTCGCTGCCCGCCGGTACGGGTAAGACCAACCGCATCGCCGTATTCGCCTCGGGTGAATTCGCGCAGGCCGCTCGCGACGCTGGCGCCGACTTCGTTGGTGCTGACGACCTCGTCGAGAAGGTTGCCGGTGGCTTCCTGGACTTCGACATCGCTATCGCGACGCCCGACATGATGGGTAAGGTCGGTGGCCTTGGTCGCGTGCTCGGACCTCGTGGCTTGATGCCCAACCCCAAGACCGGTACCGTCACCATGGACGTCGCCAAGGCTGTTGGTGAGTTCAAGGGTGGCCGCGTGGAGTACCGTACCGACAAAATCGGTAACGTGCAGCTCCGCGTCGGTAAGGTCAGCTTCTCGAAGGAAGACCTCGCTCGCAACGTCCACGCCGTCATTGACGAGCTGGTCCGCGTGAAGCCTGCGTCGGCCAAGGGTCGTTACCTCGTCTCGATCACCGTGTCCTCCACCATGGGACCTGGCGTCAAGATTGACCCACAGCACACCCGCGACGCTGACGAAGTACTGGTGTCGGCCTAGCCGTTTTGACGCGCACGCTTCGGCGTCGCTACGATGTACCCCACGCACTTAGGTGCACACAGTTTTACAGAATGCCGAAGACATCCGGTGGGGGCGAAAGCCCACATAATTGGTCGAAAGACCAGCCTGACGAGGAATTCGAGTTTCCGTGTGGAATCTCGTTCTTGGATGTCTGAGGCCCGTACCGGGCGGCATCCGGTGAAGGAGACCACATGAAGATCAATGACGCGAAAGTCGCGACAATTGACGAAGTCAAGGCCAAGGTTGCCTCGACGACCACTGCTGTCGTAACGGAATACCGCGGTCTCACCGTGGCCGAAATCTCGACCATCCGCCGCCAGCTGCGCACCTTGGGTGCCGACTACAAGGTGTTCAAGAACACCCTCGTACGTCGCGCCGTTGAGGGCACCGACGCTGAGCCAATGACCGCATTCCTCGAGGGCCCTACCGCTATTGCCTTCGTTGAGGGTGACGTCTCGGCAGTGGCCAAGGCCCTGCGCGACCTCGCCAAGTCGAGCCCCAAGCTCGTCTTGAAGGGTGGCGTCATGGACGGCCGCGCGCTCAACGCCAAGGACTTGGCCGCCCTGGCCGATCTCCCACCACGCGAAGTACTGCTCGCGCAGTTCGCTGGTGCCCTGGCCTCGCCACTTCGTACTATGGCCAGCTTGCTCAAGGCTGTCCCACAAAACTTCGCCTACGGCCTCTCGGCCCTGCTCGACTCGAAGGGTGGCGCTGTCGCCACTCCCGAGGCGTCACAGGACGAGTCGGCCGCCGAGACTCCGGCCGGGGTCGAGGAAGCTGCTGATGCAGCGAGCGACGACGCCGCGACAGATGTCGCGGAGGTCGCAGCCGAGGACGCTACCGCTGAGGTAGTTGCCGAGGCTGAAACCACCGAGACGTCCGAGGACGCCGCGAGCGAACCGGCCGAATAACCCAAACCGCAGTACAAAACGAAAGTAAGAAAGGAAGCACCATGGCTGGAACCCTGACCAAGGAGCAGATTCTCGACGGCATCGCTGAGTTGTCGGTTATCGAGTTGAGCGAACTCCTCAAGGAGTTTGAAGAGAAGTTCGGCGTTACTGCCGCGGCACCTGTAGCTATCGCTGCAGCTCCTGCTGCCGGTGGTGGCGCTGCTGGTGGCGACGCTGCTGCCGAAGAGAAGAGCGACTTCGACGTCATCTTGGTTGCCGGTGGCGACAAGAAGATCGGCGTGATTAAGGAAGTTCGCACCTTGACCAACCTGGGCCTCAAGGAGGCCAAGGACCTCGTGGACGGCGCACCTAAGCCCGTACTCGAGAAGGTCTCGAAGGCTGACGCCGAGAAGGCCAAGGCCGCTCTCGAAGCAGCCGGCGCAACCGTCGAAATCAAGTAGTTTCTCGAAAAATCCCCTGTGTGGGCGGTCTGTGATCGTCCGCACAGGGGATTCTTCACGCCCGGGGTCCTTGACCACCGGGTAGGGAGGCCGTAGGGTGTTGCCAGTCAGAGCGACGGCGCCACCTGTGGCGCCACTTGCGCCTGCGCGGTTCACCTAGTAGTGTAGAAAGACCGTGCCCCTGACCCTCACTTTGTCATCCCTTGACGCTGTTTTGGCCTGTGGCTCGGTACCAGCCTGTTGTAGCCACCCACTCACACGGAGGATAGACCGTTGACGTCTCGGTCCACTAGCCCCGCCCGCTTTAACTTCTCAGCACTGGGTGAAGCTCACCCACTGCCCGACCTCTTGGAGATTCAGCGTAAGAGCTTTGAGCTCTTCATGAAGGAAGGCCTTCGTGAGGCCTTCGAGTCGCTGTCACCAATCTCTGACTTCACCGGTCGCTTGTCGCTCGAACTCGAGTTCGACCCCGACGACATCGACCTGAAGAGCCCACCGAAGTTCACGGTGGAGGAGTGCCGCCAGCGTGCGACCACGTACTCGCAGCCGATCTTCGTTCGTGCTCGTTTCTTGAACTCCGAAACCGGAGAAATCAAGGAACAGACCGTCTTCATGGGTGACTTCCCCATCATGACGGAGCAGGGCACCTTCATCATTAACGGCACTGAGCGTGTCGTGGTGTCCCAGCTCGTTCGTTCGCCTGGTGTGCTGTTCCAGCCTGGCAAGGACGAGAAGGTGGCCTTCGAAGGCACCATCCACCCCAGCCGCGGTGAGTGGCTCCAGGTTGACCTGGAAGAGAAGAAGAACAAGGCCGCGAACGCTGGTGCTCGTATTGCCCGCAAGCGTCGCATCTCCATCTTCACGCTCCTGCGCGCCCTCGACACCAAGATCGACGACGCCTTCTTCGCCAAGTTCGTGGAGCACTTCGACTTCCTCGAAGAGCAGTACCACTCGGACTCGAAGAAGTCGCACCTCGAGATCGTCAAGCACATGGACAAGTACGGCTACGACGACTCGCTCGAGAACGTCGCTCGTGCCAGCCAGGAAACTGCGTGGCTCGAAATCTACCGTCGTGCCCGTCCGGGTGAAGTGCAGACCATCGAAGCTGCTCGTCAGTACTTCGAAGGTGCTTTCTTCTCCGAGAAGCGCTACGACCTGAGCCGTGTCGGCCGTTACAAGCTCGACAAGAAGCTCGGTGACGAAGTCCGCAAGAACGTCGAACTCTTCGGCGAGGTGTTGGAACTGCCCAACGAGGAACTCCACGTGCTCTCGAAGGCCGAAGTCCTCGCGACGTGCACCTACCTGCTCAACCTGGCGCGTGACCGCACCGCCAAGGAGACCACGTACCACATCGACGACCAGGACCACTTCGCGAACCGCCGCATCCGCAGCGTGGGCGAACTGATCCAGAACGCCCTGCGTACCGGTCTTACTCGTATGGAACGCGTCGTGCGTGAGCGCATGAACACCCAGGACGTCGAGTCGATCGCACCACAGACGCTGATCAACATCCGTCCCGTGATGTCGGCGATCAAGGAGTTCTTCGCGACCTCGCAGCTCTCTCAGTTCATGGACCAGAACAACCCCTTGTCGGGTCTGACGCACAAGCGTCGTCTCTCGGCACTGGGACCTGGTGGTCTGTCGCGTGAGCGTGCCGGCCTCGAAGTTCGAGACGTCCACTCCTCGCACTACGGCCGTATGTGCCCCATTGAGACCCCTGAAGGTCCCAATGTCGGTCTTATCGGTTACCTCGCCAACTACGCCCAGATCAACGAGTACGGCTTCATCCAGACGCCGTACCGCGTGGTCGAAAACGGCAAGGTGACCGGCGAGATTCGCTACTACACCGCTGACGAAGAAGAGCGTTTCGTTATCGCCCAGGCCAACACCGACGTCGACAAGTCGGGCAAGATTTTGGGTGACCGCGTGCTCGTTCGTCGTGGACCTACCGGTACCGGTCTGCGTGTTGGTGCCGCGAACAAGTCGTCCTCGACTACCTCGGAAATTGACTACGTCAAGCCCGAAGAAGTCGAGTTGATGGACGTGTCCACCAAGCAGATCATTTCGGTCGCAACGGCATTGATTCCGTTCGTTGAGCACGACGACGCCCAGCGCGCACTCATGGGTGCGAACATGCAGAAGCAGGCCGTGCCACTCGTCTTGCCCGAAGCACCATTCGTTGGTACGGGTATGGAAGAGCGCGCCGCGAAGGACTCTGGTGACGTACTGCTCGCCGAAGGCAACGGTGTGGTCTTGAAGGTCTCGGGTGACCTCGTCGTCGTGACCTACGACAAGGACGAGAAGGACCGCTTCGGCAACACGTTGGGCAAGAAGGAGTACAAGCTCAACAAGTTCCGCCGTTCGAACCAGGACACCTCGATCAACCAGAAGCCGCTGGTCTTTGGTGGCGAGCGCGTGACCAAGGGTGACCTCTTGGCTGACGGTACCTCGACGCACAACGGTGAGTTGGCCCTCGGTAAGAACCTCCTCGTGGCGTACATGCCGTGGGAAGGCTACAACTACGAAGACGCCATCATCTTGAACGAGCGACTCGTTCGTGACGACGTCCTCACCTCAATCCACGTCAAGGAATACGAGATTGACGCTCGTGACACCAAGTTGGGTGCCGAAGAAATCACGCGCGACATCCCGAACCTGCCCGACGACATCTTGGCTGACCTCGACGACATGGGTATCGTGCGCATTGGTGCCGAAGTCAACCCTGGCGACATCTTGGTTGGAAAGGTGACCCCGAAGGGTGAGACTGAGCAGAGCCCTGAAGAGCGTCTGCTCCGCGCCATCTTCGGTGAGAAGGCCCGCGAAGTGCGCGACACCTCACTCAAGGTTCCTCACGGTGAGTCCGGTAAGGTCATCGACGTCAAGGTCTACAGCCGCGACGAGGACCACGAGATGCAGCCCGGTGTGAACCAGCTCGTCAAGGTCTACGTGGCCCAGAAGCGCAAAATCTCCGAGGGTGACAAGCTCGCCGGACGCCACGGTAACAAGGGTGTTATCTCGAAGATCCTCCCAGAGGAAGACATGCCGTACTTGGCTGACGGTACCCCGGTCGACATCATCTTGTCGCCACTTGGTGTACCAAGCCGAATGAACGTCGGTCAGGTGCTCGAGTCACACTTGGGATACGCCGCCCGTCACGGTTGGTCGGGTGTCGAGGCTGACGCCTTGGCTGGTACCGCTGGTCAGGAAGACCAGGCGAAGGGTACCTTCCGCAAGACTCGTCCACGTACCGTGCCTGCGCTCTACGTCTCCACGCCATCGTTCGACGGTGCGCACTGGGACGAGACGGCTCGCGCCGGTGAGAAGCCCACGATTCAGCAGACCTTCCAGACGCTCAACACCGACGGTGCCAACGGCGTCAAGTTGCTGGACGACAACGGTAAGGCCACGTTGTACAACGGCCGTACCGGTGAGGCCTACGACAACCCCATCTCGGTGGGCTACGCCTACATCTTGAAGCTCGCCCACATGGTCGACGACAAGATCCACGCACGCTCCACTGGTCCATACTCGATGATCACGGCCCAGCCACTTGGTGGTAAGGCGCAGTTCGGTGGTCAGCGCTTTGGTGAGATGGAAGTGTGGGCTCTCGAGGCCTACGGTGCCGCCTACGCCCTCCAGGAACTGCTGACCGTGAAGTCAGACGACATGAAGGGTCGCGAGCGCGCCTACGAATCGATTGTGAAGGGTCAGAACCTGCCCGAGCCCGGTATTCCGGAGTCGTTCAAGGTTCTTATCAAGGAAATGCAGTCGCTCTGCCTCAACGTTGTGGTCCGCGACAAGAATGCCCACCACGTTGACCTCGCCGACACCGAAGAAGACTTCTTCTCGGTGACCCGTGAACTCGGAATCGACATCAGTCGTCCCGAGCGTGGTTCCGACGAAGAAGATGCCCGCCGTGCCGCCGAAAGGAAGTTGTCATGAGTCCACTTGACGTAAACCAGTT
>Ga0007854_10000974_pt1 | contig 18588 bp, 12 predicted proteins | sample CryBogCBH12Aug08_FD_60382 | JGI IMG/M metagenome (GOLD analysis project Ga0007854, IMG submission 60382) | Freshwater microbial communities from Crystal Bog, Wisconsin, USA - CBH12Aug08 | ecosystem: Environmental > Aquatic > Freshwater > Lake | place: Crystal Bog, Wisconsin, USA | collected...
CCACTCTCCATACCCTCCTTCAGGATAGTTAGCAGGATGGCTGAGGATGGCGTAGGAGTAGATTCCGGAATCTCCGCGTTTAAGGACATAATGGATCTCGCAGTCCATGTGCTGAGGCTCATCTTTTCCCCGTTGTTTGAAACCAACGTCGACCAAGTCTGGCGTATCTGTCTTCACGGAAAAATCTCCTCCGCCTGGGGTGCGGTAGTTTGTGCCGCCATCCATGCTGTAATAGATGGAACTGCACATCTCTCTTCCGTTATAGATGAGTGAGGAGATGCCGGCGCCGGCATTGATTGTAGCAGTCAAGATCCCGTTGGATAGAATCACTTTATCTCCTTTTTTACTGACGGAAACCGGAGGAGCCTTCATTTGATTTGGTTGGGGGGAAGTTCCTGATAATTTTCCGTACCCTGACGCAGCAAAGGTTGCGCCTTGTGACGGCACAATCGTTTCAAGATTGATACTGTTAGATTCGATCCCATAGACTTCAACCGGTTTGATAACAGCGTGAAGGTAGTGAGCTGTTAGAAAAATCGAAAGCAGGGTGAGTTTTTTCATTGATTATCAATGGCTATCACCACAAATGAAGAATCTAAGGGCTACAGTAACCTGATAAGGCGAAAATCAGAAGGTACAGCCCAACAGTAATCAAGGCAAATGACAGAGGCCAAGTCCCCTGCGATTCACCTGTCGATTTTGAGTTGATCACCTGCGTAGGAGACACCGTTGATCTTTACATTATCATATTTTAGACCCTCGACATTTTTAGGAACTACTGCAGGAGTTCCTAGAGTAATGTCGATGTTCTTAAAAGTGACATTCTTAATGGTGCTCTTTCCCATCACCTTAATCACGCCGAAGTCACTCAAATTCCCCAAGATCTCGCTCAGAGTGACGTTCGAAACCTTCTGGCTCGGGGCAGGCTTGCCCTGCAAATCAAAATATTGAGTCCAAGGGGCAAGCGAAATCAAACGCGCCCTAGGATTATCAATCTTGATGTTCCGGACCGTTATATTCTCGTAACATTGCTCCGTATCTGGTCGTAACTTGAGAGAAAGAAGGCAGTTTTTATCTTCACCAGTGAGTCTGCAGTTCTCCATCACCACATACCGAACCATCGTCGCCTCGCTCCCAAAGGTAAGCGAAGCATTGCCCAAGCCGAACGTGCAACCCGATATACGGATGTTTTCAACTGGCGGAATCGCCTTTTCATCCAACGCTGAAGGTCCTTTGCTTCCCTTTAGTGCTATATTGTCATCATCTACAGAAATAAAGCAGTCCTGAATGGTCACATTCTGGCAGCAATCCAAGTCTATACCATCTGTGCTCGGCGCACCAAGTGGCGTGCGGATGTCCATTTTTTCGACCAGCACATTCTGGCATCTGAACAAGTGCAAATTCCAAAAACCGGAATCTCGAATGGAAATTCCACGGAGTTGCACGTCATTTGAGTCTTGTATGAAAATACTTCGCGGACGCTTCACATCGAGGTTTTTGGTCTCTTTGTTTGCCTTTCTCTGACGCAAAAACTCGTCCCAAAAGATCTTTCCTCCACCCTGAATGATTCCATCGCCGTCGATCCGGAGATGATCTACTCCGTTGGCGTTGATCAGTGCCGGGACCCAAATTTGGAAATGGCCCTCAATGCGCGTCTGCATCTCGGGATAATCCGCAATATTTGTGGATCCCCGCAGCACTGAATCCTTATCCAAGTGCAGGTTGACTCCACATTTGAGAAAAACTGCGCCAGTAAGAAACACACCTTGCGGCACGATGACTGTACCGCCACCCATTGCCGTACATCGATCAATTGCTAATTGAATCACTTTTGTGTTCAGGGTTGTTCCATCCCCTACCGCTCCACACTCCGTAAGTGTAATTTCATTCTCTCCGGCTGAGGTACTCATCACGGATGCAATAACCGCAATGGAAGTGAGCAAAAGGCACAGTTTATTCATGATCTCATTAATCTGGTGTATAGCCCGCAGGTGCTACTTATCAGCTGATTCCGCACGCAGCGTTACGGGTCCAAGGAGACCAGCCTCGGCTACAGGCCACTTAGAGGCATCAAAAGGCTTGTAGTTGAGGCTGAGTATATTGGAATCGTAAAAGATCTTCCATTGGATCCCTCTCCTATCTAGATCACGAATTCGGTTTGCCGAAGTGCTAGTAATTTCAACTTCAAGCACGTTGTCCTTAAGTTTCAATCGATTTACAGGAACTCGAAATGGTGGAATGAAAACAGTGCCAAGATTCTTTCCGTTAAGCCGAACGCGTGCGCTCTGGCACACCTTTCCCAGATCTAAGGACCAGTGGTGTATAGGTGTGTTTACGGTCAGTTCGGGAGCATCGAATCGCAAGGTGTAAATGGCCGTTCCTCCGAAACTCTGCGTCGCCCCATCACCATTCTCTGTCCAGGAACTCAGCTTATCCGTAGTGTATTCGTTAGGCAATGAAGGCCCTCCCACAATAAACTTGATGTCCCATTTCCCGTTAAGCACAAAGCACTTGCCGTCAGTTCGCCAATAATTCCAAGACTGGGCAATGTTGGCCTTATTAACATAAAAAGTCCGCAGGATCAGTGACTCGCCTGGCTCAAGCTGTAGATGAACTCGCGTTCCCCAGTTGGAGTCCTTCAGGATCTCAGCCATGCCAGTTCTCCCACTCATGGGATCAAGAATCGCCGTCTGCACGGCGGGTCTTCCGAGAGTAATGAATTGGTCAAATGTCAGGTTGCCACGATTTGCGATGAAATAAATTGATCCTCCATCCTCAGAAGCACGACGCACGAAATGAACACCGACCTGACGTGTAATCTCCTCGGGTCGTATCCCGGCACTGCTGAGCGCAGCATCAAGCAGTTCGGTCGGCCTAATCAAGGTACTCCTTGGCGTCAGCTTCGAAAATTCCGCACGGCGCCTTCCCAGATCGCCAAATCCTGGTACATCATGTGGCACTTTATTTTCAAAAATTACAGCTACGCCTTCATCAGAAAACGAAATCAATTTTTTCAAGGTCTCGACAGGCATGAGATCGCATGTAGGAACGACGACCGCCTTGTACTTGTTCCCAAAGAGATCAAGAAACCCGCTAACGACTTTTGCCTGCTGTAACTGCTTGTCGGAGATATAATCGAAGGCGTAACCGCGTTCCCAGAGCATCAGGGCGGTTTTCCCTATCGGTTGGCTGTTGAACCAATCCTCTGCATGGATGTTAAATTGCTGCAGCATCCCTTTTGCATCATGCCATTTGTCGTAGATCGGCCAATAGAGCAGTATGTCATTATCAGAACGTCCGCTCTGTAGCATGCTTTGCACTCGGGCGGCATAGCAATTCAAAGCTGGGACATCGTGCCAGATGGAATTGCGCGGATTCATCTCCGCAGAGGCATAAAAACACCACCCTGGCCACTGTGCATCGGCGGGTGAATACGCGGTGCCGTGATACATGATGCGGTTCACGCCCGATAGGTACATGTCGTCGAAGAGGTATTTCATGTCAGCTAGCGTCTCGGTAAAATGCTCGGCAACCCATGTGCCTGTTTCGCTGCTCGTAAGATTTCTGCCGGTCACATGCGTAGCACTGGAAGCGAACTTCGACGCCAGAACATCACGGTCCTTGTAGAACATTTCCGTCTCTGGAATGTCCGAGGCCGCGTAGATATCGAGCCAGTTCCCTGGAGACCCATGCGCCTGTTCCCGGGAAAGGCTTCCCTGGTCGTGCGACCACTTCGTCCAGCGCGTAATGGATTCTTCGATCAGTTCGGAGGCGGTCTCACGGTAGTCACACTTCACTCGTGCCAGATGGTCGACATCGCCCTTTCCTTCAAAGAATGCGGGGATTTCATCCTGAAGCCTGTATCCGCGGCGCTTTTCGAATTGTGCGAGGAAATCAGGCGACCAGTTGCTTCTGTATTCGTACGAATCGTGAAACTGCGCATGGAGATTCGGGCCAGTGTATCTTGAAAAAGCATCGTTGAATTTTTCTAAATAACGGCTCACCGAGTCAGGATAAAGCAGGTTGAGCATCCAACCCTCACCACCCGGCGCCGGGCGTTTGACCTTCTGGCCGCTCGGTTTTTGAGAGATCTCTCCGTTTTTGCAAATGACAGAAGCATTCGCATCTTTGTCGCCGACATCTGGGCCTCCGAAATTCCACCCGGTGCCGGTAGTCATGTCTACACTCATGTCTAGCTTCTGTGCTTCGGAAACAGCGACTCTCAACATTTCCATCCACTTTGGGTTGAGATATTCGATGAATTGAGTTTCGTACCCTTTCACCCCATAGGTAGGCGTGATCTCCACCGTACCTAGTCCCGCTTTGTGAAATGTCTCCAGTTCGTCGATCAAATTAGGAGGGGTGACTGCATTGCCCATCCACCACCAACGTGTCCCCGGCATGTTATCTTTCGTAAGTGGCGGCCAGGACAACGGGTCAGATTTGAAAACGTTCTGAGCCGCGGGCAACTTTACAGCAAACAAAACGAGCACAATGAGGGGGATAAGGCCAAAATGCACAGGTTAAGGTATTTTTTATGTATTTTTGAACCGATGTTCCAGAAACAAAAAGAATACAGAGAGACCGCTATTCAATATTAAAATAAATTCCTCCACATCCAGAGTTTGAATGCATTGGGGGGATTAACCCAACAGATCGGGGCGTTTTTCCCTTGTTGCCTCCAAGGCTCGATTAGCCCTCCATTCTGCAATGGCAGCATGATTGCCAGAGAGCAGAACCGGCGGCACCCTCCAACCCATAAACTCATCGGGACGCGTATAGTGAGGATGGTCTAGCATGGCTCCTTCAAACGACTCAGTGACGACAGACTGATCATCGCCCAAAACACCCGGAATGAGACGGACAATGGCATCGGTCAAGACAAGGGCCGGAAGAACTCCGTTAGTGAGAACGTAGTCGCCGATGGATACCTCTTCGTCGATCAGATGGTCAACAACTCGCTGATCTATCCCCTCATAATGCCCGCAGAGCAGAATCAAATGAGAGGCTAACGCATAGTTTTTTACCATGGACTGGCGCAGGGGGCTTCCCTGCGGGCTCAACAGTATCACTCTGCTCTCGGGTTTGCGAAGTTCAGCCAGTGCAGATGCGATGGGTTCTATCTTCATCACCATACCGGGACCGCCCCCGTAAGGAGTGTCATCAACAGTACGATGACGGTCACTTGTCCAACGCCGCAGATCCACAACTTCAAGTTTTACGAGTCCAGCCTCCTGAGCCCGTCCGAGAATACTCTCCCTGAGAATACCTTGGGCGATAGCTGGAATGGGAGTCAGAATCTGGATCTCGATCATATAGTTACGAAAGGTACGAGTGGCGACTCGTCATGAAGGTAGAGGAATGGATAGTCTGTAACAACTGTGTCCCGCAACGAGAACAAACGACGCAATCAGAAATCTACGGCAAGCAGAAAAAAACAGCCTAACGGGAGACGTTCATTTCCCGTTACCCTTATAAAGCTGGCATTTGCCGCCCTTCTGCTTTGGCTACTGGTTGCCCTGTTTTACTACCTTTGGGCACTAACTTTCGACATCTCGACGATCGGACAGATGCCTCAACGTTCCGCCATCTACGACAGAAACGGCACCTTCTATAGTAGGACGATCGGCGAAAACCGAGTGGTTATCCCATACAATAGTGTCTCCCTGAATTTTGTGAATGCTCTTATCAGCAGGGAGGACTCTCGTTTCTACGAACACCACGGAGTGGATCCGTTTGGAATCGTTCGCGCAGCAATACGTAACCTGCTCTTCGGGGGGATGAAACAGGGCGCCAGTACAATCACTCAGCAACTGGCACGAAACAGTTTTCCACTCGGAGGAAAAACCTTCAACCGGAAGTTTCTGGAAGCCGCCATGGCGTTCCGGATCGAGATGGAAATGAGTAAAGAACAAATTCTGGAACTCTATATGAATAGGATTTACTTCGGATCCGGACTCTTCGGGGTGGAGGCTGCCAGTCAGGCTTACTTCGGACGGCCTGCTTCCGACATGGATCTCTCTCAGGCTGCACTGCTGGCTGGACTGATCCGGAGTCCAAATAGACTTTCACCGTTGAACAACATCGATGCCTCCCTTGCCCAGAGGAACGTTGTCTTGGGAAGGATGGAGGAACTCGGCTACATCACCCACGTACAGTTGGAAAATGCTGAGGCGGAAAGGATTATTCCTCGTCAGCAATATCTCGTCAACCCACTCAACAGTTGGGCCGTAGACGCCATCCTTCATGAACTTGAACAGGTCGTTCCTCTCGACCGGATCGACACCGGGGGACTCCGCATCGACACAAGCATTGATGCCGGTCTCCAGCAGGCAGGTGAACAAGCGGTCAAAAAAAGGCTGGAGGAAATCGAGCAGCGCCCCGACTTCCGGCAGCAACACCATAGCGACAAGGGGAATGAAGAATCGGAACCGTTGCAGGGTGCCATGCTTGCCATGGACAACACAACCGGAGGAATCGCTGCAATTGTTGGAGGCCGGGATTTTTCGAAGAGCAACTACAACCGAGCCATGGTCGCATTGAGGCAGATCGGATCCTCTGCCAAACCATTCGTGTACGAGGAGGCATTCCGAAGGGGAGTAATCACACCGGAGACATTGGTCAGCGACGCCCGCCTGACTCCTTCCGATCTTCCGTCTCATTCTCCCCCCTACAATCCCCAGAATAGCGACGGCACATTTGGGGGAGACCTTCCGGCCAGGGAAGGACTCATTCATTCGCGTAACACCATGAGTGTCCGAGTCGGAATGAAGGCCGGCCTTACCGATATCGCCGACACCATGCAGCGGCTAGGACTCGCCGAGCACATCCCCCATTACCCATCCATCTGTCTTGGGAGCTTTGAATCCACCCTAAGAAACCTGACCGCTGCCTATACGGCACTTGCAACAGGCGGCAAAAAACTTCAGCCACACCTCATCGACAAAGTGGTTGATTCCGAGGGGACAGTACTTTTCAAGGCTACTCGTGGTCGTATTCCAGCACTCGACCCGACTGCAAGCAGAACTACCACTGGTATCCTTTGTGAAGTTCTCTCACGAGGAACCGCGGCAAGGGCAACATCACTAGGCCTACGCAAGCCAGCAGCAGGAAAAACTGGCACTACTGATCATTTTGTAGACGCATGGTTTCTCGGATACACACAGGGACTCACATGCGGAGTCTGGGTAGGATTTGACCGACCAAAGACGATCATGCACGGCGGTTATGGTGCCGAACTAGCCCTTCCGATCTGGGTGGACGTGATGCAGTCTCCCGCTGCAGATCACTTCCCATCAGGTCCCTTGCTCATGCACTAGAATCTCAGGTGTTAGAGAAGAGTGGTCATGTCTTCTTTTTAATCATTAGAACAAAAACTAGGATTCCGATCCAATCAAGGCTCCATGAACACCCCCTTTCATCGCTTCTCCCCAATCCTTCTGGCTTTCATCCTAAACTCTGCGTCACTCGTCCCTGGACACTCAGCCATCGATCCCGTCGATGAGGTCAACAATAGGATCGGCGGTGTTGGAATCCTCCTTGAGCCAACCCGTCCCACCGTCCAATTGCCCAATGGAATGCTCCGATTCTATCCCATTAGGAAGGACTTTCTGGATGATCAGATCACTTCCTTCCCACTCTCAACTATCTCTCACCGCCTCGGGGAACTCTTCTGGCTAAAGCCCATTTCCGGGTTTCCAACTGAGAAATCTTGGCATGACGGCGTCACCAATGACCACGAAACAACAACCCCGTACTACTACTCGACACGATTTGATGAATCGCTCATTCAAACGGAATTCACCACAGCCACTCAAAGCGCCATCTTCCGCTTCAGGTTTCCTTCAGCTGGAAATATCCTTATAGCCAACCGCTTTTCGGGATCTCTTCAACAGGCAGGAACGAATGCCATCAGCGGCACGGAATGTTTTAATGGAATGCAAGCGTTCATCTTCGGGATCTTCAGCACCCCGGTCTCGGTCGTAGCCACCCACGATGGCAACAAGGGGCGACTCACGGTTACTCCAAAACAACAGGGCACCATCGAATTACGCTATGGCATTTCATTCATTGACATCGATCAAGCCCGTCGGAACCTAGACCATCAGATCCCTGAATTTGACTTCGACAAGGTTAAGAGGGACGCCAGGTCTAGGTGGAATAAGGTGTTGGGTCGTGTCCTTGTCGAGGGAGGCACTCAGGAACAGAGACGCGTTTTCTATACTGCGTTGGCCAGATGCTATGAACGCATGGTTAGCATCACTGAGGATGGACGCTACTTCAGCGGATACGACCATGCTGTCCATAATGATATGAGACCCTTCTACGTGGATAACTGGATATGGGACACATTCAGGGCCATGGAACCACTCCACGCACTTCTAGATCCAAGCATGCAAGCAGACAAACTTCAGTCCTATGTTCGAATGTACGAACAGTCGGGTCTAATGCCGACCTTTGCCGTCTTGTACGGTCACCACGCATGCATGAATGCCAACCACGCTGCAGCGTGGTTCGCTGACTCGTGGTTGAAGGGGATTAGGAATTTTGATCTACCAAAGGCATATGAAGGCCTAAAAAGGCGCTCGCTGGAAATCACTAAGCTTCCTTGGGAAAACAAACCAAACTGCGGATTAGACAACTTCTACAATGAAAAAGGTTATTTTCCAGCCCTCCCGCCAGGAGCACCTGAGAGCGAACCTCTGGTGAATGCCAGGGAGAAACGCCAAGCCGTCGCCGTCACGCTCGAGAACAGCTACGATGATTGGTGCATCGCACAATTGGCTGAGCAGGCTGGACTGCCTGCAGACAGGGAACTGTTCCTAAAAAAATCAGCTAACTACCGGAATGTCTTCCGTACGGAAAAGGGCATGATGTGGCCAAAAGATGCAGATGGCCGATGGATCGAATCCTTCGACCCAAAGACCTCGGGCGGTCAAGGAGGGCGGGATTACTTCGACGAGAATACAGCATACATCTACCAGTGGGATGTGTCCGAAGACTATCAGGGGCTTTTTAAGCTCATGGGGGGAAGAAAGGCTGCAGAGGAAAAACTTGATCAACTCTTCCGTGAGGAATTGGGTCGTCCAAAATATGAGTTTTTCCGGCAGTGGCCCGATTCCACCTGCATGGTGGGACAGTTTTCGATGGGCAACGAACCATGTCTCTCTATTCCTTACCTCTACAATCGACTCGGCTCTCCTTGGAAGACCCAGAAGCGCGTTCGTATGCTTCTCGATGCATTCTTCACGGATACACTTCAGGGAATCCCAGGAGATGAGGACGGTGGGGGGATGAGCGCCTTTGTCGTCTTTTCAATGCTGGGTATTTATCCGGTGACCCCAGGTATTCCTGTTTATGACCTCACTTCACCTGTTTTCACCAAGAGCCGAATCTTGCTGGAAAGCGGAAGGGTTTTCACGATTTCCGCACCACGGGCCTCTAATCATAACAAATATATTCATGGAGTAAGTCTCAACGGGAAAGCTCTCAATCACCTCTGGATCAACCATGAAGATATCATGAGAGGAGGCATTCTCACCATGACCCTCGCGGATACTCCTCAACTGAACATCGGGACCGACCCAAAATCATTTCCTCCATCCACCTTGAATGTTGATCCGAAAAACTACACATCACCCACACTTAAAGATATTAAGTAGAGCACAGCCCGATTTTATAGTGTGAAATCTCCCTGGGATTGCTTTTCGCAAGGATCGTTCACACGGCGAAAGGAAATTTTTTACACTTTTGGGAAGGAGATCTTTTCCTTACATAGTGCGCTGTGTATTAGTCGGGATTATCCCTTTTCTTCATGAATATCCACGAATTCCAAGCCCGAGAACTTTTTGCTGAATTCGGTGTCGCCACCCAGCCAGGACGTGTTGCTCATTCGCCGGACGAGGCTGAAAAGGTGGCTTCCAGCCTCGGCGGAAGACTAGTAGTCAAAGCTCAAATCCATGCGGGAGGCCGTGGCAAGGGAACCTTCAAGAACGGATTTAAGGGTGGAGTCCATCTCTGCGACACGCCGACCGCTGCCAGAGATATAGCATCGAGGATGATTGGCCAGGTTCTAGTCACTCACCAGACCGGCCCTGAGGGGAAGGAAGTCGGCAAGGTCTTTGTAGGAGAGGCTGTTAACATTTCCAAAGAGCTTTATTTTGCAATTCTCATAGACCGTGCCACATCGGTTCCAGTTGTAATCGCTAGTACCGAAGGTGGCGTTGACATCGAGAGCGTCGCCGAGAATAAGCCCGATAAGATCATGCGTTGTTCAGTCAACCCTCTTCTCGGCCTTATGCCCCACCAGACTCGCAACATTGCCGCGTCCCTTGGGTTAAACGGACTGCTGATGAATCAGGCGTCAAAACTTTTCACCAATCTCTACCGTCTCTTCATTGAACGGGATTGTTCCATGGTTGAGGTGAATCCACTAGTCGTCACCAAGGAACAAAAACTTCTGGCACTGGATGCCAAGTTTAATTTCGACGACAATGCCCTTTATCGCCAGCCATCGGTTGTTGCCATGCGTGACATCACGGAAGAGGATCCTCGCGAAGTTGAAGCCTCCAAGCATGGTCTCAACTACATCGGTCTTGATGGAAACATTGCATGTCTTGTCAACGGAGCTGGCCTTGCGATGGCCACCATGGACATCATCCAACACGCAGGAGGCAGTCCCGCTAACTTTCTGGATGTGGGAGGCGGTGCCAGTCGCGAACAGGTTGCCTCGGCATTCCGTATCATCCTTGCCGATAAGAACGTCCGAGGTGTTCTGGTAAATATCTTCGGCGGAATCATGGATTGCGACGTAATCGCCAACGGCATAGTGGAGGCAGCAAAGGAAACAGGACTCTCCATCCCACTCGTCGTACGACTTGAGGGAAATAATGTGGAAGCCGGCAAAAACACCCTTGCCCGAAGCGGACTTAGGCTTGAAAGCGGAAAAAACATTCTTGATGCAGCCCAAAAAATCGTAGCAGCCGTAAAACAGGCATCCTGATCATCGCCACAATCTTATGTCCATTCTTGTAACTCCCGATACCAAGGTCCTCATCCAGGGAATAACCGGCAGCTTTGGTGCCAGGCATGCAAAACTCAGCCTAGACTACGGCACGAAAGTTGTCGCAGGTGTCACTCCAGGCAAGGGGGGACAGCTATTTGAAGAGAGGGTGCCGATCTTTGACACGGTGGATCAGGCGGTCAGAGAAACGGGAGCCACTGTCTCGGCTATCTTCGTTCCACCCCCATTCGCGGCCGATGCAATCCTAGAGGGCGTCGACGCTGGACTTGATCTGGTTGTTGTCATCACCGAGGGGATACCCGTCATCGACATGATGAAAGTCAAGGAGGTCATGAGAGGCTCCAAAACACGTCTCATAGGACCAAACTGTCCCGGGATAGTCACGCCTGGAACAGGTGACAGATCACATGGTGGATGCCGCATTGGCATCGCTCCCGGGTACATTCATAAGAAGGGACCCATCGGGGTGGTTTCCCGGTCAGGCACCCTCACTTATGAGGCTGTATGGCAGCTTACCACTCGTGGATATGGCCAAAGCACCTGTGTGGGTATCGGAGGAGATCCTATCAACGGCACATCTCATACCGATATCCTCAAAATGTTCAACGATGACCCCGAAACAGAGGCCATCATCATGATCGGTGAAATCGGCGGCACCGCCGAAGAAGAGGCAGCAGTTTGGGCTGCCAAGCATTGTAAGAAGCCGATAGCTGCCTTCATAGCTGGCACTACTGCCCCAGAGGGACGTCGCATGGGACATGCCGGAGCAATTGTCAGTGGAGGTCACGGAACCGCCGCGAGTAAGATCGCAGCAATGCATGCTGCCGGTATCGCCGTTGCCGAAACACCTGCCGATATGGCTGACACTCTCATCAAACGCCTGCAAAAAGGCTAAGTGAGAGCAAACAACTGCGCTACTTTCTCTCTTCGATCGGTACGTAGCTGTTTTGTGTTTTGCCAGTGTAGATCTGTCGTGGGCGGTAGATCCTGGTTTCCTTTTCGTCCATGATCTCCTTGTAGTTAGCGATCCAACCAGGCATTCGTCCGATGGCAAACATCACGGTGAACATCTCAAGCGGAATCCCGAGTGCACGCATGATAATACCGCTGTAGAAATCAACATTGGGATAGAGTTTACGTTCCACAAAATAGCTGTCATTGAGGGTTGCCTCCTCCAGTTTCTTGGCAATGTCGAGAAGAGGATCTCTGATATGGAGCACCTCAAGAAGGCGGTCGCACTGAGCCTTGATGATCTTGGCTCGTGGATCGTAATTCCTGTAAACACGGTGACCAAATCCCATCAGGCGCTTGCCGCTGGATTTGTTTTTTGCCTCTTCAATAAACCGTGTGCCATCATCACCGCTCTGACGGATTTCTCCAAGCATTTCAAGAACCGCCTGATTGGCCCCTCCATGTAGTGGACCCCAGAGAGCGCAGACACCGGCCGAACAGGAAGCAAACAGGTTAGCACGGCTGGAAGCAACCATACGGACCGTGGAGGTTGAGCAGTTTTGTTCATGGTCTGCATGAAGCAGGAAAATCAGATCAAGAGCACGAACAACCTCTGGCTTCATCTCCATGTCGTCATTCGGGGAGGAAAACATCATGTGAAGGAAATTCGCCGTATATTTATAGGAGGGGCGCGGGTAGGTCATCGGAAGCCCCCGTGACTTCCTGTAGGAAAAAGCGGCTATGGTGCGAACTTGGGAGATCAGTCGTGCTGCCTGAAGATCAAAATCGGGAACCGACTCAGTCTCGAGCAGAGTGGGAGAAAAACATCCACAGGCGTTGATCATGGAGGAAAGGATTGCCATTGGATGCGCATTGGCAGGAAATCCCTGAAAATGAAATTTCATGTCCTCGTGAAGCATTTGGTTCCATGTCAGAAGATCTGAAAATCGACGCAACTGCTGATGGGTGGGAAGATTGCCATAGATGATGAGGTAGGCAGTTTCGATAAAAGTAGATTTTTCTGCCAACTCTTCAATTGGGATGCCTCGATAACGAAGTATTCCCTTCTCACCATCAATGAAAGTGATCGCGCTCGCACAGGAACCAGTATTTCCGTAACCATCGTCAAGAGTGATATGTCCTGTTTGACTTCTTAGTTTTGCTATATCGATCGCTCGCTCTCCCTCTGAACCCACATAAATCGGTAGGGAAACGTTTTTCTCTCCAAGCTTGATTTCGGCAAATTCGCTCATGGTGTGTGGTTCTAGAGCATTGTCAGGATAATTGGAATACTTGGATGAAAAAATATTTTCGGGTAGGGATGGATATCCCTGTGGGATGGCTTACCCCTCCCCCTTTTAACTTAAATTCTCACTCGAAAATGACCTTCAAAAGATATCAAATCAAGCTGTCGAATGGAGACGCCTTTTAAGATGGGGAATGGCACTACAGGTAAGTGACCGAGGACCCTATAATCCAGTTACGATTGAAGCAGCACTTTTGTCTGCTAGAAGCAAAGCATTGCCCTGTTCAACCAATCCGGCCGGAATGAGTGGATCCGCAGCCTTCAGACGAACTATCATCGGCGCCTTTTCCGAACCGGTAGCAAGCCAAAGGATCATGCGCGAACGGTTTATCATCGGATAGGTGAGCGTCATCCTACGGCGCCTCTGATACTCCCCGGTAATAGATACATCGCGATCTCGAACCTGAAGCACTGGATCACCGGGGATAAGTGAAGCGGTATGTCCGTCTGGCCCCAGCCCGAGATGGGCAAGATCAAGCACTGCAGGGTTGCCGCAAAGTTTCTGCAAAGTCTTCTCATATTCGGCAGCGCCAGCGAATGGATCTCCGGCAGTCACGTTCATCGCATGGATGTTTTCCCGTGGAATTAAAGCCCCCGGAGAATTCACAAAAAGGCTGTCGTGAAGATGAGTTAGATTACGGTCAGGATCCCCCTCGGGAGCTATCCGCTCGTCAATCTGGAAGAGATGAACATCATTCCAAGGCACCTCCTCTGAAGCAAGATCCCTAAGCATTGCCCAAGGTGTCCTTCCACCGCTTACAGCCATCAGAAAACGCCCGCGTTTGGCCACGGCTTTTCTGGCCTCTGCAGCGATAATGCCTGCAGCAGCCCGGGCAACTTCATTCTCATCAGCAAATATTTCGATTTTCACATGGAAGAATGTGTTATTTACCTGCGTGAGCGGTATCTACGGATGAGGGTATTTGTCGAACTGTCGTGCTTAAGTTGAGGCTCAACCTTTGACTCAAGTTCAGGGATAATGTGCTGGGCTAGCTGCTTGCCGAGTTCCACTCCCCACTGGTCAAAGGAGTTGATTCCCCAGATCGCCCCCTGTGTAAACACCGAGTGTTCGTACAGGGCGATGAGAGTTCCAAGTGTAAAGGGATCAAGCTTGTCGGCCATAATGACATTCGATGGGCGGTTACCCTCAAAAACACGATGGGGATTAAGCCAATCGGGAGTCCCTTCGGCCCTGACCTGTTCGGATGTTTTTCCAAATGCCAGAGCCTCGGCCTGTGCGAAGATATTTGAGATAAGAAAATCGTGATGCAGACCAAGTGGATTCAAAGTCTTGTTGAAACCTATAAAATCACATGGGATCAGCCGCGTTCCCTGGTGGATTAGCTGATAGAAAGAGTGCTGGCCGTTGGTTCCTGGTTCGCCCCAATAGACCGGACCCGTATCGAAAGTGACATGTGTGCCGTCGAGTCGGACTGATTTGCCGTTGCTCTCCATCGTGAGTTGCTGGAGATATGCGGGGAATCGCTTGAGATATTGCTCATAGGGGAGGACTGCGATGGTCTGAGCACCGAAAAAATCATTATACCACAGGGCAAGCAAGCCTAGGATAACAGGAAGGTTATTCTCAAGTGGCGCAGTCCGAAAATGCTCGTCCATGGCATGGAAACCGGAGAGTAGGTCTTCAAAGCTTTTTTTTCCGATTGCTATCATGGTTGAAAGGCCGATGGCAGAATCCATCGAGTAGCGTCCACCGACCCAATCCCAGAAACCGAACATATTGGCGGTGTCGATGCCGAAAGCAGAAACCTTCTCTGCATTTGTCGAAACGGCGACGAAATGACTCGCCACAGCCCGAAGATCACCGCCGAGACCTGCAAGGATCCAGTCCCGGGCACTCTCAGCATTGGTCATTGTTTCAAGTGTCGTGAATGTCTTGGAGGAAATAATGAAGAGGGTCTCGGCTGGATCAAGGTCGATGACAGCCTCAGAGAAATCGGTTCCGTCGACATTGGAAACAAACTGAAATTTGAGTGAGCGGTCGCTGTAATGCTTCAGTGCTTCGTAAGCCATTACAGGACCTAGATCTGAACCACCAATTCCAACATTTATAATATTCCTGATTCTTTTACCGGTGAATCCTTTCCACTCGCCGCTACGAATACGCTCCGCAAAGGAACCCATCACCTCGAGTACCTTGTGAACTCCGGGGACGACATCATTACCATCGACCCTGTAGACCTCCCCAGCTTGGGCACGGAGGGCGACATGTAAAACAGCACGGTTTTCGGTTACATTGATCTTCTCGCCGCTAAACATGGCATCACGGGATGACTCCAAAGCGGATTCTCTAGCAAGTTGCAGAAGAAGGTTCAACGTATCGTCATCAAGAAGGTTTTTTGAGTAATCAAGATAGAGACCGACTGACTCAGTCGTTAGACGCTCCCCACGGTCAGGATCATCAGCGAAAAGCTGCTTCAGAGTAATATTTCGTATCCGATCACGGTTGTTTTCAAGGGACTTCCAGGCTGGTAGCTGAGTGGGATTGGTGGACATGGATTCGGAGTATGGATAATAGAGTTTATGGAATGATTCCTGAACCGAAGAGCAGAAGTTGCCAGTCCTTAGAAGCCAACTAAAATGCCGGCAAAATGGCAACAGGCAATCCCGACACATCACATTCAGGAAAATGCACGACCCGTTCCACCGAGGAGACGGCTTCTGTAGCTGCATTTCTTCTGCCGGCGATTCTCAACGCAGGAGTTGTCAGCCTAGAGGGACCACTCGGAGCGGGCAAAACTCATTTTGTCAAAGGGGTGGTTGCAGCCATGGGAATCGACACCAATGTAACCAGCCCGACCTTCACTCTCCTGCAGAGCTATGGTTTTGGAAAATTTCATCTCCATCATTCTGACTGGTACCGTCTCACCTCCCCGGCAGAAGCCCTCGCCCTCGGGTTGGAGGAGTACCATGAGGACGGGCCTATACTCATCGAGTGGGGAGACAAATTCCCCGATATTCTTCCTCCCGGCACACTTCATATCCGGATCGTGCCCGTTGAAGACGGCGCTCGGGAGATTTCGTGGCAACTGGGACAATAACTAGAATGAATATTCTCGCCCTTGACTCCTCTTCCCAAGCGGTATCCGTAGCGTTTGTGACCCGTTCTAACGGCCAAACAAATATCATTTTTCAAGAAACCCTTCATCAAGCCCGCTTCGAGTCCTCCTCTCTTTTCACAGGAATGTTGAAAGCCAAAAATGTCGCCGGTTCTCCCAATGCGGTTGTTGTCGGTCTTGGTCCCGGTTCCTACAATGGTCTTCGGGCAGGAATCGCCGCCGCTCGTGCCTTCGCCACGGCGATGGAAATCCCACTATATGCTTTCCCCTCACCTTTGGCAGTAGAAGGTCCCCCCGATGGATTCTGGGTCATAGGGGACGCCCGTGGTGGTCATTACTGGATAGCCTGTGTAAAGGAGGGGGTCTTTCTAGAAAAACCTTTTTTAAGTCCGTCGCATTTGGCCACACTACATATGGCCACGCGACCAGACTTGCCGGTTATATCGTCCACTGCTCTTGATGGGATTCCGCATCTGCACATTGCTTCTCCGATGGCAGGACTTCTTGCAACACTGTCCGAAAATGGTGGACCCTTTGATGGGACTCCAGAACCACTTTACCTAAAACCTCCCCACATTACGTCCCCCCGGATAATATCGTCCAATTCATGAACAGCCGGTTTTGTATCATTATCCTTCTGCTGACATCCATTCCTGGACTGTTAAACGGTGCTCAAGTCAACGGAACAAATCCATCCGGAACGACCGTGGATGAAAACCCAAAACCAACCTGGGAGACCCAGAAGCAGGCAAGGACTTTCCAACTTGGAATTCCCGCGCCAAGGGGACAGATCACAGATAGAACCGGCTATCCCTTTGCCCAGAACAGGCTGAGTTATAATCTTGTCCTTCAATTTCCAACCCCCATCGACTGGAAGGAAGACAAGGTTCTCTCCTTTTCCCACCAACAAATCGCCTTTGCCAAGGGACTACTTGGCCGAAACATTACCGTCAGTGATCAGACAATCCTAAATCACTACCGCAACAGGGGACTGCTCCCCTTGCCTCTGATTGAAGATCTCCAGCCAGAAGAACTAGCCAATGCCCGACAAGGACTCACAAGTTCCCTCGTTCTCCAGCAGGTCTATGCCAGGATCTATCCGAACGGAGAATTGGCATCCCATATCATAGGCTATACTGGAAAGGAAGCCCCTCTCTCGGTTCGCCCTATCGAAAATAAGGATCTAATCTTCCCTGAAAGCGAAGGCAGAGAAGGTATTGAACAGGCTTTCGATTTCCAACTAAAGGGACAACCAGGCAGCCTTCATGTCACATATGACGCGGAGGGAAACAAATCCTCCGAGCGTATCGCCGAGCCACCGATTCCGGGAGATAATGTCATCACCACTCTCGATCAAAACCTCCAGCGCGTCTGCGAAAAAGTACTGAAGGAAAACTCCAAGCGAGGTGCCATCGTTTTCATTGACCCGTGGACGGGTGAAATCCATGCCATGGCCTCATGGCCAGAGTATAATCCCAACCATTTTGTTCCGGTTCTCAACCCAACAATCTACCAGCAACTCAACGAGGATCCTTCGACCCCACTGTTGCCACGCGCCTACCGATCGGCATATCCACCCGGCAGCACCTTCAAGACTATTGTTGGACTCTCAGGATTCCAGTCCGGCAAGCTCACCTCTAAGGATATCTACAGTGGACCAACAGCCATTGATATCGGCAACTTCACCTTCCATAACTGGAAAAAATATGATGCAGGACGGCTCAATTTTGTCGAAGCACTTACCCAGTCATGCAATACATGGTTCATTCAAGCGGGGATGAAGATCGGGGCCAAGAATATCATCGCATGGGCTAACCGTGCCGGCCTTGGAAGGAAAACTGGCATCCCACTCAGAGGTGAACTCCAAGGAAACATTCCCAACGATGAATACATGTTGCGCGTGCAGAAACGCCGAATCCTTAGCGGTGATGTTGCTAACATGAGCATAGGTCAGGGGGATATACTAATCACTCCTCTCCAGATGGCGCAGGCCTATGGAGTCATAGCCACCGGAGGACAATTTCACCAGACCCGGCTCGTGAAACAGATCCAAGGCATTGATAATAGGGTCATCGCTGCATATCCCGACCGCATCCGTGACGACCTTCAGATCAAACCAGAAACCCTCGAAACGCTCCGTAAGGCCCTCATCGCTGTCACGGAAGATGGCCAAGGGACAGCCCACCTTGCCCAAGTCAAGGGAACTACTGTGGCGGGTAAGACTGGCACCG
>Ga0007854_10000976_pt1 | contig 18580 bp, 15 predicted proteins | sample CryBogCBH12Aug08_FD_60382 | JGI IMG/M metagenome (GOLD analysis project Ga0007854, IMG submission 60382) | Freshwater microbial communities from Crystal Bog, Wisconsin, USA - CBH12Aug08 | ecosystem: Environmental > Aquatic > Freshwater > Lake | place: Crystal Bog, Wisconsin, USA | collected...
AAAGGACAAAAGCTAGACGGCCCGATCCCCACCAATCCCAAGCTGACCCCTAGTTCAGAGTGGACGGTGCTGGGCAAGGTGATGCCAAAGGTCAATGGCAGAGACTTCGTCACCGGAAAGCACAAGTATTCGATCGATCAGACTGTGCCAGGAATGCTCTTTGCCAAAGTGCTTAGGCCACCAACATTTGGTGCGAAACTCACGACTGTGGACACCTCTGCAGCCGCAGCAATGCCGGAAGTAAAGGTATTTCGCGACGGGGATTTCATCGCGGTTGCCGCGCCAACGGCACGACAAGCCGAGAAGGCACTGACTGCTATCTCGGCTGATTGGCAGGAAAACGAAGGCCCCAGTTACAAAAAAATCTTCTCTCTCTTACGTGGCGAGACGACTATTAATGAACTCTCAATCCCTGCGGGATCGACGAAGTCATCGGCAACCTACACTGCCAGCTACATTGCCCATGTACCTCTTGAGCCTAGAGTTGCCTTGGCAGAGTGGGATGGCCAGAAACTGACCGTTAAAACAGGAACTCAGCGACCATTTGGAGTTCGAACCGAGGTTGCTAATGCTCTGGGCATTCCCGAAAAACAGGTTCGAGTCATCGTGCCCGATACAGGCTCAGGCTACGGCGGAAAACATACGGGAGATGCAGCAGTGGAAGCGGCTCGCATTGCCAAGGGACTTGGCAAGCCCATCAAACTCTTGTGGACACGAGCAGAAGAATTCACTTACGCCTATTTCAGACCAGCTGGCGTAGATGAGATATCGGCCGCGGTTGATGCTAACGGGTTGGTGACAGGATGGTCGTGCGACAACTTCAACTCAGGTTCTCCAGGAATTGAGACCCCCTATGACGTTCAGAATCGTCACGCCGTCTCTCACAAGTGTGACTCACCCCTCCGACAAGGTTCATACCGCTGCTTGGGTTCCACCTTTAACAACTTCGCTCGAGAATCTCACATGGATGAGATCGCGCATAGTCTCAACCTTGATCCGCTTGAATTCAGGCTAAAGAATCTCACCGCAAATCCAAGGCTGGCCGCCGTCCTCAAAGCCGCCGCCGATAAGTTTGGTTGGGGCAAAGAGAAGCCAGGCGAAAACCACGGTTTTGGAATTGCTTGCGGAGCAGACAAGGGTGGATTTGTCGCCACTTGCGTTGAAGTCTCCGTTGACCCCAAGAATAAGGCCATCAAAGTCATTCGTCAGGTGACTGCTTTCGAATGCGGAAAGATCCTGAACCCAGATGGATTGGCCAATCAGATCAATGGAGCCGTGATCCAAGGCATGGGAGGCGCATTGTTTGAGGCTATTGAGTTCTCCAACAACCGAATCCTGAACGCACACTTATCGCGTTATCGAGTTCCGCGCTATACCGATCTTCCCCACATGGATTTGGTCCTGATCGATCGAAAGGATCTTCCTTCGGCAGGAGCAGGCGAAGCCGGTATCCTTTCGATCGCTCCGGCGATCGGAAACGCAATTTTCGACGCTACCAAGGTAAGACTTCGCGGAATGCCGATGAAGTTGCCCGCATAAGGCGTATCTCATAGCATGCTACAGGTCGAACACCTCTGCAAACGATTCGGATCAAAAACGGCAGTAGAAGACCTGTCCTTTGAAGTAAAGGGAGGTGAAATTGTTGGTTTACTTGGACCCAATGGGGCCGGCAAGACGACAACAATCCGTTGCGTTGCTTCGCTTCTACAACCCAGTGATGGTCGGATTCTCCTGAATGGTCACGACGTAACAAGCGACCCGGTCAATGCCAAACGAGCATTGGCTTTCGTACCGGAGGTACCCAACCCGTATGAAATGCTCACCGTGATGGAGCACCTGCGGTTCATCGCTGCTGCCTACCAGATGGAGGAGGAGCTGGTGCATTCGGAGGAGATCCTCACCCGCTTAGACCTCTGGGATAAGCGCAATGAGTTGGGAGCCAGCCTGTCCAAAGGAATGCGCCAGAAGCTCGCTTGCGCCTGTGCATTCATCCACCGTGCCCAAGTCTTCTGTTTTGACGAGCCCCTGATCGGCCTGGATCCCAAGGGGATGCGCGAACTCAAGGGGATGATGATGGAGCGACGCGCAGCTGGAAATGCCGTCTTGGTTTCCACTCATATGCTCGACACCGCCGAACGGCTATGTGATCGGGTCATCATTCTAAATCGAGGCAAATTAACTGCTCAGGGAACGGTCTCAGAGCTCAAGAGCCACATGGCTTCGACCTCGGACTTATCGTTGGAAGACCTATTCCTGGAGTTGACAAGCGAGTCTGTTTCCGCATGAGACCGGTAGCACTTCTTAACTTTTGGAAGTTAAAGAACGCCTTCCGAACTGTAGCCAGCGATCCTCGTAAATACGGGCCTATCCTGTTCTTCGGAAGCATTACGCTTTTCAGTCTGTTCATGGCCCAATTTGGGCTGGACCACTTTCCCGCCGCAATCACCGAAGCTCGACTCTTCGATCCCGAAGTTCTGAGGGCTATAACCTTCTTCTGTATGATCCTTTTGTCGATGAGCGTCATCGACATCGGATTGGGTGACGGATTGTTAGCATTCCCGATGCCTGACGTGGACTACCTCTTTCCCTCCCCGATTCCTCGTCGCACGGTATTGGCCAATCGATTGCCAGCCCTTACATTGAATGCCATTTTCTTTGGCGGGTTGGTGTTGGTCGTTTACAGTGTCCTTAGCCACATGGGCCACCCCGTATTGAACGGGATATCAAATTACAACAACCCCGGTTGGGTCAATCCTGCCGCCCTTTTCTTTGGCGTTGGTTTTTACTTTAACCTCTCCATGTTTCTCTCAATCCAACTCCAAAATCGAAGGCAGCTCCATGTTTGGGTCCTTGGGTTTTTCGCAGTCTTCGGATTGGCATTTGGCTTGATATGGTGGGGTATCGGCGGTGCGACTGCCGTAAGAGTTTTGAATTCGGACACTCTGCAGTGGATATTCAAGCCCGCAAGTTTGGCCACTGAAGTTCTTGTGGACACTTTTGTTCACCGTAACGCCTTACTGGCAACCAGTTGGCTCTGCTTTGCCTACATTGGCTCCTTGTTGCCTATGTTTTTGACGAAGGCAAATTGGTACGAGCAATCGATTGTGAGTTCTGAAAGGATCACTCGCTTGAGAGCCGCTGCCAAAGGTGGAATCTCGGGAGTCCTTGCCGAGAAATCATCAGAAATCAAGCATCGGACGAGCCGCGAATATACGGTGTCACCGTTTGGCGCAGGTGCAGTCGCACTGTTCTGGGCCCATCTGTGTGCGGCGGCAAAGCGTCCGTTTTATAACTTCGTCCTTCCGATGGTCGGTGGTTTGGCACTCGGCATATTTGGAGGCTTGGCAAGCCAAAAGAACCCCGGCATGGAATGGATGGCCTATGGAGCATTTGGAGGCATTGGCGCCTATGCAACGATGCTCTTTATGCAGATTGCCCGAACCGGTACGGAAGCGGCCATTCGCAGACGTGAATTGCTGAGCCCGTTGCCGATTCCCGGTTGGAAAGCCGTTACAGCAAACCTTGGCGTTCCTCAAATCGCAATGACCCTTTTTGGACTCGGAACCGCTTTGGCCTATGCTGCCACCCGAGCTCCGTATGCTCTGCTCATCATGACCTGCTTCGCGGTTTTCCTACCCATCCGCACGTTTGGAAGGATGACGCTACAGTATCTGATTGTCCTGGGATACCCAGACGCCGCAGATAAGATCCAGCAAGTGGTTTCGGTTGGCGTTTACTCGTTGATGACGGTTCCATTCCTGATCTTGGAGGGACTGGCACTGATTCCCGGTCTAATCTTGCAATCGTTCTGGATCGGCATAATCAGCTTGACCTTGGTTCAAATTCCAATTATCGCGACTCTACTTTTCTTCGCCGGATTGGCCTCGGATCGAGCCATCGCTACAGGCGAGCCGGTCAATCTACTTCGTTTGATTACCCGTCGGGCGTGAGATAGTCGGAAGCCCAAGCCACGATTTTCAAAGAACATCCGTTAAGGCACGGTTAGGATTCAACTTAAGAGAATATAGTCTGAGCTAATGCTCGTTTCCCTGCTTTGTAGCCTGACCTTGGGGCTTCCAACTTCCCATCATCCGTTTCTCCACATGCCTTCGGTCGATTCGTTCGCTAAGCATGATCCTTATGGAGTGACCATCCTGCCCGAGGGCCGATTGCTCACCCCTGCCGGATTCCCGACACCGGTCGCCCGATGGCCATACGGACTTTCCTTAAGCGCTGATGGAAAGCGAGCTTTTGTCGCGAGCGAAGGAGCTGGTCAATGGGTTAACGATTGGCAATCCAAGCCATCGGTCCTCAAGATCGCTTCCACCCGAGTTGGAAAACGAGGAAATGCCGGAGGAAGCGCTTTACGCAAGGACGGCTCACGACTCTATTGGAGTAGTGGCGAAGGCGGAGGCGTATACATCATCGACGCCAAAACCAACGAAGTCATAGATGAAATCAGCGTCGACGGCAAAATTGGAGACAAGAAGTTTGCCGACAGCTACATCAATGACGTTGCCCTCAGTTCAGACGAAAATTTCCTCTACTGCGCAGACGTCGTGAATTTTCGACTGGCGGTTATCGACTTGAGGGCCAAAAAGCTCGTCGCGTCCGTTCCGACTGGTCGATACCCCTATGCCCTAACGGTTAGTGGGAACCGAGTCTTCGTAGCGAATATTGGACAATTTGCTTACACTGCTATCCCCACCACCAATGATGTGAAATGGGATCCACGTGGACTAACCTACCCACCCTTTGCCTATCCCAGTAAGGAGGCAGAAAAGGGCGTCGATGTCGAGGGTCGGCATGTTGCAGGTCTTGGTTCACCCCATGCCGTAGAAGCGTTCTCGGTGTATGGTTACGATGTCACCAACCCAATCAAGCCGAAACTTTCTACCACCACCAAAACTGGTTCCAAGGTCGGCTCAAACGCAAGTTGGGGCAAAGTCGTGGGCGGTAGCGCTCCAAGCTACCTCGTAGCCACCGGTGACACTGTCTGGGTTTCGAATTCGAACGACGACAACGTCGAAAAGATCCAGGCTTCCACAGGCAAGATTCTTGCCCGAATCTCGCTCGAACCGTCCCCACTTGTTCATGGTTATCGGGGAGTCGAGCCAACTGGTCTTACCTTCTCGCCAGATAAATCCCGTTTATATGTTGCCGAAGCGGGTTTGAACTCGATTGCGGTCATCGACACCAAGTCCAATAAGGTTCTGGGATTGATTCCAACCGCCTGGTACCCATATAGAGTTGCCACATCAACCGATGGAAAGAAACTGGCTTGTATCTGCTTCAAGGGGTTTGGTAACGGACCTAACGCTGGCAAGAATATTCCAAAGGACCCGTATTCGGCGATGCGCGGTAGCTTCCACACGATTCCGACTCCGACAGATGCTGAACTTCACAAATTGACTCAGACGGTGCTGGCCAATAACGGCATTGTCGATGCTTCAAAGGATCGGGCGGCATTAAAATCGCCAGTTTGGAATCAGGATCCTGGAAAACCATCCGATCAGATCAAGTACGTGGTCTTCATTACCAAGGAAAACCACTCCTTTGACACGATCTTTGATCATGTTCCTGGAAGTGAAAACGATCCCAGCCTCCTGCAATGGGGATATGACCAGAAGATTTCTGCAGAGGGTCAACCCACTCTTGAGCACGTAGCGGTCATGAAGAATCACAACAAACTTGCCAACCAGTTTGTGGTGTCAGACAACTTCTACATGGAACCTGAAGCTTCCGGCGTGGGTCATCGATGGCTCATCGGCATTCAGCCGAACAACTGGTGTCAGCTACTCTACACGCTGGGTTGGAACTTCAAACTGAACACAACTGCATCGGGCCGCTTGGCATCATTCGGCAGCAATGGTTCGATGGCTCCGGAAGATTATCCTGAAGCTGGAGCTATGTGGGAGCACCTGGAACGTCACGGTGTTTCCTACCGGAACTACGGAGAGGGCTTCGAATTTGCTGGTGTAGCGGAAGACGACAACGAGGAAAAGACGGGAGCGCGAGAGGTCATCAACATGCCGATGCCGAAATCGCTCTACAACAACACCAGCCGCGATTTCCCGATCTTCAACATGAACATTCCGGATATGTACCGAGCGGAATGGTTCCGAGAGGAAGTTGACCGCAAATACGTGAAGGGTGGCGAGAAATTCCCCAGCTTCGTAAACATCTGCATCTGCAACGACCACGGAACTGGACCAAACGCCAAAAAGGGCTATCCCTATCACGCTTCGTGGATGGCAGACAATGACTATGCGCTAGGAACGATTGTCGAATACCTCTCGCACACACCTTACTGGAAGAACATGTTGATCTTGGTCACCCAAGATGACTCTGGCGGAGAACCAGACCACATCGATGCTCAGCGCAGCGTTCTTCTTGCCATCAGCCCCTGGGTGAAGCACCATACGGTATCGCACCGACATACGACGATCACCAGCATGCACCGCACGCTGTACGAAATCTTTGGTCTGCCTCCCCTGAATCTATTCGACGCCTTGTCGAACGACTTCTCCGATTGCTTCACGGATAAGCCGGATTTCACACCATACGCGGCGGAGAAGGTAGATCGCCGACTCTTCGATTGGCCCAAGAGCCGCGACAAGAACGATCCGTACTATATCAAGGCGAGAAAGTTGCCGACGATTCAGCGGGACACCTACAATCCATTTGGCGACGCTGATAAGGATTGACGCACAAGTTCTCAAACGATGGAAACCAGGCTGCATCCAGAAAGGAAGCAGCCTGGTTTTTGCATGGATATGCCTGGGATATGAGTTCCCAAGAGAATGCTAAGCTGAATCGTAGGCTTCTTTGAGCCAAGCCGCGACTTCCGTATCGACATCTTCCACTGAACTGAGGGGAACTCGGTGCGTGACCATTGCATTGAAGCTCCCAGATGCTTCCAGTCTGCCGATCGGCTCAACTCCCTTGAGGTTGATTCCCAGATCAAACCGAGTAGCGGTCGAAGGCTGTAGGATCGCAAACTGCTTCTTTCGACGTACGCTGACATAGCCTTTTTTAGGTGCATAGTCCACGTCGCTCCCCAAAGTATCTAAGACCACTTTGACCGCGTCATAGATCGGTCTGAGGCTTGCTTTGGATCCAGCGAACATCTCATCGACGGGATCAACCTCATCATCTGTGGATTTGCCTTGCAGTCGCTCGACAGATCTCAATGCAATCTGATTTGCATACCCATGGCTAACTCCATGCTGACCCTTGAGGAAGGACATCATCTGACCATGCTTCTGATGTCCAGCCTCTTGAATCAGCTCAAACCATTCGTCCAGTGTTTTGCCTGTTTTCTCTTTTAGACTCGCGATCATTTCTGCCAGCTGTTCTTCGGGACGCTTGTTCATAGGAACAGGATAACTGGATTCACCCGTTTTAACGCCACACTCCAGTTCGCGGATGATCGACACGGCTATATTTGGAGGATGCGAACAAGGGACTTAGCAAGTGCAAATTAGATAAACCAACCTCGTGAATTTACTAGTAGGCAATATATAAGCTATCATAGGCGCTATGTCAGAAGTCGACCTTATGCTCAGATTTTTCGTTCAGCTCATCGTCGTGCTGGGCGCCTGTAAGATCATTGGCTGGTTGGGTCAACGATATTTGGGCCAGACCCAAGTGGTTATGGAAATGTTGACGGGCGTTGTTCTGGGCCCTTCGCTATTTGGTCTTCTCGCACCAAAGGCTCAGGCTTGGCTTTTCCCACTCCAAGCGACTTATGTGGTGAATGGGCACGAGCAGCAGTTCCGACATCCTTCCATGTTCATCCTGTATGCGGCATCACAGCTCGGCCTTGTCCTGTACATGTTCCTCATCGGTTTAGAATTTGATCCTAAATTGATCCAATCCAGGGCCAAGGGTGCTTTGGCTGTTTCGGTGGCAGGAATTGCCGGACCTTTTCTGCTAGGTGCCATTCTTGGCTTCTTTACCCGTGATGGGTTTGGGCTGTTTACTCCCCAAATCAACATGCCCACTGCCTGTCTCTACATGGGAGCCGCTCTTTGTGTCACAGCTTTCCCTATGCTGGCTCGTATCATCTACGAAAAGGGGATTTCTGGCACATCTCTGGGAACACTCGCCTTAGGAGCAGGAGCCGCAGGGGACGTCTTTGCTTGGGGACTCTTAGCCGTAGTTTTAGCAGTTGTTAAGGGAACCTGGTCGTACGCCACTTATGCCATTGGTGGAGGCTGCCTATTCGGTTTCATGGTGCTGAAATTCGGCTCAAAACTCTTCCAATTCTTAGAGACACAGTTTCAGAAAGAAGGACACCTGAGTCAGGCCGTTTTCGTAACGGTGATGCTATTCCTGTTCGCGGGAGCATTCGTAACAGATGCGATTGGAATTTACGCCGTTTTCGGAGCTTTTGTTATTGGGGCGTCCATGCCAAAAGGCAAATTTGGCATTGCAATCCGTGAAAAACTGGAATCTGTCACTGTTGGTGTATTGCTCCCATTCTTCTTCGTGTACTCCGGGCTCAGCACAAGCTTGGGACTCATTGACTCTGCAGCGATGGTCATCGTGACAATCCTCGTCGTCGTCGCCGCAGTAGCAGGAAAAGGGATCGCCTGTGCTCTAGCAGCAAGGGCTGCGGGCGAAACATGGAGTGAATCCATGGCAATCGGAACGCTCATGAATGCTAGAGGACTCATGGAGCTGATCATCATTAACATCGGACTGCAGCAGCACGTAATCACGCCGCGACTCTACACGATCATGGTCGTCATGGCAATTGTGACAACTTTAATGGCTTCCCCAATCTTCCAATGGATTTACCGAAAACACTTGGGCTACCTCACTCATGATCCCCCCGAGATGGCTGCTGAACACATGCTGGATGCTGTCTAGCCAAGCTTCCAGAGCCGATAAGAATACGGGAATCAAGGGGTCTTTAACGACTCCTTAATTCTTTGCGAATCTCTTAACATTCGAATTAACAGCCTCTTAACGAGTTTTGAGGACACTAAAACGTCTCGAGGGACTCATTCATGCGAAAGGCTTTTACTCTTATCGAACTTCTCGTCGTGATTGCGATTATCGCAATCCTAGCTGCTATTCTTTTCCCAGTTTTCGCCCAAGCCAAGCTTGCTGCAAAGAAGACTCAGGTTCTCAGCAACGCTAAGCAGATCAGCACTGCCCAGCTGCTCTACGTCAACGACTCTGACGACACCACTCCTGCCCTCGGCCAAGGTGACTGGACAGACCACCTCTATCCTTACGTCAAGAGCGAAGATCTGTTCATGAATCCTCTCCGAAACGATTTTGACGGTGGCTGTCTCAGCTACGTCGCATCTCACCCTGGTACAGCTCCTGGTGCAGGTAGCGATGAGCCTGGTTGTAAGTACGTTGGATTTGGCTACAACTGGGGCCCAATCAAGCGACGTGGTGGCGGACTTCTCGGTCGCCAGCAGCCGAACGGACAGGGCGGATTCTACATTCCTGGCATTTCGATGACCTCCATCACTGCGCCCGCAGACATGTTTGCCTACACAGTCAGCTATGACACTCCTCGTATCACGATGGGTATTCAGTTCCTGATGTGCACCTTCAGCGGTACAAAGACTTCCGATATGTTCTTCGGTGGTCAGTACCCAGTCGCATTCGCAGACGGTCACGCGAAGAGCATCAAGTTCATGGGCGGATTTGGTGATCCTCATGCCGAGAATCACGAGTTTGCGACTCCTGCAAATCTCAGCATGATCACCGACTACTGCTCTGATCCGAGCATTCTCGTTGACCTCTCGGGTGACACCGGTGGTGCAGACGGTGAGGAAGATATCTTCCCAACCGGAACCAAGTGCAGTGACCTTCCAGGAATCTTCGCAACGTTCCCACACGGCGCATACAATCCGAGCGCAACGACTCGAACATTCTTCGCCAACTAAGCTTAGGCTTACAAACCGGCAGGGGCGGCCGCCCCTGCCCTCCCTATACAATCCATGAAATCAAAGAACTGGTTTGCCCTGCTATTCTTGGGCATTTTCGTATTTGTCATTGTTGGCTGTGACGGCCAAAAGGCTGTCATTAAGGATTCTCAAAAGACTGGACTTTCTACCGAAGAGCGCAAGTCAAAGAAGGGCGAATAGACCGATGAAGAGGAAGATTCCCATCTGGTTTGCCATCATCACAATTGGAGCGATCGGATCGTTCCTCTACATGATGGTTGATCAGCGAGCGGAAGCTGCAACGACTCAGAAGCCCAAAGTCTGGTCCAACGAAGAATGCCTTCAATGCCACACAAACAAGAAGGTACTCCGCAGAATGCAAGATAAGCGCGGAGATCCATCCTACTGCCAAGCCGCATACGATCGAATGGCAAAAGATTCGGCTGCAGGGGACAAAACAACCTACACTAAGTAAGTTTGAACGCTCTTCAAGATCTCAACGCTAAACTCGATCGCGCGGCTCATCTCATTTCAGAGTCGCGTGATCGAGAAGCGGTTGCTACACTCGCACCAGTTATTGAGGCCGTCCCACAGAATGGCCATGCCCAACTGATGATGGCTCAAGCCCTCACCGGTTGTGGTCGGGAAGACGATGCGTTCCCACACCTTCTTGCGGCAACAAATGATTCCAATTCGGCCGGTATGGCCCTGGGAATGCTTGGTTACTGGCACCAGTCACGCGGCCAGTTCGAAGAAGCCCGATCTCGATTCGTTCAATCGATTGCCGTTCATCCGAACCAATCACTTGCCTACTACGGCTGGTCACAAAGCAATCGAACGACTCTGGATCAACGATCTGTATTGGATCAGGCTCAATCGATCATTGATCGTCCAGAACTTGCCCCTGAAGACCGAATGATCCTTCACTACGTGTTGGGCAAAGGTTACGCCGATTTGTCGGATTACGAATCTTCCATTAAGCACTACGATTTGGCCAACGATTTGGCATTTGAACAGTCGCTCCAGGGACGTCCATTCGACCGTTCAAAATACTCCCAAACTATCGACGGCACACTCGCGACATTTAACAAGCAGTTCTTTTTAAGACTTCGTGGAACTGGTTCCAATTCTCGCAAACCGATTTTCGTTGTCGGCATGATGCGCTCTGGAACAACTTTGGTTGAACAGATTCTGTCTAGTCATCCATCCGTGACCGGTGCTGGTGAGCTTGACTTCTGGTTGGATCATGGACCCAGATGCTTTGATCTAGTCAAACGTGATGTTGATTTTAAAAGGGTCGTACAAGCAGCTTCGATGTACCTCCAAGTGCTTGATGATTCAGGCAACGGGGCAGAGCGCGTTGTGGACAAAATGCCTCAGAACTTTCAGATGGTTGGTCTGATCCATACTGCATTTCCGAAGGCCCCTATCATTCATGTACGGCGCAACCCGATCGACACTTGTTTGTCAATCTACACCAACGCCTACCAGGAATCTCCTGCCTTTGCCCACCAACGCTCAAGCATCGTATTTGCCTACCGCCAATATCAACGGATGGTCGCCCATTGGCGAGCGGTCATTCCTGCGAATAGATTTCTAGAGGTTGACTACGAAGAGCTTGTCACCAATCCAGAGCCCCAAATAAGGAAAATCCTTGCCTTCAGCGGGCTGCCGTTCGACGAAGCTTGCCTCCGTCCGGAAGATAACCAGCGGGTAGTCACGACCCCGAGCCTTTGGCAGGTCCGGCAGCCGGTATATCGCAGTTCGGTGGAAAGATGGAAAGTATATGAGCCTTGGCTCGGCGAGTTTGCCGAGCTCAAACTTTCCTAATCTTGCTTGGAGAAAGTGGTTGTTCCTTCTGCACCGGTATGAGTCATGGACTTCTCATCGGCCGAAACTTCCAAGTCGTAGGCTTTGAAAATGGTCTGGAGAGCATCTCCTTCGACTTCCTTCTTGGTCTTCGGAAAGTTCTCAGCTGACATTCCCATATATGTTTTCGGCTTGAGAGTCACTTTCGTTCCGCTCTGGCTCCAGTCTCCGGTGTATTCGACTTCTTGAAGTTTGGCCGTGTACGATCCATCACCATTGAGTGTGAGGGAGGATTTCAAACTCCTCTTGGTCTCGGAGTATCCGATACCTTTCGACTTTTGAGCTTCTGCTGAGGGCTTGACCGATCCTGACCAGTTCCCTGCCAGCTTGCTGGATGCACATCCAGAAAGAACTATCAAGAGGCCGAGAGACATGAAGCCAAGGGAGAATACAGAACGCATATGTTGCCTAGAATGACATCCCGTAGGTTCAAATCGAACACTTACAGAGCAACCTTAACAGAACCATCAACTTCATAGGGCGAAACACGTTAAGATGAATAGGAAGCTGAGTGCCATAATTCAGCATCTTTTTGAATCAGGCGAGAACCATGTCAGAACCGCAAACCATGATCGATCCAGCGACCGTATCGGTGACGGCATACGTGAAGTTGATTCGAACGGGTGAATCGTTGCATGCCGAAGTCAGTCGTGGCCTGATGATTGACGGACTAACCGCAAGTCAGTTCAGCACCCTGAAAGTGCTGCGCCTTCGCGGCGCGTTGGCTCAAAGGGATATTGCCAAGTACCTGCTCAAAACCGGTGGTAACGTCACGGTGGTTGTAGACAATCTTGAAAAGCAAGGTCTTGTCACCAGGATTCGGGATACTGAAGATCGACGCATCGTATTCGTCAAACTCACCACCGCGGGTGAGGAGATGTTTGATCGTCTTTATCAGCCTCACTTGGCCCGAATTTGCGAAGTAATGGGGAACCTCAATGACAGTGAATTGAGCCAGCTTCAATCGTTGCTGGAAAAGCTAAATTCCGCTTCAGATGAAGCCGTTTGTTCACCGACGTGCGTCGATATCGAAGATTGATCAGCCCTTCCGGCCGTTCAGTCTGCCCCGATTGTCGTTGAGAACCCTTAGCCCCACCGAGCCTAAGCAAAAAGCCAATTTAGGAAGTTTTGCGCATGTAAATCGGAAATCCCCCTCCACCGGTTCGCCTTCGTTCCTCAGACTTGCCAACTCATGGCCTCGAAGGGAAGGAGTTTCGGGCTCATGACGACGATAGATTTATAGCTGGAGACATGATTAGTGGAAGCGTTTTCATATCAGCTGTGATTACCGCACGAACGCGTCGCAACGATCAATGAAAACCACGATTTACAACGCAGGTGCCTCTAGAATTTCTATGGTGGCCTTCCCGGCCCGGGCATTCCCTTCTCCATGACTCGAAGTTCTGTCATACGTTGACGGACAGTCTCCTCGGTCAATACTCACTGCGTTCGAACACAGTCATACCTCAGGAAAAGACTGTCCAAGTTCGCTACAGAACTTATGTCAGGAGAATGGGAATGAGACTTTCTATAGAACCAATCAAATCCTCGCCGCAGGCGAGGATTTGATTCCGGAGCCTCTTCCCTGCGATGTTTTGGCTCCGGCCAAAAATCGTGGGGAAGAGGTTGGAGATGGGGTTCCGGGCCAAGTGGGTTGGTTGATTTCCACTTGGCAAATCAATCTTACTTACCTTGCCTGGCTAACGCACCGATGGTAAGCAATCATCGTCACACAATGCATCCATCCCGATTAGGGTCGATTCGCCAGCCCGTCTCGGATAGTCTTGAGGGTTGCTTCTCGCTCTTCTCCGACAATGACCATTCTTGGAGCTCGAACCCTCTCATGCCCCCAGCCAACTTCCTGCTGAGTCAACTTGATGAGCTGCACGAACTTGGGCACGACGTCCAATTTCAGGAGCGGTAAGAACCACTTGTAGATCGCCTCAGCTTCAGCCCACTTGCCTTCCATACAAAGGTTGTAAACGTCTACTGTCTCCTTGGGGAAAGCGTTGACCAATCCCGCAATCCAACCGACGGCACCCATTTGAGCCGCTTCGACGAAGAGGTCATCAACCCCCACGAAGATCGCGATTCGGTCACCCAGGAGGAATTTGATCGCGGTCACTCGGCGAACATCGGCACTGGATTCCTTAACGGAGTGTAGGTTTGCATTCTCAGCCGCAAGCTCTTGAAGCTGCTCAGGTGTGATATCCACCATGTAAGCAATTGGGTTGTTGTACAGCATGCACGAAAGGGATGTCGCTTGGAAGACCGTGTTAAAGTGGTTCTTCTGCTCTCGCCAATCCCCCTTGTAGACATAAGCGGGGAGGACCATCAGCCCCTGACAACCAACTCTCTCAGCTGCCTGAGCCAATTCTGCTGCCTCTGAGGTACTCAATGCCGAGATACCGGCAACGACCGGAACGCGGCCGGCAACTGCCTTGACGCACGTTTCCATGATCGCAACTTTCTCGTCGAAGCGAAGAGTTGCTCCCTCACCAAGCGATCCAAGTGGCAGAATTCCGGTGCAGCCGTTATCCACGAGCCAAACCACATGCTTGGCGATCGCCTCGTGATCCACACTCAAATCCTCTTTAAACTGCGTGGTGATCGCAGGTATGACTCCCTTCCATTCCATATCTTTTCCCTCGTTTTAGTTTTCCGCTTCTGATTCTGCCTCGAAACCGGCCAGCGGAACCGGTATCAGGGGTGGACGAACAGTTCCCTGCTCCCACCCGTAAAGAAAACGTGTCGCTGCGCCACAAATGCGACCCTGACAGGCTCCCATCCCACATCGCGTCTGAAGCTTGGCTGATCGGACATCTCCGACTGACTCTAGATCATGTACCGTGACATCTTCGCACCGACAAATGATCGTAGAGGGCTGGGCCAGGTTCTTTATCTCTGGTCTAATCGCGAACGCTTTGTCCAGGTTGTCTGCAAAACGAGTCCACTTGGCTTTCTGCCCAAGCATCCGATCGGCCAAGTCGGTTCGCCCTACTGCCGCATGCCCTGCAATCGCTCCCTCAATCTCGCTAAGATCGACTCCACCGATTCCGGTTGGCTCGCCAGCACAGAAGATATCTTCAACTGAAGTGCGCTGGTTTCGATCGACTTCAACTTTGCCGTCTACAATCTGACAGCCCAAGAGCATCGGTAATTCGATGTTGGGCACAAACCCGTAGGCACAGGCCACATAATCGCAAGCAATTGTCTTACGTTTCCCGTTCGTTTCCACTGTCACGGATTCCACCTGATGCGTACCAGTTGCTTCAACGATCCATGATCCCGCTTTGAAGGTTCCCATCGTGTCAAGAAGCAATGGTATGGCTTGGTTCAGCTTGCTGGGAACAGATGCCAAAGAAATTGAGAAGCTGATGAGAGAGGACCAAGGAGCCTGTTCAAACAAGCCAACCACGTGAGCACCCGCTTGCTTGAGGTAGGAAGCCACCGCTAACAAGAGGGGTCCGGTTCCGGCAAGGACTATCCGCTTACCTTTAACATCCAAGCCACCTTTGACCATGGCTTGCAGTCCGCCAATCCCCATCACATTTGGCAACGTCCAGCCTGGAAATGGCAAAAATAGCTCTCGTGCACCGACGGCCATGATCAGCTTTTCAAAGCGGAGGACGGTTCTTCCAGATGATCCCCAGCCATACAACGTTCCAGATTTGGGGGCATCGTAAATGCTGGTACCGCCAATGAAGTCAATCCCAGCTTTCGCTGCTTCATCGGCCTTCTGTCGAACTCCGGCGTTCAATGATCCGTGGCTACCGCGATAGATCTGACCACCGGGAAGAAGGTTATCGTCAACAATTCCCACCTTCGCACCCGACTGCACGGCAGCAAGTCCAGCCGCGATACCGGCTGGTCCCGCTCCCACGATCAGGACATCGAAGCACTTAGGATTAGGCATCTGTTCTCACCTCCATCCCCTCTTCGCAGACGGTCATACAAGCTCGAACGTAGGAGTCGCCGTTTACTCGGACTCGACATTCGTAACAGATTCCCATTCCGCAAACCGGTCCTCTAGCCTGTCCATCCACTGATTGACGAAGGCGACTCAGGCCCGAATTCAAGATTGCTGAGGCAACGGTTGTCCCCGCATCCACTTGAATGGCGCTTCCATCGATGACGACGTTAATTTTCGTTCCCATCAATGTGCCTCCCGATTGGATAGACCATAGGGAGTTCGATCAATAGCCGAATCTAAACCGGCGACAATATCTGCAATAAGCCGTCCGGTGCCGACCGATGTGGTGATCCCCAGCCCTTCATGGCCTGCTGCAATCAAAACGCTCGGGTCATCTTCAGTCGGCCCGATAATCGGCAACTTGTCCGGAGTGGTAGCCCGAAATCCGACCCAAGTGCGAATGATGGAGAGCTTTCCGATCTCGGGAAGATAATCTTCGGCACGCTTGACCATCTTGCTAATCAATTTGCGATCAATCTCCGGATTCCAGCCAACAAATTGTCGAGACGAACCGAGCAATACTTGGCCTGTCGCTCGCGGTTGCGCATTGAATGCCACCGATTCGCTGGACATTTCGTGGGCACTCTTGAGATAACCCAATTCGATAAGCTGGTGCCTTACCATGCCTGGGTACCGGTCAGTGATCAACAAATGCCCCTTCCTGGGTTCGATGGGTAATCCGTGGGTTAGTGATGCGGCCCGATCGCCTGTTGCATTCACCAGATGCTTTGCAGTAAGGAGTGTCCCATCGGCCAACGAAACCTGTTCGTTCCCCATACTGACTACCGCCTTACCTTGGATCAACGTCGCCCCGCGTTGGATAGCGTGATTGAGCATCCAAGACGCGGCGGTCATGGGATAAATCACACTGTCGCTGGGAACCAACAAGCCACCTGCGAGACCCTTTCTAAGGGATGGTTCGGCATCCGCAAGAGATTGCGAATCCAAGATTTCTGTTCGCACCCCGTACGATGCGTACGACTGTTTTTTATCTCCCACGTGGGCGAACTCTTCTTCATCCGTGGCAACCCACATGGTCCCAGTGAATCTGGGCTCGCAATTCGCATCCAATTGGGGATAAAGCCCGTTCCAGAGGTCCTGGGAATACTTGGTCAATCGGAATTGAGCGGGCGAATCGTCCATGGCGACAACATGTCCCATGCCAGCGGCAGTTGATCCTCCCCCGATTGGCCCCTTTTCGATGAGGAGAACCTTTTTAAAGTGTTCGGATAAATAGAAGGCACAGGCACATCCGACAATGCCACCGCCGACGACGATAGCGTCGTAAGCTTTGGTCACGAGTGAAGCTCCTTCCATCTCATGTCTGTGTGTCCCACCCGGGTCGGGCTTACTCATTTTCACCCATTGAACAGCTCATTTTCAGCATTCTGAGCCAGATATGGATTCGATGTCGGGAATGGACTATATTAGCATTAAATCATTCAATGTTGAATGATCTAACTTCCATGTCCGACCCATAAACGAATCAAGGTGCGGAGCAAAAAAGCTCAGCACCCTGACTGATCGACTCAAGCAAAGTCGCCTTAATATTTGCGGGTTTCGACGAGCTTCTTGGCGTTGGTTTCGTCAAACTGATCGTCCTGCATGACGGTCTTCTTCGGGAGCTTCTTCTTGGCGATCGCGTCATTCATAGCATCGAACAGACCCGGCCCGAGGAGCGCCTTGCACTCGACACAGAAGTTTGCTTTGCCATCGGCAACTGCCTGAACCATCGTCTTCTCGCCGTCGATCGAGGCAATCATAATGTCCTTACCAGGCTTCAAACCAGCCTCTTCAATTGCTTGGATTGCACCGAGCGCCATATCATCGTTATGGGCGAAGACGGCATTAATGGACTTGGCATCGCTCTTCAAGAACGCTTCCATCACCTCTTTGCCCTTGGCCAGCTCAAACTTCCCTTCCGCATCCTTGGTGATCTTGATGCCAGGGTACTTGGCGATCTCTGCTTCGAATCCCTTCTTTCGCTCTAGCTGCGGTGCCGAACCAATATTGCCTTCGATCTCGGCAATGTTGCCTTTGCCGTTCATCTTCTTGGCGAGGAAATCTGCACAGCGTCGGCCCTCTTCCACGAAGTCTGATCCCACCAGGGTTGCATAAAGACTGTCGTCCTTTACAGTAACTGCTCGATCGGACAAAACGACTGGGATACCGGCATCCTTGGCTTCCTTGAGCACTGGCTCAAAGCCGGTCACAACGACAGGAGCGAGGATGATGCCATCCACCTTCTGAGCGATGAACGTATGAATTGCCTTGATCTGGTCTTCTTGCTTGCCGTGTCCATCTGCGAACATGAGCTTGATTCCGCGTCTCGTCGCTTCATCTTTGACCGATCCCGTCTCAGCGGTTCGCCATCCGCTCTCCGCTCCAACCTGAGCAAATCCGATAGTGAGCGACTTGCCTTCAGCTTTGCCTCCGGTAGCGGGTGCTCCATCGGTCTTAGCGGCGGTTCCGCTATCCGTCGACGACGAACTGCCGCAACCGGCAAGCATGGAAAAGGCGAGAAGCGAGCCTAAGCTCATAGCGATTGTTTTACGGCTGTACATCTTTGTCCTTAGTGGCAGCGATTTGCTTTATTCCACAAACCCTATGAGCATAACATATCCCTCGCGTGTACGTCTGGGAGTTGCCGGCCACCAGAGTTCTTGGAATGGCATCAGCCCGAGGAGCGCGGTTTTCAAACCGCATCAGGTACGCGGAATTTATTCCGCACGTTCCTTGAGCTCTGCGCAGGTCAAATACCGGCATTCGGAAGTGAACTGCCCCATCTGCTCCGGTCCTTCAGACCGGGGATTTTATGGTGGAT
>Ga0007854_10000978_pt1 | contig 18569 bp, 14 predicted proteins | sample CryBogCBH12Aug08_FD_60382 | JGI IMG/M metagenome (GOLD analysis project Ga0007854, IMG submission 60382) | Freshwater microbial communities from Crystal Bog, Wisconsin, USA - CBH12Aug08 | ecosystem: Environmental > Aquatic > Freshwater > Lake | place: Crystal Bog, Wisconsin, USA | collected...
CCTGCTCTGAGTTGAAGGGGTCAATATCGGGTGAAGTAGTTGAAGCCGCTTTCTCTGGCTCAGGTGCGCTATTGGTCTGTTGCTGCGCCTTGGGGGCCTCTGCCGTAGGTGTTTCACTTACATCCTCGTAGTGTACGTTATCAATAGTTAGCTCAGCATGTAGGGCTTTGAGCTCAACCTCATTAGTAGCAGTCCTGAAGGTGAAGTTAGGGTCTTGGGCAACCTTTTTCTCTATGGCTGCTTGAATATCTCTAACCATCTTACTCTCTTGCCATTTCAACCTACCGGAGGCATTTTCTTTTTTGTAAATCGGATTCATTGTTGTTGTTCGTTTATGAATTTAACTAACTTTTCTTTGGACCTGTTGTAAGCCTCTACAAACTCTGCATCAACCTTAATCTTATCTGGCTCTGCATGTTTAAGCCTTTTTAATCCCTGCACTACTGAGTTAGGGTAAAAGTCAAAAACCTTCTTGGCTATGTGTCTAATGCTTAGCTTAAGGTCGTAGTGTAATAAACAGTACACTATATGCCTTGCATCAGTAACTTTGTAGTTGTTTCGGGCTCTTTTTATTGTGTTGGGCATTATGCCGAAGTCGGCTCCCACAATCTCGAATACTTTATTCACATCGCTAGTTTTATGATTGTCGCTATTGCCTATATGATTAAGTATAGCATCACTAAGCTCCTTAACAGAATGTTTCTTTAAACCTTTCTGTATGTTCTTAAGCAGTACCTCTATATCTTTTTTGTCTGACTCCACCATATAATTAAAATAGTGTACGAATATAGTAATTTTTAGTGTACAAAAGAAAAGTGTAACGATTTAATTTCTAATGACTAAATTTGCCTAAATGATTTAAAAGTGTGTATATGGATAGGCCTACATTTCAAAAGAATAAAAACGCAAAACAAGTTGCTTTCAATCAGATTCGTGGTAGATTAGTAGAGATTAATCATGGAGACAATGGCTTTTCTTCTGTTACGATAGAAGTTGGTCATGAATCAATAAGAACAGTTAACCTAGTCACCAGGGCTGAAAACTTTAAAAAGTTTATTGACGGCATTGAGCTGTACGATAGAGTTGAGGCTAAGTTTTATATCGTATCGCACAATAAAAATGGTCGCTGGTACACTAGCGCTCAGATATTAGACCTTAACGTAGATTCCTTCGACCCTGAGTTCAACGGACAATAAAAAACATAAAAGGCCTACTATAACTTAGCAGGCCTTTTAAATTGCTCCATATCGCTTAGGCTCAGGAAAGTCTGAAGTTCAAATCCTTGCTGTTTAAAATAGAGTATCTTGCCATTGTCTAGGATATACTTAATCGGTATCTTCCACTCATCAACCTGGTCAATAAGCCTTATGGTGTGAAACTTCTTGGCCCTGTCAAGTAGGTTGTAGTTAAAACCATACGAGTTGCTGAGTATATGTAGGTGCTTCTCCCTATCCCTTTTAATCTCCATAATCTTTGTTCCTAGGTTAACTACGCCTAGTCTCCTTCCCTTGCTCTCAGAATTGAGTTTAAGGGTTAATATAAGCCTTTTACCGTTGTTATGGATTAGGATTAAATTGCCTTGGTCATCGCCAATAGATGTTATATCATCCTTAGCCTTTGGTGCTCTCTTCTTTGCCATATTGCTTATTTTATACGAGTTACTTTAAGGATTGGCATACCATCTTCCATGTATTGGCCTATCTTAAATTCTTTGGGGCTAGTCTTAGCGAACTTGGTCAACTCATTGGTTACTGTTTCCAATTTGTCTAGGGTGTAGGTGCCGCAGCAAAAGATTTCTTTTAACTCCATCGCCTCTAGGGGCAGTACTAATTTTTGAATAGATAACATATAGTTTACGTTTTAGGGTTTGGTTAGATTATGCTTGGTTGTTAGTGTTTAGAACGTATAGGAAATAAGAATCGTTCATTATGCTGGTGTCAATCTTATCAGGGAAGGACTTTGTGAGGCCTTTAATCTCAACATTGCAGATGGGATTACCCTTTGCAGTTAACCTACCTGTATATCTCACAATAAGCTCGTAGTCCATCTGCTCTACCATATAGCCCTTTTTCTCGAAGGTCTTTTGATTTTTGGCTAGTGAACAGAACTTAGCTTTTTCGTACTCTCCATACATAAAGCATGGTCCGAACTTGCCATTGACTATTTTCTTGGTGCAAAACTCTAGCATGTTATTATCAGCCTTCCTATACAAAGACAGTTCGCTAACCTTCCTGATTAAATACCCGCCATTAGCCTCTTGCTCTTTCATGAGTTTAAGCATATTCTCAAAACTTCTTAACTCTTCACTTTGAGCCTGGTCACATAAACCTCCCCAAGAATAGTCATCCTGACAGTCAAAATAGTTCTGCATACGAGCCTCGGTATTGGTAGCGAACTCCTTTTTAAAGTCTGCTAGTTTTTGTTCTAGGCGCTTTATTACAAGTTCTGAGTTGCTTGATTCTAGGGCGTTTGGGGTGTTTTGGGCTGAGGATTTCATATAGTTTTCGTTTTATTGTTTATACAAATGTATAAATAATATTCCAAAAAACAACAAGCAACAAATATTTTTTTTGCGCTTGTTGTAAAATTATTCCTTGGTGGTGTCCTTTTTAACCTTTGGTCTATTGAAATACCTGTAAAATAAGTACCCTCCTATGCCAAGGCCTAATATCACAACGATAGGGTGTAAGCCTCCTTTGGATGGACCAGCCGATGTTTTTAATTCAGTTATCATCTTTTGTTAATTTTAAATTTTTCACTGTTTGGTTGAATCTCAATGCACTCATAAAGGTCTGTGCGTAGGCCGTTAGGTTGGTCAGGCTCATAGCCATCAAATACCTTCTGGTAGGTCTTAGGGGCAATCTTGCGTAGTTGCTCGAAGTTTACCTCAACCTCTTTAGCCTCGTAGGCCTTTTTAAGTTCCTGCTCTATAGTCAAAGCCTCTGGGTCAATCTTAGCCTCTTGCTCAATCGCCTGAACATCGTTTTTAATCTCAGCAGCAGTTACCGGAGGTGGGGCTGTGTTTTTGTCGGTGTCATTAACGTGGTCCAGAATATCCGAACATACCCATTGGTCTAACCTTTTAAGTTTAGCTAATGGCTGACTTACGTTCAATCCTTCTTCTTGGGCACTCTCTACAGCCTTAAAAGCTGCGTTAACGTCTGCAATAGCCTTTTGGGTTTCAGCAGGTAGTTCTGTCTCCTTTACGTTGTTGCGCTCCAACAAGGTCTGGTATGCTAATTTAAACATATACTTAGGTTTTATTGGTTTTACAGATTATTTTGCTAGTTTAAGTGCCTTTTCCAAAGCAGATAGTAACTTACGTGTCTCAGCAATAAGTTTCTCAATCTCAGCCTTAGATACCTCACCTTTTTCTAAACGGTTATGGATGCTATCCTCAACCTTCTCAGCTGCGGATTCAATCTTTTCTTTGTTCTTTGTTGCTTCGGTCTTTTTAGGCTCGTTCTCCTTGGCTTTTTTAGCCTCGTCACGCTTCTTCTTTGCTTCCTTGGCCTTTTCTATCAACTCTTCGCAGTTGTACTCAATACGAGCCTTTTCAGCAGGTTTTGGAGCAGCCTTCTTAACCGGAGCCTTGCGCTTTGGTTTTGCTTCACCTTCAGCCTCTAGTTTAGCTAGTTCAGCCTTAGCCGTTTTTAACTCTTCTTTAGCGAAGTCAACCTCATCCTTAGGAACGCCAGGAGACGAAATAACTAACTCGTAAGATTCTATTTCTTCTTTAAGTTCGTTGATTTTAGCAATATTGCCACCTTGGGCATACCTTGATTTCTTTTTCATTTTATATGTGTTTAAGTTACCGCCTTGTCCGTAATAGTTGTCGTTATTAAATAAAGCCTTGGTTTCTTCTTTATCCAGGTCTTTTAAATCCTTTTCGTAAACCTCTAGGTTATCTTTTTCATCTAATGTTTTTTGCGCCTTGGCATCGTACATGCTGTTTTTAACAATACTTTTTAATGTGCCATAACCTAAGAAAGTTAAATCTCCATTAGCACGTTTTTTAAAAACGCAAGGGGTTTCTCCGATAGCCTTAGGTTTTTTGCCTCTAGGTCTATCCTCCGCTTTCATTATAACAATCTTTCTGTCAGGTAGGTTGATAGTGCCATATCCTTTCAAAGATTGCTCATACGTCAAGCCTACAGGGTTAACGCCATCAAAGTCGTAGTATTCTAAGGTGCCTAGGTCATTCATTGTCAAACCGAACCTATCCTTCAGCTCACCCTTTAAACCTTCCAGTCCTTCAGAATTGTTATTGGCAATATCACCAATGATGTTTAAAATAAGTTCTTCAAGTTCCTCGGATTGCTCAAACCCAACTTTATTAATGGCCTTTTCTACTAACTCAGGGTTGAACATAAGCTGTAAGCCATCTATATAGTGCTCAATATACTTGCTACCTGCTTCTTCAATCTCTCCGTTAGGATAGTAGATATAACCTTTAAACTCTTCCATTTTTACGAAATTTGCGTTAAATATACTAAATTTTTCATTCAATATTATTATTATTCGCTTTTTCTAGCCTCCGATAGAGCTATGGCAATAGCCTGTTTAGGGTTAGTAACTACCTTACCATGTGTCTTTAGTTCGTGCTCCTTAAACTCGTGCATAACCTTAGCAACTTTCTTTTGGTCAACCGAACCTCCTTGCCTATAAATAGGCTCGATAATATTATTGTCAACAAGTTTCTTAAACGCTTCGAAAGATAATGTATTTCCAGATACCCCACCTGAAATCCTTTCTAGGTTTGAAAAATGGTCAGAAACTCGAACAACAAGGTTGATAGGGTAATCTTCGTAAACAAATATATCACGATATAGCTTCTTTTCATCCAATACTTTAGCTTTTAATGATACATATTGACTTAAACCATTAGTTAAAACAGTCTTTATCTTAACGTCATTAAATCCCATATCTGAAAACATTTTTCTTACTTTTTCGTCATGGTCAAAGTTTGCGTTATACTCATTCTTATCAAAGGCGTTGGTTCGAACATAACCTCCTTTGGCATACTTCAATCTTGCGTGTCCTGTTGGAGCATAAGTAGTGCCATGGTCTTTGTCTATATTTTTTAAATAGGTTTCTATTTTTTCATTCCATACATCTAGTGCTTCATATATTTTATGGTAATTATCCTCATACCATTCCCTATATGCCACTTCGTTTTCTTCTTCATTTGGCATCTCTTCTCCATCTAATCCTTCACCTGTTTCAATTAAAACATCTAATGCTGAAATATTATCATCTATGGAGGTGTAACCTATGTCGATTTCGTCAACAATAGGTATAAAGGGTATTTTTTTTAATCCACTTTTTTGTAACTCAATATTTGCTATTATCAAATTTGTTTCATTTTTTCCAAATACATCACTATTTTTAACCATTCTATCTATTTGCGAATGGAACTCGTGTCGTACTCTAGCTAAGTTAGATAAAGCACTATGCTGCTCTTCTGTTAATGTGGTTATCTTTGAATTTTGCTTATTTCTATTGTCAGCATATCGCTGTTTAGCTTCGAACAGTCCTCCATTGGCATACTTTGGCTCAACTCGGTGTTTTTCGATGGTCAATTTTAAATCGCTAGGCAAATCAGAATAGGGCTCATTGATAAGTTTTAGGTATTCGCTTCTTTTTTTACCCTTGAAGTGGTCCGTTATGAAATGTTTTCGGGCTCCTTCTGTCCAATATTCATTCCACAAGGAATAGGTTTCCTCTGGATATGGTTGAAGTAAAGAAGAATTGTGTCTATTGTCAATCCATTTGGCTACAACCTCCTTTACCTTTTTAGGCAAAGAATTATACCCTAAACTTGCCATATCGCTTAGTTCAGAATCGCTGTACTCTCTAAAGTTTCCAGATAGAAATTCTACTCTCTCCCTCTCTCCTATTAGATTATTATAAATATTTGCGTGTTCACCTTCAGGAACATACCCACCATCCCTAAATTTCTTAGGTTTGGTAGGGTCGTTATAATAGAATCCTTTTACACATCCAACCACCTTAGTTCCTTCAGGGATAGTTTGAAATACGCAGTCGTCTAGTTTCTCTGAATAGCCTAGGCACTTATACTTGGTTCCATCTTCATGGTAAAATACATGGTCCTTATGCTCATTAGAACGTCTATTAACAGGTACTCCATCCTTGGTATAAACTAACTCGTATGGGTAAATATCGTACTTCAAACCCATCTTAGTGTAGGTCTTGGCGTTTTCTTCGGCTGCCTCTTTGGTTTTAAAAACAATGGCGTTTCTTACTGAGCCATCCTTAGCATAAACCACTAATTGAAACTTGCCCTTAGATTTCTCTACTGGACCACCTTTTTTAAACTCTTGGCCATGATAGGGATTAATGCTACCCCCACAGCAGAACTTCTCTGGGGTTAGTAGCATCTTCTCTACAATCTTTAACCTGGCCTTTAATACAGGTGTAGGGTTCTTGGCAATCATCTTTTTAATAGTCATCACCCTTGCTTTTAACTGTTCAACAGTAGGTTTATCAACCTTAATCTGTTCAGCAGGTAGGGCACCACTCTCTCCGTTGAATACCGCACTATATTTTCTATCCCTAGGCATTTCGATACCGCCTCGCTCAATGATGTTAGAGGTCAAAGAATCTACTACCATATAACCATCAACGGCATTTTTAATCTCATCCAATCCTTTTTTACCAGTTGAATAGAAATCCTCGATAACCTCTGCTGGTACATACCTACCTTTGGCTCCACCTCTTTGGAAACGGCCTAATGCCCTTTCGACAGATACCTCCTTAGGAATATCCATGAATACAATAAATACCTTATAGCCTAAGCCCTTGATACGTTTGATTAATGGTATGTACTTCTTGGCATTGCTCATCGTTCCATCGTAAAGCAAATCGTGCTTACATGGTTTGTCAAAGGTGTCAATAAGTTCATTAACAACATCTCTACTCTCTTGGTGTGTGGCAGATGCGTTCCATCCTTTGTACTCAGGTATGCGCTCACGAACTAGGTCAGCATCAATATGGAAAATCTTATCGCTAGTTAGGTACTCTCCATACTTCTTAAGGAACGAGCTCTTGCCTGAGCCTGGTGCTCCACCGGTCAATACAGCTATAGGGGTGTCGTTACTTATGCAAACAGCATCCTTTGTCAAGTCCTTAATGATTTCGTCATGTAACTTAATGCGCTCAGGCGTGTACACAAGTTGCTTATTGCCATCTGCATCAATAACCTCTACGGTATGTAATAACTTGGTGTCCGGTTCGTTCTTAGCAATGTTTTCTAGGTGCTCTAACGCTTCTTTGTCAATCCTTGCTAGGCCTTTTTCATCCAACAATGGACCGTTAGGCTGTTTATTGGCACTCAGGTTAGGCTTAACCTCCGATAACAAGTAGTTTAGACGTTTGAACTCGTCAACAAGTTTAAATACTGGTTTCTCAACAATATTCTTTTCTAATCTTTGTTGTATGATGTACTCAGTCTTAATCTTAAGTGCTTCTTCGCTGGTTAATTTTTCCTTAGATGACTCAACCTCTTTAACCTTTTCCTCTAAGAACTTAATATGGCTTGGTAAGTCCATAACTCTTAGCTTACTAGGTACTAAGTATGAATTAGTCTCTCTAATCAATGTTAGGTTAGCAAGGTTTAACTCATCGAACCAATATTGTTTACTTGGTGGGTAGCTGTGCTTGTTGCTATAATATCCCTCAGCCTCCTTCTTAGGATTTCTACTCCATTTTGCTTCAATCTTCTTGCCTTCGTCATCCAGTTGTTTGGTGAATATCTCCCTAGCAAGTGCCAGATGGTTTTTAATCAACTCAGGTGCGAACTCCTTGGCGTTAACGTCAATCTTTGACTTACCAGGTCTGTATTGCTCAATAAAGTCATGTAGATTCTCTGCGTAGTTAACGATGGTGTTAACACTATGAATGATTTTATTCTCCCTCTTGATAAGGTTTTTAATATCGGCAATCTCATTGTCGATAGCATCTACATCATCAATAGTTTCTAACTCAGCCAATACAGCAGGGTCTTTAATCAATGCCATCTTAAGCTCCTTAGGGTTGAAATCCTCAGTCTTAAGTACGTTAGTCCTTCCATCGGACTCCCATATAGTGTTTATACGGCTAGTTTTTTCCTCTAACTTTTGGAACATGAAAATATCCATAGAGTCAATCATCAAAGGATTAACAATACGAACATTTTTAAACTTGTTACCTTGTCTGTAGATACGTCCTTCTAACTGTTGAATATCGGTAGGGTTCCAATCTAACCAGCAGTTAAACAATGCACTAGAATGGGCTTGTAGGTTAATACCCTCCTTAATGGTAGAGCTACCTATTACAATTTTCATCCTTTGTTCCTCAGGCAATGTTTCCAACTCCATAGTGGTCGGATTAAATATCTTACCTAAGAACAGATTTTTAACGTGCTCCTTAGCCTCATCCTTAGGTAATCCCTTAGGTGTAGGCGTAATCAATTTACTAGATATAATACCTACCTCATGTTCCTCAAATCCTGCCTCACGAATTAAATACTCTCTTAACAATGGGAAGAAATGTACCCCTCTATCCATGTAGATAACTACCCCGGACATTGCTGTTCCTTCTTTTTCGTGGTATTCTTTGATAGTCCTTATAGACTCAATAACATAAGTCAGTTTGTTTGAAGTCTCTACATACTCTTTGTAGGTAGGTGTGCCTAATCCTGAGCACTCAAATATATATGGGCTTAACGCTAGGTTACGGCTATGGTTCATAGCCTTCAATAACCTTACGCCTGTTTTCTCATCCTTGCTTAAGCTATCTTCAGATAACTCAACGCCTTCTGCTTTGGCTGCATCTTCATTTTCCTCATCAAAGTCAAAGTTTAATGTGCACAAAGCAGATTCGTCAATCTTGCCATCAGCATAAGATTTAACTCGGTCCATCAAATCTTTTTGTAATGGGCTTAACTCGATGGTAGCATTAACCTGCTCTTCATCAGGTAGGCTAATCCTTACTCCATCAACAATCTTGCTCTTCAATGGAATGACAATCTTATTTGGCCTTTGTACGTTAACCTCTTCACCAGTTTTGTAATTAATGAAGTTTCTAATTAAACTTTGTAATGACAATAGGTTATTGAATCCCATAATAACCTGCCTTCTTTCAGGTCTGAGTCGGCTATTGATAATCAACTCGTAGCTAATACCTACATAAGTGTCAAAGAATGTAGTAAGGTTATTCAATCCCATAGATTTTAACTTATGGAATCCAACCATGCTCAGCATTGAGTAAATCTCTAATGGACTATTGGTGAATGGCGTAGCTGTCAATAACAATGTGTTACCGCCTCCGCTATGCTTTTGGATGTACTGAGTAAGCATGAAGGACTTGATACCTGTAAACGAAGGAACGCCACTAGAAATTTGATATTGGCTTCTTGCCTTAGTTTCTTTTTCAGAATTACCTAGGTTTTCTTCTTTCTCACCTTTAACGGCTGTAAATACCTTCTTGGCTGCGTGGGCCTCATCCATACAGATAAAGTCAAAGCCTAAATCTTCTATGTTAACCTTGGTCTTAGCCAATGCGCTACCGATTAATTTCTCTACCTGGCTGTTGAGTTTTTCAAACTCCCTATCCCTTTTCTTGTTGGACTTTTCTTCGCCTCGGTCAACCTGCATCAATATCTCACCAACTTCGTTCTTAAGGAATACCTCAGTTTCTTCGTTAAACCCAATTTGTTTTAATCCTTCATAGGTAATTATGGTTACTGTACCTTCTTCAACCGGTTGAACTTTTCCGTTAACGTCTCTAACCTCATCGAGGTAGTTGTCGCTTAGGTTATAAAGTCCGTTCAACTTAATATGTGGGGCAAAGGTTTTAAACTCTCCGAACCATTGCTTGTAGGTTTGGTTTGGGACAATGATTAAGGGCCTTTTTGCATATCCTGTGTCAAGGAATTGAGACGTAGTAAATACAGCGCTAGGGGTGTTGTGTGTTACAATAAATTCCTCAACAACGTATAGGCTATCTTCAGCATCTACTTTAATACATTGTGCCTCATGGAATCCAATGTTTTCAATAGACTGAATAAACCTAATTGGCTGGTATTTAGTTTTAGGTATGAACTTTTTAAGCATCTTAACACTAGATACAGGAACTATATCGTGTGGCAATCTAATTGATATTGTGTAAGCCAACTGTCCAGTACGTCTCTCACCATTATGTGTGTAGTGAGGTGTTTTGGTTTTAACAATTACTGTTCCTCCAAAAGATTGAACTAAGAACTTAACTCCTTCTTTTAATCCTTCGCTAACGGTAGTAAATGTTACATTACAGCCGTTCTTATGCGAGTCCTTACCGATGTAGCCATCAGTATCAATTAAGCCTCTTAATAGCTCTAATCTGTTTTCGGTGGTGTTAAATAGATATTGTTTAGGGATGAACTTAGTAGCAGATTTCTTACCCATTAAGCCAAGGTCTCTAAGTTTTTCTATCAATTCATTGGACCCTGCATTTTCTCTCCTTATAATACTATATTGAATTTCGGTGTTAATCTTTTTTACTAGCTTAGTTGATTCAGGTATTAGCTTTTTAACCTTTGCCATAATATCGGCTTCGGTATTAGTAATGTGTACTGAACCACAAGATATGCCTCCATCACCTAAAATAACTCCTAATAGGTATGGATGGATAGGTAACTCAGTTGCTTCGAACTGAACTGGCTCAACCATTGGAATAGAATATTGGTAATCACCACGATAGTTAAATAAACTATCTTTAATATCCATAGTCCTTACCGTTTTCCAATTTTCTTTGTACTTACTACGATAGTTTATAGTTTGGACATTCCACAAATGCTCATCAGTAACCTCGGTGAAGGAGCCGTCACTAAATGTAACTCTGTAACTCTCCCTTATGCCTTGTGGGAAAACTCCTACAACCTTGGTAGGCTTACCGTTCTTTCCAACTACATAATCTCCAAGTTTAATATCTCCCATCTTTTTGTACCCAGTAGGGGTTAAAATATCGGATTTCAATAAACTTGCTTTGCCTACGCCTACATCGTATGCCAATAAGCCTGAGCCTGAAGCAAATGTGAACGCAACAGCCTCACGTTTTTCAGGTCTTACGGCCTCACCTCTACGGCTCCTGAACGCTACTGGTACCTTGTTATAGTTTACGTTAACAATAGCATTAAATTGTCTGTTCCAAGTCGTTTCTAAACGAACTCGGTCGTTCATCTCTAACTCTGTGTCAAGGAATATGTTAAACAACCTATCTCCTTCAGCCTTGGTCTTAGCCTTTAACCTCTCCCAGGTAGCATCTTCTTCTTGCTTAACCTTAAGTTGAGCACCTACATACCTACCCTCTTCGTCAGGCTGAGCAGATGAAGCTGGTTTGTTCTTGCCATCAATATAAATCTTAATAATATCTGCGTAGTTAATACCGGACTTAACACTAACATCGCCTGAAGCTAACCACAAGCAGAACGCATCCCTTAATGAAAGTTCAGGGAATACATGGTAATCCCTCATTAGTGCTGGTCTGTTAAGGAAGTCAGGTCTGCCGTAGTTCTTATGTGAAGCAGCAGTAATCTGTTTCCATTTGAACTCAGGCATAGTGTTGGTATGCTTAATCTTAAAGTTCTTGGCTAGTTTACTGTTTGGTAACACTACCAACGCTCCATCGGTGTTCTCTCCACCTTTAATAACTAATCGGTTAGCATACTTGGTGCTAAATACGTTCATCAAGGCCTCAACCTGTCTGTTATAAACGTCTATGCCATATCTCTCAATGATAATATCTTTGTCCGCTCCTGAGTCACTCCTAGATACCTTTGGCGTAGGCTCCATCTCTTTTTCTTCGTCATCCTCAGCAGAATCCATTTCTTCAACATCCTCATCATTGATATTCTCAACGGCTATAAGTCTGTTTTGTTTGTCGTAGATATTGCCAGATAGGTATAAGAACGAAGGAATTAACTCACCATCGAAGTAGTATAGAATACCTGCCTCAACCCAATCTTTAATCTTTTCGTTAGTGCTCCTGCTGTCCGCTTGTGGCTCAGATAGGTTAATCCAATCTTGGTTAAGGATAGGTCTGCCAGTCTTTTCTTTATACCAGATGAAAGCCCTTAGCTCTTCAAGTGAAATCTCAGGATTTAGTGTTTCAAAGGCCTCCTTTAAGGTAGTCGATTCACCAGCAACCTCATCAATGATAGCTGTAGGTAGTGCCTTTTTGGCCTTCTTGGTAGTTTTCTTGGTTACAGAATCCTTGTTTTTCTCTAGTGCCTCTTTGAACGAGTCTAGTACGTCAATATCTTTATCTGTAACATCCTTTATAGGGGTGTTGATTACTGTTGCAATAGGCTCATTCTCCTTGTTGGCACCGATAAAATTTTCTGGTGCGTCAATCCTTGCAATATCATCTAATGTTCCTTTGTACTCAACAATATCTTTACCCCAACGGCTTTTTTTACCGGTTACTACCTGAGCAAGTATCTTGTCCGGGTTCTGTGCGAAATAATTACCACCAACGAAAGGGTTTTGGTCAATGGCATTAACTACTGTGTTTTCTTTTTCCATAGCAATAGGCTCTGTTTTAATTTCTTTTTCTGGAACGGATAGTTTGCTTTGGTTACTTAGGGCTGAGTCAATCAACTTAACGTCATCAGCATCAATCTTATTGGTTATATGGCCATCAAATATCTGTTGCTTAGTCAAGGTCTCTCCGAACATATCCCCCTCTTTATTTGACTCCGCTGAGTTGTTATACCCTTCTATACTTGCCTTGAACTTATTACGGCCTAATGACAATAACCTATTGAGCAAAAGTACGTTTTTTTCAGGTAACTGCTCAAACATATCCATCTGAGCCAGGTAGTCCTTAAACGACAAATTACCTATCTTATTTTCGATTATAATAGCCTTGTTCAACTCAGGTATGATGCTGTAGTCATCACCTAGACTTGCGTTCTTTACCAGAACAGGTAGGCTGGTAATTATTATCTGCTTGTAGTTTTTAATCCTACCCTCACTCGAAAGTATTAATGAATCCTTTTCTAAAATAAGCCCTGCTAACATATTTTCAATAAGGTCTTTACCTGCATCAGTAAATCGGTTATCTCCGAAGTACATAGGCATGGCTTGGGTAGTCAGGATGCCGTATTTAATAAATATGTTAGATAGTGCTTTCTGGTCTGCAGTGTTAGAATACAGCTCACTAAAGGTCTCGTAGTTAGAGATTATGTTTATTACAGCCTCTTTACACTCATTGTTTGAGTTAAGAATCTTGCCTAGCTTAATAGCAACGTCAACAGGTCTCTCAGCCTTTCCTGTAGCCTGGTTGTACTTACTCATCTCCAAGGTGTTGTACTCAGGGAAATCAAAGTCAATCCTAACTAATACAGGCTTTTTGAACTCAAAGGACTTGCCTTCTGAATCTACAACTAATAAGGAGCCATCTTGTGAACGCTCAATTTTCTCAAAGCCGTAGTTGATAGCCCTATCTTCTATCTCGGTTACATATTCCTCATAACGCTCAGGGTTATCGTTCTTTACCCTTTTTAGGCTCATGGTCCTGTTGTTACCACTTACCACTATGCCGTCAGCACTAACGATAGGTGTTCCGCTCACCTTCCTAGAGTCTGTAACAATATCCTCAGGCCTGACGTTAATGGCCATATCAATAACCTTAGCCTGTGCGTTCTTATCATCTTGGTAGTTACGGTCGTTGATGTTTTGGCCGTTCTTATCTACTGGGAAGTTATCGGATGGGCTGAAGGTATATTCGTTATGACTTGAAATGATAGAGTCTAGCTCGGCTATGGCAAATGCTGCGTTTCTTTTAGTGCCATCAGGCATAACCAATTTAATATGCGTTCCTATGGCAGCCCTCAGCTCCCAATCTGTTTTAAATTTAAAGTCAGTCAATGTACCTCCTTCGGCTAATGTTTGTTGAATAGTAATATACCTTTTACCCTCAGCCCTTAGACGGGTGCCTATGCTTCTAGCTTCTTCTGGGTCCTCCACAACTTTTTCCGTAATGTAAGTTTTACCCTTATCTAAGGAATAGTTTACCTCATATCGGTCTTTGTATGGCTCGAACTCTACCATCAGTCCTCAGCTCTAGTTACATCGTATTGACGCTCAACCTCGTTGATAGCCTCTTCAATGCTGAAGCCTCTTCTACCAACAATCTCTAGGACCATATCAATAACTCCTTCTTTACCCTTTTCGGTAGAGACTAAGTTACAAACATGGGGTGTCTCACCTATGTTACAAAATTCTAGTTCCGATAGGATGGCTACTCTCATCTGAGCCAATAACTCCTTTGCATCATTAGTTCTTGTTTCCATTTTTATCCGTTTTTGCGTAAAACAATAATATCGCTAGTTACCTCGGTACGTTCAAATATGCTGTCAGGCAACCTGTAGGCATCTACTAAGGTACAAACTTTTGCTAGATATTCTTTAACTGGTGTCAGTTTTGAATCTAAAAACATTGTTCCGCCTCCTTTGATTGATGAACCTACTATGTAAATCAATAGCCCTCCGGGATTAACCAGGTCAATACCCCTCCTTAAGAAGTATTCTACATAGTTATTAGCCTTGGTGAACTCTAGCTCTCCCATGCCTGTCATGTACCTAGAGGCAACAACGTCAAACGCTCCGTAAGGAGGATTACCGATAACTAAGTCAAAACTAGGCAAATGCCCTATCTTGTTCTTAACGGTCCAGTTGTTTTGAATAAATACCTTTTCAAATTCTTGATGGTAGATATTAGCAAAGGGGTACAATATCTTGCTTATTCTGGCTGAATATGGGTTAATCTCATATCCGGTTACTGTGGTGCCTGGCTTAACGAACTGAAGCATCTCACCTGTTCCTATGCTAGGCTCTAATACACTACCCAAATCATTGTAGCCATGCTTGTAAGCAAGTGCCCACATCTTTTTAATGACCTCGGTAGGGGTGTAGTATTCGAAAAATGCTCCTTTACCGCCTGGGCCGTATTGAGACAAACCTCCGTAGCCTGAATATTTTTTAATGAAGGTTTTAATATCGCTAGGCACTTGGTTAGGGTCAATATCCTTGTTTTCATCTAACCATTTCTCAATACCCTTATTTAACTCATACTGGTTCTTGTATTGCTTGGTGTCGTAAGCAGGTATTACGTTAGTTACTACCGGAGCAACGGCCTCAACAGAAGGTTCTGTTTTTTCAGTTATCCTACTTGATAGGGCTGTTATGACGTAACCTGGCCTAGTGAACCAATTTTCGCCTACTCCATCTTCCTCGGTTATGGTATGCAATACATAAATCTTAAACTTGTTGTTCCAGCCAACAATGATAGATTGGCCATATTTATTGTCATTAAAAGTATCTCCTATCAGTGGTGACTTATCTTCGAATGGTATAACGGCATCAAGTGATTTCAAATTTATTGGATAAAGGTTGAGGTACTCAGAAACTAAGTCTTTGATTTTTTTGCTTTCGGCTTTATTTTTTTCTTCTTCGCCACCGATATAATTGTGAACCCCCATTACTACTCCCTCAGGCATTGCTTTAGCTTCGTATCTAACTGTGTTAGCAACACCAACAACTCTATATAGACCGTAATACATACCTCTATCTTCATCCTTAAATAGAACTGTGCCAGGGAAATCTCCATTTTTAAGCTCAAAATATACTGGCTTTCCTACAAATGGATGATTAAAGTTTTGTTGGTATTTAGCACTTAAATCATCATATTCCCTATATGCTTTAGGAGCTGGTTCTTCATTAGCCTTTGGCATAGTAGCAAAAACAATTTTGTCGCTCATGCCTGGGTATTTCTTTTCAACTTCTTTTTGTATTTCAGTTTTAGGCTCAGGGACAGGTGTTTCAATAACTTCCTCTACTACAGGTTTAACCTCATCTAGTTCTAGTGTTGGTTCTGGGGCTTCGCTCGTAACTGGCTTGGCTTGGAATAGCGAAATTGCTGTTCTAATAGCCTGAGGTGTTATCTTACGTTGAAATGCTTTGTTAGATGGTGAATACACAAATCCGTAACTCCTTAGCTTCTTATACATCTCGCTGTCAGTCCTTCCACCTGGGAATAGCACTTGTAACCTATCCAATGGGTAGTTCACTAGGATTTCTCCACCATCGAAGGTATATCTCTCTTCTTGCCCGGTCTCAGATACCTTCTTAGAGGCCTCAACCTTGTTTGTAAGCATCTTAACTCGGTCTGTCAACCTTTTTATGTTGGCATTACGGTTAGTTAGGATATAGCCAGAAAATGGCTGAAACTCGCCTTTAATCCTTTTGGCTTCGTGCATCCTATTAACTTCTTTGTCTTTAAGGTTGTTATACTCATCACCCCAAAGTTGTTTAAGTTGATTTTCAACGTCTTTGCCGCTTCTGATTATCTTGTTAGACTTAACTACCTTGTTATGCCTTTCAGTCTCTCTATTGAGCTCGTATTCGGCTTTGCTTAGTTCGGATTGTGTCTGCGCACTCATTTCTTTTTGTTTTTGATTTTGTCTATTTCTTTGTCTATGATAACCTTCATTTTGTCGTAACCCATATCAAGCACGTCTCCCCATTTAATCATGGCAATGACTCCATGTAGCCTGTTATCTTGTTTGTGCCTTGCTACATAGGACCTCCACTTGATGAAAAACCATTTTTCTTTAGGTAGCCAGTAGCCCCTATCTTCAATAGCCTCTAAGTTCTTAAACGCTTGGTTGCCGTATATGTTACCTGCTTGTTTCCAAATCTCAGGGTAGTCGCTCCTTAGCTTCTTGCCTAGTACCATAACTCGGTGCCTTGGCATCCGGGTAGAGTCGTAAACTATCTTACCGCCTTCTTTAAACTCTTCGGTAGGGTCATCATCTAATACCTTGGGGCTATGGATGGGGTTTCCACCTGCTTCTTGGTTAATCTTACTCAGGAGCTCCCAATGCTTTTGAACAGCCTCCCTTTTAATTATAGCCTCACCAGATTCTAGTTCAACAGGTCTATTACTATCATCCACTATGATAGCCTTTACCCCTCCTTCTACATGCCTCTTGCCGCCTAGTAAACCGCCTTTTTTACCGTCTGAAACTGATTTAGCCATAATAAAGTAAATTGTAAGCAAATATACAAAAGATTTTATTTTTTTTGTGTTAAATTTTAGTATATTTGAGTCCTATACTGAATAGCCTACCAATGATAGGTGTAGTTTAGTTTATTTTCTTCATGCAACAAAGCCCGGTTGAGAAACTGGGCTTTGTTTTTTGTAGGTATTAAAAAAAAGAAACTCTACCATTTCTAGTAGAGTCGGCCTGGCAATGCTATCACCAAGGAGGTACGGGGTTTAATTCTCAATACACGTCCGAAGGAACGGCCAATAGTTATCTAGTAGGGGTTTAACATGTTTAACGTAATCCTCGCCTGTATGCTTATACATCTCCTTGTTTTCTCTTCTAGTCTGGCTTTCTTTGTGGTAGGCGTAGGTGCTACCTAGGTACACGTTACTATGCCCTGCTAGTTTTAAGTCAATGTTTAATAGCAAATCTTCGAAACATTCCTTAGTAGGCCTAAACCTATTGCCTAGGTATTTCCTTAGGCTAACAAGCAATAATGCGCCTGTGCATCCTATTGTGTTTAATGTGTTAAGCCTGTGTCCAGGTGCTACTTTTTGTCTTAGTCCTTTGTGAGTAATAAGATAGTCGTTTCCATCTTTTTCTAGGTATATACCTGCATGCTGGATGGTGTTATTATCTGGGTACAGCAACATGGTGCCTAGTGTACCTACGTTAATCTTCTTTTCCTCTAACGAATAATACTCTACAACCATCTTATCAATAGTATTCTCTTTGTCCGGTATTATAATATCATTGTTGCAGAATAGAATAAGGTCATTGCTATCTACCGAAATGAAGTTGTTAGCCATAAGGTGGTTAATGGCCATATCGTTATTGGCTGCAAAGTTGTATCTGTTCAGTAACAGGAAATCTACCACTAGATTATTGTCTCCATACCTGCTATACTTGGCGTACCTATTAACCATGTTGTTTATGTTCTTGGCATTACTACCTGTATCTACAACTAATATCCTATAGTTAATGTTATCAATGTAACCGGTGCCGTTTTGAATTATGCTATCAACACAATCAAATAATAGGTCGTTTCTGTTCTTAGTGAGTATTATTATGGCAACAGTTTTCTTTCTCATATACCTTATTTTTTGTAGTTGTGGTACTTTTGTTTAATCGCTCCCAAATCCTCAACGTCATTAAAGTTATTCTCAGTAAACTCTAACAAAGTTCTCTTTTGGTTAACGTCAGCCCTACCTCTATTAACCTTTCCTATAAACTCCTGTATAGTTTTCGTAAAATAATGGTTCAGCTGTGCATGGGTATTTGTTCCTTGGTAGTTGAAAGGACCGCTAAAGGGTGTTCCATTCTCGTCAATAAGGTGTGCATTGTCGGGATTATGTACTCCCATCAATATAGCCTTGTTATTACATCTAAGTATTGTCTTGACGTGTGGGTTGACTGAGTTCTGTCTATACCTGAACCTATCAACAACGCTTAGGTCATCTTTTTCGGAGAAACTGCTG
>Ga0007854_10000979_pt1 | contig 18540 bp, 12 predicted proteins | sample CryBogCBH12Aug08_FD_60382 | JGI IMG/M metagenome (GOLD analysis project Ga0007854, IMG submission 60382) | Freshwater microbial communities from Crystal Bog, Wisconsin, USA - CBH12Aug08 | ecosystem: Environmental > Aquatic > Freshwater > Lake | place: Crystal Bog, Wisconsin, USA | collected...
GAGCTCGGCGTGCCGGGCGGGGAGTTCTTCTTCCAGACGCGTTCGGGCGTGCTCTCGGGGCGCCGTCTGAGCGACGGCCTCTTGGGCGTGGACCTGCCGCGCTCCTACGTCGAGCCGGTGGAGACCTCGGTCCTGGGGGGTGCGCTCGGCCCCCTGAAGGAGGCCTACCAGGCCGGCGCGTCGAGCGTCTTGGCCATCGTGGAGGACTACGACACCCTGTGCGGGCTGCGCGTGGACAGCCTGGACCTCTTCTTGGTGCCGAGTTCCCTGGTTATCGCGGCCTGCGAGGGCGGACCGGGGGTCGACGTGTCGATCCGCGTCTTCGCGCCGCGCCTGGGGCTGGTGGAGGACCCGGTGACCGGCAGCGCCATGTGCGCGGTGGCCCCCTGGTGGGCCGACCGCACCGGGGCGCCGACCCTCTCGGTGTGCCAGGCCTCGGCCCGTCGCGGCATCATGCACGCGCGGCTCTTCGAGAAGAACGTCGAGGTCGCCGGTCGCACCCGCACCTTCTTCGGCGGAGACCTTCGCGCGTGAGCGGCGATCTGGGACCGGGCGATCACACCCGGCTGCGCCGCCTGCCCGAGAAGGCGGCCTACGACGCCGCCACCGTGTACGCGATCTTGGACGAGGCGCCCTACGTGCACCTCGCCGCCGTCGTCGACGGACTGGCGATGAGCTTGCCGACCCTGCACCTGCGCGAGGGCAACACGCTCTACGTGCACTCCTCGAAGTCCAACGCCCTGGTGCGCTCAGCCCTGGCCGCCGGTCGGGTCTCGCTCACCGCGACGCTCTACGACGGCCTGCGCCTCGCGCGCAGCGGTTTCGAATCGTCCATCGCCTACCGTTCGGTGGTGGCGGTGGGGAGCGTGCGCGAAGTCGACGACCGTCGCGAGAAGCGCCGCCTCCTCGAGGGCTTCGTCGACGCGGTGCTCCCGGGCCGCGCGAGCGAGGTGCGCGAGATGAGCGAGCGCGAGGCGGCGTTGACCTTGGTCGTGGCCATCGAGATCACCGAGGCCTCGGCCAAGGTCTCCGAGGGTCCGACCCACGACGAGCCCGAGGACGCGGCGCTGCCCATCTGGGCCGGCACGGTGCCCGCGCGCCTCGTCTACGGGGAGCCCGTCGGCGCCACCGACGGCGCGATGGCCGGGGCCGGCCTGCCCCTGCCGGCGTCGCTTCGACGCCTGATGAGGGAGGGATGAACGACGTGGCGGCCCTGGCGGCCGCCATCGCGACAATCGAACCCGTGGACGCGCGCGAGGCCCAGTCCCAGTCCGAGACCCTGGACCGGCTCACCTGGCCCGGCGACCCCTTCAGCGAGACCGACGACCCGCGCCACGTCACCGCCTCGGCCTTCGTGCTCTCCTCGCGCGGGGTCATCTTGCACCGCCACCGGCGCCTGGGCATCTGGGTGCAGCCGGGGGGACACGTGGACCCGGGCGAGTCCCCCGAGCAGGCCGCGGCGCGCGAGACCGTGGAAGAGACCGGCCTGACGGTCGTGCACACCACGCCGCCTACCCTCTTCCACGTCGACGTGCACCCGGGTCCTCGCGGCCACACGCACTACGACCTGCGCTACGTGCTCCTGGCCGGCCCCCGCGACCCCGAACCGCCCGCCGGGGAGAGCCCCGAGGTGTTCTGGTTCGACTTCGCGGCGGCGCGCGAGCGCTGCGAGCCCTCGCTGCGCGCGGCGCTGGGAGCACTGGAGCTCGCCGCCACGCGCTGGGAGATGCCAGACTGAGTCCGTGGATACGCCCGACGCCCTGCGCGCCCTGACCGAGGCCGACCGCTGGATCGAGCGGGTGATCGCCCAGCGCGAGCACCTGCCCGAGCTCACTGAGTTAGCGACCGTCGAATCGGAACTGCGCGGCCTCCTGGCCGCCTTGAACGAGGCCCAGGCCTCGGCCCAGCCGGTGCGCGAGCGCTACCAGAACGCCCAGGCCGTGTCGGCGAAGCTGGCGGCGCGCGCGCGGGACCTGGCCGCGTCGCTCGACAGCGCCGGGGCCTCGGCGCGCGAGCTCGCCGCCGTGCAGCACGAGCTCGAACAGGTGCGCGCCCGATTGAGCGAGGCGGAGGACGAGGAACTGGGCGCCCTGCTCGAGCTCGAACCCCTCGACGACACCATCGCCGCGGTGAAGGAGCGCGCCCAGCCCCAGGTGGAGCACCGTACCCAGCTGCAGTCCGCCATCGCCGAGCTGCGCGCCACCCTGGACGAGGAGATCGCCGCCCTGCGGACCACGAGGGAGGACCTGGCCCACGGACTCGACGCCGCGGCGCGCCAGCGCTACGAGGCGGCCCTGGCGCGCGTGGGCACCTCGGGCGCGGCCTTCGTGAGCTCGGGGCGCTGCGACGGCTGTCGCATCGCCCTGTCGCCCCTCGACCTCGACCGGTTCAACCAGCTCGCGCCGGGCGTGGTGATGGACTGCCCCGAGTGCGGGCGTATGTTGTTGCGGTGATCTTCCTCATCCGCCACGGCCAGTCCACGTCCAACGAGCGCGGCCTCCTCGTGGGACGCTCGAATCCGCCCCTGACCCCCCACGGTCGCGAGCAGGCGCGCCGCCTGGTGCCGCACCTGCTCGGGGTATGCGAGGTGTGGTGTTCGCCGCTCGAGCGCGCCCGCGACACCGCCCGCCTGGCCATCCCCACGATCGAGCCGGTGGTGAAGGAGTCCTTCATCGAGGTGGACTACGGCTCGCTCGAGGGTCAGAGCCTGAGTTCGATCACCGATGAGCAGTGGCACGACTTCGAGGGACACCACGACCGCCCCCTGCTCGACGGCGAGTCCCTCGTCGAGGTGGACGCGCGCGTGCACGCCGAGCTCGACGCCCTCCTCGCCGATCCCCGGAGCCTGCTGCACTCCGACGACGAGCACCTGGCCATCGTCAGCCACGTGTCGCCCATCAAGTCCGCCACCACTTGGGCGCTGGGCGTGCACGGCTCGGCCGCCTGGCGCATGCGCATCGACAACGCCTCGATGACCGTCCTCGCGGTGCGCCACGGCACCCCGTCGGCGGTGCGCGTGAACGTCGTCCCCCTCTAGCGCAGCGCGAGGTAGATGGCCGCGAAGTGGCATCCCGCCCCCACCAGTGTGAGGGCGTGGAAGACCTCGTGGTAGCCGAAGACGCGCGGGCTGAGCCGCGGACGCTTGGCGCCGTAGGCGGCGGCGCCGAGGGAGTAGACGAGTCCGCCGACGATGACCAGTGTGATGACCGATGCTCCGCCCCCGCGCGCGATCTGGGGCAGGACCGCCACCGCCGCCCAGCCCACCACCAGGTAGGGGAGGGTGTTCACCCACTTCGGGGTGTCGAGCGCCAGTTGGCGGATGGTGATGCCCACCGCGGCCCCGGCGCCGATGACCAGTAGGAGGACGAGCCGGATGGTGCCGTGCATGGTGAGACCGGCGATGGCCAGGTAGCTGCCGGCGATGGCGAGGAAGATGGCGGAGTGGTCGGCGCGCCGCCAGGCGCGCCGCGCCGCCGGCTCCCAGTGCACGCGGTGAAAGATCGCGCTAGTGGACATCATCGATCCGACACCAACGACGTAGCAGAGTACCCAGGCCACCTGCGCCCAGGTCGCACAGCGCGCGATGAGCAGCGGCGAGCAGGCGATCAGGACGCCCACGCCGACGAGGTGCAACCACCCTCGCAGGAGGGGTCGCTCGCCGCTGGCCGAAGGAGGGACGCTCATGCACCAGACTACGCCCGGGGGGTCGTGAGGAAAGGCCCCCAGAAACGACGGGACCCGCCCGTTCCTTGAAGAACGGGCGGGTTCTCGACGTTTGGCCCCCCCAGCCAATAGAAAGCAATTTAGTACGTCGCCAGGGGCTACTCTCATTGCAGAAGCCTTACAATTTCGCTTTGTGACGAATTTCACATGGAGGATGTCGCTATGAAGTATCGCCAATTGGGCCAGGGCCTGCGCGTGTCGGAACTGGGACTGGGTTGCATGGGCATGAGCGAGTTCTACGGGGTCGGCGACGACGCCGAGTCGACCGCCACCATCCACGAGGCCCTCGACGCCGGGGTGAACTTCCTCGACACCGCCGACATGTACGGACCCTTCACCAACGAACGACTGGTGGGGGCGGCGATCAAGGATCGCCGCGACGAGGTGGTGCTCGCGACCAAGTTCGGCAACCAGCGCGGCGAGGACGGCGCCTTCCTCGGCGTCAACGGGCGGCCCGAGTACGTGGTGGCCGCCTGCGACGCCTCCCTGCAGCGCCTGGGCGTCGACGTGATCGACCTCTACTACCAGCACCGCGTGGACCGCGAGGTGCCGGTCGAGGAGACCTGGGGCGCGATGAAGTCCCTCGTCGAAGCGGGCAAGGTCCGCCACCTGGGCATCTCCGAGGCCTCTGCGGCGAGCATCGAGCGAGCGCACGCCGTCCACCCGGTCACCGCCCTGCAGAGCGAGTATTCGCTGTGGACCCGCGACCCCGAGGACGGGGTGCTCGACACCTGTCGTCGCCTGGGCATCGGCTTCGTGGCCTACAGCCCCATCGGGCGCGGCTTCTTGAGCGACCAGGCGGCGCAGCTGGGTACCGGCGAGCGCGACTACCGGTCGGGACACCCCCGGTTCTCGGGCGAGGCCCGCGAGAACAACCTGCGCCTCGTCGAGTCGCTCCACGAGCTCGCCCGCGCCAAGGGCGCGACGGTGGCCCAACTCGCCATCGCCTGGGTGCTCGCCCAGGGCGAGGACATCGTGCCAATCCCGGGCACCAAGCGGCGCCGCTGGCTGCGCGAGAACATCGCCGCCGCCGCCATCGAGCTCAGCGAGCAGGACCTCGCGACCCTCGAGGCGGCCATTCCCCGCGGCGCGGTGGCCGGCGAGCGCTACCCCGAGCGCTCCATGAAGGCGCTCAACGCCTGATCATCCCGCGGGCGAGAGGTCGATCACCTCGTCGCACCAGGCGAGGACCCGCTCGTCGTGCGAGGCGACGACCATGGTCGATCCGAGTTCCGAGAGCAGGGCCAGCAGGGCCCGGGTCTCCGCCTCGCCGAGGGCGCTTGTGGGCTCGTCGAGCAACAAGACGTCGGGCCGACGCAGGGCGGCGCGCGTCACGGCGATGCGCTGTCCCTCCCCGCGCGAGAGCTCGCCCCACTCCTCGTTGAGAGTGGTCGTGATCCCCACGGCGGCGAGCCGTTCGACGAGGTCCTCCTTCGTCGGCACACCGAGGGTCATGACGTCGCGGACGTAGCCGCGCAGGAGCCCCGCCTCGGCCGGGACGTAGAGCAGGTGGTCGCGCAGCTGGGCCTCGTCGACGTCGCGCAGCGGCGTGCCGTCCAGGGTGACGAGGCCGACGGCGTCGTCGAGTCCCGCGAGGGCGCGTAGCAACGTGGACTTGCCCGATCCCGAGGCGCCGCGCACCCCGAGGCGACGACCGGGGGCGACCTCACCGGAGATGGTCGAGGTGGCTGAGACGACCAGGTCGTCGAAGTGCAGCGTCGCCGCGCCGGGCCAGGGCCGGCCCGGCGACGACGAGGGATCGGCCAGTGCGTCGAGACGCTCGGCACCGCCGCTCACCGCCGCCGCGGTGCGCACCGCGGCGCGCAGGGTGGCGAGGAAGTCGAAGGTGGCCAGGGCCACGAGCGCGGCGACGACCAGCCAGACTCCGGCACTGGCCGGATGGGCGAGCGCCACCGCGGCGAAGGAGGCCAGGGTGGCCAGGGGGACGAGCGCGCTGTCGCGGCGCTGCGCGCGGCGCAGGTCCTCCTCGCGTCGCCGCAGCGCGTCACCGGCCGAGGCGTTGCGCCGGTCCAGGAAGTCGCCGGCGCCCAGCGCGACGATCTCCGGCCCCGCCGCCTGGATGGCGACCAGGGCCGCGACGTAGTCGCCGCGCGCGCGACGCAGGGCGCGCTCGGCGTCGCACTGGGCGCTCAGCCGGGTGAGGACGAGGCCCCCCGCCAGGAGCTGAAGCAACCCCAGCGTGAGAGCGACGCCCACCCAGTGGCCCGCAGGCGCCACGCAGGCCACGGCGACGTCGGCCACCAGGCTGGTGACGGCGGTCGCGACCGCCGGGATCACCGCCCGCAGCCACAGGTCCTGGAGCTCCTCGGTGTCGCTCATCGAACGCTCCAGGACGTCGCCGGCGCCGTTGGCCTGCCACCGCGCGTAGCTCCAGTGTCCGACGGTCGTCATCAGCCAACTGCGCCAGCGCGCCACGGCGGCGAAACCGAGCCGGTGCGTGCTCAGGCGTTCGGCGAATCGCAGGGGGGAGCGCAAGAAGGCGACGAGCTCGATGGCCACCAAGAAGGCGCCCAGGGCCCGTAGGCCGGGACGCTGTTCGCTCACCACGAGGAGGGTCAGCGAACCGACGACCAGGGCGAGCCCGGCCACCGAGGCCATCGAGGCCATGAGAAAGCCTCTGATCAGGTCGGACCGGGGTGGAGCGGCCCGCCGCAGCCAGACGCGCAGGCGCCCCCAGTCGCTCACGAGAGCCTCAGGGTCGGTGAGGACCCTATTAATAAGGTGTCGTCGACGGAGATCTCGATGATGGCCAGGCGGCTTCGCGCCTCGAGCACGTCACGCACCGCGGCGCGCGAGGCCCCGTCGAGGACGCCGGCGACGTCGTCGAGGATCAGCAGTCGCGGTTCGCCCAGCAGGGCCCTCGCGAGCACGATGCGCACCCGCTCACCGGTCGAGAATCCCTCGCCGTCGGCGCTGAGGGGGCGATTGAGATCGGCGAAGCCCTCGGCGCCGAGCCCCAGCGAGGCGAGCGTCGCGTGCAGCGTCTCGTCGGGCAGGTCGCGACCCAGGCGCAGGTTCTCGCCCAGGGTGCCGGGGATCAGCGACGTGGCGGCAGACACGTAGGCCACGGGGTCCGGGCCGCGTCGGACTTCGCCCGAGCGGGCGTCGCGCCAGCCGAGCAGCGTGTGGGCCAGGGTGGTCTTGCCGACGCCCGACGGTCCGACGATGGCGAGTCGCTCGCCGGGCGCGAGTTCGAGGTTGAGCGCGGAGTCGTGGGCCTCGGTCACCAGGTCCACCGCCTGGAGCACGTCGGCGGCATCACGGTCAGGTGGTGGGGCCGCCTCGAGGGTCTCGCGGGCGGCGCTGGCGGCCTCGCGGCGATGGAACTCGGTACCGTAGCGACGCACCAGGGCGAAGAACTCACTCGTCGCCAGGACGCTGATCAGCGCGCGCAGCAGGGAGATGCGGCCGTCCAGGAGGCCGAAGCCCACGTCCATGGCGACGAGACCGACGCTCACGCCCCCGAGGAACTCGGTGACGAGCGAACTGCCGAGCGCCGCGCGGATCGCCGTCAGGGCGACCTCGTGCTCGGCGCGCGAGAGGGCGTCGATCTCCCCCGCCCCGTACTCGACGGCGCCCAGCGCGCGCAGCTCGAGGGAGTGCGACAGCAGGTCGAGTTGGCGCTCGGCCAGGCGGTTGCGGCGTTCTTGGTACTTCGCGGCCAGCGCCGCGGCGTGTCGGCCGGCTCGTACGTAGAGGGGCACCGCCACGGCGACCAGGGCGACGACGATGCCCAGGGCTTGCCAGCCCCCGCTGAGGAAGACCACGGCCAGGGCGACGACCGAGGTCTGGGCCGCGACGCGCACCACGGCGAGGCGGCCCTCGTCGACGACGGCCTCGATGGCGTCGACCAGTTCGACGGGGGAGCGCCGTGCGCGACGCTCGACCACGAGGGCGACCAGTCGCTGACGCCACCGGCGGCGTTGGCGTCGTGACTCGCGAGCGGACCACTCGTCGGTCGCTTCCGCGCCGAGCCAGCGTCCGAGCGCGACGAGACCGAGGTCGCCGAGCCCGATCACCACGTGGCGATGGGCGAGTTCGGTCAGCCCCACCGCGCTGAGCATTGCCAGAGCGAGACCGAGCAGCGCGAGCGCCGCCCCCCAGCGACCGGCGCGGCGCGAGGGAGCCAGCGCAGCGAGGTCGCCCGCCTCTAGCTCGACGTCACTCACGAGAGACCGGGGTCGTCGCGGTGGGCCAAGTCGCGCGCGGCCCCGTTGAGCCAGTCGCGCAGCGCCTGGGTGGCCCGACAGTCGTCCTCGTTGTAGTCGAGGATGCGCTGGCGCCAGGCCGCGGCCTCCTCGCCGCCCGCGGCCGCGGACTCGAACCAGCGCATCGAGGCCTCGCCACTCGGGTTCTCGTCACGCCAGTCGAAGCCGGCGGCGCGGGCGAGGACCTTGAGGCCCAGCGGACCGCTCGTCTGCAGTTGGGTCTTGACCAGTTCGTGGAGGTCGATCCACTGCGAGGGGCGACGACCGCGGAACTCGTCGAGGTCGGACATCGTCGGGCCGCCGCTCAGCGGAGTCTGTACCGAGCGATTCATGGCCCCGTCCTCGGCCTGGGCCCAGAAGCAGTACGCCGCGAAGCGCAGTCCCCGGGCGTCGCAGTCCTCGCGCAGCGCGCTGAACCAACGCCAGAAGTCGGCGAAGACGCGGGCCTCGCTCGCCGCGTCGAGACCCTCCCAGACGACGAAAGAGCGATAGCCCGTCTCGACGCCCGTCACGCCGCTCGCGCAGCGCACGACCGCACCCCACAGGTAGGTGTGGTCGCCGTAGCTCTCCATGTCGACGTCGACCTCGACGTCGGCGCTCGGGCACCCGACCTCGTCGGCGTCGACGATGCGCAGCAGGGAGCCGACCACGTGGACCCGCGCGCGATAGATCAGATCGTCGAGACGTTCGATGGCCGCGGCGAGCACCGCTTCACGAGCGGGCGAGTCGCTGGGGGTCCGTCGCGCCACGCGGGCGAGACGCGCGTCGAGACGCGCGAGGTCGACGCGGGTGTGCACTCCGAACTCGTGCAGCAGCCGCTGCTGTTCGAAGTTGGTGTAGTGGGTGAGCGAGACGTCGTCGCGCTCCTCGAGCTCGCGACGACAGTGGTCGCGGAACACGCAGTCGACGCAGTCGCGGTGCCAGTACGGCGCGGTGGGGAAGTCGCCGCCGTGCACTAGCCAGTCGTCGTGGGCGTCGAGCAGGGTGCGGCGCTCCTCGAAGAGCGCGTCGTAGGTGGCGAGGTTGAAGCGCGCGTGGGCGCTGCCCGCGAGCTCGAGCCACCACGCGTTGCGTCGTCGGTCGATCACCACGACGCGTCCCAACTCGTCGCCGTGGCCGGTGGCTTGCAGCACCCGAGTGGCGTGCGCCAGCGCGATGCCGCTGCGGGTCACCGAGAGCGTCGAGCGCAGCCCCACCCCTTCGCGCCGCTCGGCACTCGAGTAGGCGAGGTCGTCCAGGGTCGAGGCGGACAGGGAGCGGGTGGCGGAGGTCTCGACCACCTCGGAGTTCTTCACCAGCAGCGGCGCGTAGACGAAGTTCTCGTCGCGCCGTCCCAGGCGGACCAGCGCGTGCGCGCTCGCGCGGCGATGGTGGACGTCGTCGTCGGGGAGGCGCGGCGCGACGATGATGGCCGCGCCGCGTGCGAGTGCGTCGAGGGTGGACTCGAGACTGGGGGCGACCTCGGCCCCCTCGAGGCGAGCGAGTTCGCCCAGCACCTCGCGGCGGAACTCCTCGGCGAGGCGGCGACGATATTCCATCTCGTCGGACACCGGGGCCCGTTCGACCTCACCCGAACTTCCGCGAGAGAGGCAGACCCGATGGCGGCACGCGAGGATCTCGTCGCCGCGCAGTGGGAGTGTCACATAGAAAGATTAGGAGGCGAGCGAGTGCCTCTCGAATCGGGCCGCGCCGGCGTGACCGCGGCCGTTGCGAGCCCGAATCGACGCGGTGAGAGAAGCGGTGTTGGCGAGGTCCTCGGCCGCGGTGTTCGTGATTTTGGCCCGAAAACGGCGCCCAATAATCAATGGGGGGTCAACACAGCCCAGACCTGGCACAAATCTGAGTGTTGTTCTCAGAAAAATCACAGAATTTGAGGGTCTTTTCGTAAGATATGGGGATGGCCTTCGTACGGAAGAATCGCAAAGACCCTGACGTCCCCGCGGGACGTGATCAGGGTACGGCCAAAACGAACTCTCCTTCGACGACTCCCTCGGCCCCGGCGCCGCCGTCGACCCCACCCGCGCCCCCCGTTCCGGCCCCCAAGTTGACCAACGGCGGTCAGACGACGAAGCGCCTCGGCGAGCAGCTCATCGGCTCGAGCCTGATCACCCCCGAACAGCTCGAGGCCGCCCTGGCCGAGCAGGGCAAGTCGGGCGGGCGCCTCGGAGAGGTGCTGGTGCAGATGGGCGTCTTGACCGAACAGGCCCTGGCGCACGCGCTGGCCGCCTTCTTCGGCTTCGACGTCGCGAACCTGCGGCGCGACAATGTCGACCCCGCGACCCTGACCCTGGTGCCCGAGAACGTGGCGCGCGAGTACATGGCCGTGCCGATCCGGATGAACGGGGCGGCGCTCGAGGTCGCGGTGGCGGAGCCGAGCGAGGAGTTGCGCGCCGCGCTGAGCCAGGTGGTCGGTCGCACCGTGCAGCTGCGCATCGCGCCGCTGAGCGACATCCGCTGGGCCATCGACTCGAACTACCAGGCCATCGGCACCGTGGGCAAGTTGGTCCAGGCCTTCGAGTCGGTCGAGGGCTCTCGACGGCGCACGACGCCCGATGCTCCGGTGACCGAGACGACGGTCGGCGACGACGCCCCCGTCGTGCAGGTGGTCGACCTCATCTTGACCCAGGCGATGCGCGACCGCGCCTCGGACGTGCACATCGAACCCTCCGAGGACATGGTGCGGGTTCGCTTCCGCATCGACGGCGCGCTCAAGGAGATCTTGAGCCTGCCCGCGGCAATCGGTCCGGGTCTCGTGAGTCGCATCAAGATCATGGCGAACATGAACATTGTCGAACGTCGTCGTCCCCAGGACGGTCAGCTGACCATCAACATCGACGGCACCGAGGTCGACGTCCGCGTCGCCACGGCGGCGACCATCATGGGTGAGAGCTGCGTCATGCGTATCCTCGACAAGACCCGGTCGGTGTTGCGACTCAACGACCTCGGCATGCCCAAGGACACCCACCTCGCGTACTCGAAGATGGTGCGCTCGCCCTTCGGCATGGTGATCTGCGCCGGCCCCACCGGTAGCGGCAAGACGACGACCCTCTACGCGACCTTGAGCGAGGTGTCCAACCCGACGCTCAACGTGATGACCATCGAGGACCCGGTCGAGTACGTCTTCCCGAGCATCAATCAGATCCAGACGAACGACCAGGCGGGCATCACCTTCGCGACCGGACTGAAGTCCATCCTGCGCCAGGACCCCGACGTCATCCTGGTGGGCGAGATCCGTGACGTGGAGACGACCCGCGTCGCGGTGCAGTCCGCCCTGACGGGTCACTTCGTCGTCTCGTCCTTGCACGCCACCGACTCGGTGTCGGCGCTGCACCGCTTCCTCGACATGGGCATCGAGTCCTTCCTCATCGCCTCGTCGGTGCTCGGCGTGGTCGGTCAACGACTGCTTCGCCGCATCTGCCCCTCGTGCAAGGCGCTCTACACGCCCACTCCCGAGGAGCTGGACTTCTACCACGACGCCGGCGGCACCAACAAGAGCGTCTTCTACGCCGGCACGGGCTGCAACTTCTGCAGTCACACCGGCTACAAGGACCGTATCGGCGTCTACGAGCTGCTGATCATGACGCCCGAGCTGCGCCGTCTGGTCGTGGGCTGGGCCACCCAGGAGGAGCTGCGCTCCATGGCCGTGCGCCAGGGTATGCGTACGATGCGCCAAGAGGCCATCGGCCTAGTGGACCAGGACATCACCACCATCGAAGAGGTCATCCGGAGCATGTACACCCTATGAGCCGCGACAAGAGCCTCAACAGGTACCGCTACGAGGCCATCGACCCGACGGGGGCGAGGGTCAAGGGCGTCGAGACCGCCATCTCCTCGGGCGCCGTGCACCTGGGTCTGCTGGAGAAGGGCTTCCAGCCCATCGAGGTCGCCGAGAAGCCCAATATCTTGCAATTCGAGATCACCAAGAAGAAGGTGCCGCGCAAGGACGTGATGAACTTCACGCGCCAGCTCGCCGTCTTCATCCGCTCGGGCATCCCCATCATGGAGGCGCTCGAGGTCATCGTCGAAGAGACGCAGGGCAAGTTGCTCAAGGGCATCCTGCTCAAGATGATCGAGGACCTGCGCGCCGGTGACACCTTCGCCGCAGCCGCGTCGGGCCACCCCGAGGCCTTCCCGGCCTTCTACGTGGGCATCCTGGAGTCGGCGGAGTTGACCGGTAACCTCGACGGCGTCCTCAACCAGCTGGCCGACTACATCGAACGCGACACCAAGGCCCGCGGCCGGATCTCCGCGGCCCTGGTCTACCCGGGCGTGGTCTCGGTGATGTCGGTCGTCACCGTGGTGGTGCTCGGCGTCTTCGTGCTGCCGCGCTTCGTCGTCTTCTTCAATTCACTCCACGCCAAGCTGCCCCTGCCCACGCGCATGCTGCTCGGGGCGTCGGCCTTCTTCAGCCACTGGTGGTACATCATCCTGGCCCTGATCGTGGCCCTGGTGGCCGGCTTCATCACCATGCGTCGCACGCCGGGCGGGCGAGGGGTCTTGGACCGCATCCTCCTGCGCCTGCCCGTGGTGGGCGACCTGACCCAGACGGCCATCTTGGAGCGCATCTGCCGCGTCCTGTCCTCGATGCTGCGCGCCGGGGTGGACCTGCCGCGTTCGATGACCATCACCGCCGACTCGGCCAACAACTCCGTCTACCGCGAGGCGCTGTACGGCATCCGCGACGAGATGATGGAGGGGCAGGGTCTCGCCGGACCCATCGCGCGCACCGGATTGTTCCCGGGGGCGGCGCGCCAGATGTTCCGCGTGGGCGAGGAGACCGGCAGCCTCGACCAGCAGCTCGAGGTGGCGGCGGCCTACTACAACCGCGAACTCGAGACCAAGCTCGACAAGGCGACGTCGCTCTTCGAACCCGCCGTCATCATCGTGATGGGCATTGTGGTGGGCTTCGTGGCGGTGGCCCTCATTTCGGCGATGTACGGGATCTACAACCAGGTGCAGTGATGGCGCAACGGTCCCCAGTCGGCGTGAACGGACCTTCGAGGGTCCGTTCGGATCACCGCCGGGGACCGTCACGACCGTGGAGGGTCCACCGGGGCGACTCGGGATTCTCGTTGATCGAACTGTTGATCGTGACGACGATCCTGCCCCTGGTGATCGGCGGACTGGCCGTCGGCATCGTTGCCGTCTTCAAACTCCAATCGAGTGTGTCGAACCGACTCGGCGACACCTTCGACTCCCAGCAGATTTCGGGCATCTTCTCCAAGGACATCACCGCCGCCCAGTTCGTCACGACCGACGCCGCCACCAATCCTCAGTGCGGCGCCGGCACCGGTACGCTGTTGCTGACGGTGGACGAGAACTCAGACCGTCAGAATGGGACGTTGCCCGTCGTCTCCTACTTCCTGGTGCCCAACGCCGGTTCGAGTCCTGCCACCTTCAACTTCGAGCGCCTGTCCTGCCTCGGCGAGAACCCGACCACGCTGCAGTCCACCCAGATACTCGCCTACGACGTGGCGTCGAATTCACAATTGCTGGTGAACTGCCCCGGCACCACGTGTAGCCCCGATCCGACGCAGGGGTGGGTACCGGCGAAAGACGTGAACGACATCAGTTACACCGTCACCGAGCAGAAGACGTCGTACGCCTATACGCTCGCGGCGTCACCGGTGGGTTCCATCAACTCGAATCAGGACGCCATCCCCCCCACCGACGTCGTGGCGGGGACCTCGTGTAACACCGAGTCGTCGACTTCCGGGCCGCTGGCCTCCAACTTGTGCCTCGTCGACTTCGGGCAATTGGCGACGAACCCGGCCCTCTGGTTGGCAGCCACGACGCCGGGGAGTTGCGCGCCGATGTCGGCGACTGTCGGCAACAGTGATGTCCTCTACTTCTGCCTGAGCGTCTCGGTCGGGGATGGGACGACCTCGGGGGCCGCGATTCCATTCGCGTCCAGCACCATCACGGCGATCCCCGCGAGTTCCATGGTCACGCCGTCGGCCTGCGTTGCGGACGGGATCACGAACTCGCCCTCCACTCCGTGTTTCGGCGTCACCTCGCTGCCGACCTACAGTTCCGCCTTCCTGGGACGCAATGAATACACCGACGTGGCCGGAGATCCCGCGCTCTGGGTTAACGGCTACAAGTACGGCAACCAGGTCCAGGCGACGGTCACGCTCACGAACATTCACCTCAACAACCCTCAGGGACAGGCAGCTACCGGCTGGCAGTTGTTCAGTGCGGACGCGGAGTCGACGAACACGAACCCGGAGTTCATCACGTGGACGACCACGGGCGTGAACTCGTTCAACCAGCCGGTGACCTTGCAGCCCATCTGCAACCAGGAAGCGGTCGACAACTGCTTCCCAGTGAGCGGCAAGCCCTTGTACTACCACTACTGGGGCAACGCGTGCGCGGACGACGGCTCCTCCATGGCGAACTTCGGCATCGTCCCAATCACCTCCACTAATCCGTCGAATCCGGCCCAGGACTCGAGTGAGATCGAGTGCTTGGGGCAGGCGGGCTCCAGTGGCGCGGCGCCGGCCACGACGATGACCGGCGTCGGCATGGTGGAGGCGGTGACGCCGACGAACCTGACGGTCACGTTCGGTGGCACCAACGGCTCCTTGCAGGCAGTGGCCATCGGACTCGTGCTTTCGGGACTGTCGTCATGACGAGGCGGCTCTTGTCGGGGGGGCGCCAGTTGTCGGCGGCGACATCGAAGGTGGGGCCGACACCGCGAAGTGGACGCGACCGTGGTGACACGCTGATCGAGGTCCTCCTAGCTTTGATCGTCCTGGCGCTCGCCTCGGTGGCCCTGTTGTTGGCGTTCTCGAGTTCCATCACCGCGTCATCGACGCACCGGAACATCACGGCCGCCAACGTGGCCCTCGCGGCGATCGAGCAGGAGGCGCAATCGACGATCTCCTCCAACATCGGGCTTTTCAGTTGTCCGGCGAATTTGAGCACGTTTAATACCGACTTGGCACAGACGGTCGCCAACAACAACAACTCCTCGGTGTTCACGGGCACGATTCAATCGATCAAATGGTGGAATTCCAGCAGCTGGTCCTCCTCGTGCATTCAAAATGCGGCGTTGAGGGTGACGGTGAAGGTCACGGGAGGGGGTAAGACCCTCCTGGCGACATTCGTCGTCGAGTACCCGCTGGGTACCAGCAACTCCCAAGCGGGGGTGGGAACGGTCCCGACGCAGTTGGTCTTCATCCAAGCCCCGTCGACGTCGACGATCTTTACGTCGGGCCTACCCTTCGATGCGGGTGACCAGCCCATCGTGGAGGTCGAGGACGCGCTGGGCGATCCAGTCGTGAACGACACATCCCCGGTGATCTTGTCGCTGGTCTCCACCGCGAACGCGACCCTGGGCAGTTGTTCGGGTCCCGAGGTGAACGGCGTCGTTGATTTCTCTGGTTGCACCGTCACGTTGAAGTCCGGTGTGACCACGGCCACCGGATTGTCGCTGCAGGCGAGCGACTCGTCGATTTCGACCACCTACTTCTCCTCGAACTCGACGTTCACGGTGTCGACGTCGAGCTCCTTGCCCTCCCTCGTCTTCCTGTCGCAGCCGAGTGCCAACGCGTCGGGCTACTGCATGAAGCCCGACACGCAGGCGAGCGGGTGTCCAACGACGACGCAGTTCCAGATCGCGGTCCAACAGGGCGGCACCGACTTGCTCTCGTGGACCGGCACCATCTCGTTGGCCATTGATGGCTCGTCTCCCAGCAAACCACAGCTCCAGGGATGCGTCATCTCCGGGCCCGTCGGGGGCGTGTTCTCGGTGTCGCAGTGCACGTTCCAAGACTCGATCAACAACACCAATGGGACGACGGCAACCGCGTACACGATGACCGCGACCGCCAGCCCGACCGGCTCCTCCTCGGCGGCCGTTCCCGCGACGAGCAACGCCTTCAGCGTGACGGCGCCGGGTACCGCGGCGTCCCTCCAGTTCTTGTCGGAGTCCATCGGAGGGTCGGGCTCACTCCCCAACATCGCGATCAATCCCGCTGGTTTCACCGTGGAGGTCGTCGACTCGTGGGGGAACGTGGCGTACAGCCAAAGCGGCACCGTGGCGCTCGCGCCGAGCACCGGGGAGACTCTGACATCGTGTCCCTCGCAGACGTTGACGAACGGCTTCGCGACATTCCCGGCCTCGACGACGTCGTGCTACATGGGTGCGTACGCCCAGGGCGCCTACGTCACCGCCACGTTCACGCCGACCTCCGGAAGCCCCCTGTCGAAGGCCAGTACCTCGTTTGACGTGACGGGACTGGCCACCAGCCTCGTCTTCACCACCCAACCTCAGGCCGGTCCATCGGGTTCGGTCATGGTCGTTCAGCCGCAGATCAGCGTCCTCGACTCCCACGGATACGTCGTCACCGCCGAGACCAGTTCCCTCTCGCTATTGACCTCGTCTCCCGCGGACTCCGGTGTTCCGCAACCCCAACTGTCCGGCTGCACCGATTTCGCGCCGAACATGGGAGTAGTGCAAGTCGGCTCGTGCGCCTTCGTCGGTGTGGAGGGCGAGTCCTACACCATGACGGCGACCTTGGGGGCCATCACCAGTGCGCCGAGCGCCAGTTTCACGCCGAGCGGACCGGGAGCGCCGGCCAAGGTGGTCTTCGCCACCAATCCGGTCGCTGGTCCGTCAGGATCGGCGTTCACGAGGCAGCCGGTCATCTTGGTGGAAGACATCGCCGGAAACCTCACCACCACGTCCAACGTGTCCGTGAGCCTGTCGGCCAGCGGAGGCAGTCTGACGGGGTGTTCGAATCTCACGTCGGTCGCTGGCGTCATTTCCGTGGCGAGTTGCCAATTCAGTGGCGTGGTGGGACAGAACTACACGTTGACCGCGTCGTCGACGGGGCTGTCGTCGGGTACCAGCGGTACGTTCTCTCCCACCGCTGCTGGCGCCCCGGCGCAGCTCGCCGTCACCTCGTTCCCGTCCGGGTCGGTCGCGGCGGGTTCGTCGTTGTCGAACGTGGCCATCTCCGTCGAGGACAGTTACGGCAACGTGGTCAGCACCGGTCCGGGCTCCAACGACCTGTTGTCGGTGTCGCAGGGCGCCAATCCGGGCAATGTCTCGCTGCAACCCGGCCCCAACGCCATCCTGACGGCGGTCGCCGGAGTGGTCACTCTCGCTGGTGAGTCGCTCAACACGGCGGGGACGTACACGATCACGGCGACGGACTCCTCGGAGACCCTGCCAATCACGTCGACCGTGACCACCGCGCCCTTGACGGTGGTGGCGGCGCCGCCCACGCAGATGATCTTTACGTCGCAGCCTGGCGGGGGAACCGGCGGAGTGGTGTGGCCCACGCAGCCGGCGCTGACGTTGAAGGACCCCTTCGGTAACGTGGCCCTCGCCGATGCCAGCACGGTGACGTTGTCGATCTTCTCAGGCCCCACGGGAGCGGTGCTGAGCGGCTGTACCCAGAACGAGTCGGGTGGTGTCATCACCTTCCACGGCTGTTCGATCAACAAGGCCGGTGCGTACACTCTGCTCGCCACCGATTCGAACGGTGGTGTCGCTACCACGACGAGTCTGGCCTTCACCGTGTCCATTGGGACGGCGACCCAACTCGTCTTCACCCAGGAGCCAGCGGGGACTGTCACCGAGGGTACGGCGCTCACGACGCAGCCAATTGTCCAGATCGAAGACGCTGGCGGTAACGTCGTCACCACTGACGCGTCAACTCTCACTCTGTCGGTGGGTAATTACAACGCCGGTACATCGGGCGGTTCCGCCCAAGGCAACGTCACCGGCTGCACACCGCTGGAGACCAACGGAGTCTTCACCTTCACGGGTTGCCAGATCACCGGTGCGGGAGCAGCGGGCACCTACACCATCAAGGCTACGGATTCGGCGGGCGGCGTCGCATCCGCGACGAGCACCCCGGCATTCTCGGTGGTGGCTGGCGTGCCGACGAAGCTGGGATACACCGTCGTTCCGCCACTATCGGGCACGGCCGGCGCGGCGCTCACCACGTTCAAGGTTGCCGTCGAAGACGCGAACGGCAATGTCATCACGACTGGCACGGGATCGACTGACAACGTGACTTTGTCGATCGCCACGGGACCGGGTGGATTCGGTTCGCCGTCGACGACGTACACCAATGTTCCGGCCGTCGCTGGCGTCGCCACCTTCAGCGCAGTCGTCCTCAACACATCGGGCAGCTACACCTTCACCGCCAGTGACTCGACCCATGGCACCTACACGACCGCCGTCAGCACGCCCGCGACCGTGATCACGTCGGCCGTCGGCTCCAAGCTCGTCTACAACGTCCAGCCGCCCGCGACAGGCACCGCGGGCACGGCCCTGACGACCTTCAAGGTCTACGTCGAGGACCAGTACGGCAACCTGGTGACGACCAACACCGGCTCGACCGACACGATCACGCTGACGCCCTCGAGCGGCACGATCAACTCAGGCGCCTCGGCCGTCGCCGTCGGTGGTGTCGCCACCTTCTCCTCCACAGCCATCAACACCGTCGGCAGCTACACCATCACGGCCAGTGACACCACCCACGGCACGTACACGACCGCCGTCAGCACGCCGGCGACGGTGATCAGTGCGGCTGGTGCCTCCAAGCTCGTGTACAACGTCGAGCCGCCC
>Ga0007854_10000981_pt1 | contig 18510 bp, 16 predicted proteins | sample CryBogCBH12Aug08_FD_60382 | JGI IMG/M metagenome (GOLD analysis project Ga0007854, IMG submission 60382) | Freshwater microbial communities from Crystal Bog, Wisconsin, USA - CBH12Aug08 | ecosystem: Environmental > Aquatic > Freshwater > Lake | place: Crystal Bog, Wisconsin, USA | collected...
GGCTGCAGTGAGTTGGTTAAAGATTGTTTGAACTGAGGATGGATAAACCGAACCCTGAAGTGTGTACGGATCTCCAGCTGCCTTAAATTGACCATAGTTTGGATCTGACTTATCGGTGATAACAGCGCCAGCAGCATCTTTGTAGGTAGGGCTGTCAATCTGTTGATCATAAAGCGGAGCCTGACCTGAGACCAGCGCCGTGTAGTTATCTTGGCTGTAATGGCCAGTGCCATAGTAATTTGTCAGCAAGGTGCCCTGGGATGGAAGGGTTTTCCAAAGATAGGTGTTGTTGTTGAGTCCGGTAAATGTTGCATCGTAGGACTTGTTCTCCATGATGATGTACCAGATGTGCTTCACCTTCGGAAGCGCTGAATCAGTGGCGACAGTTTTAGTTTTAGTCGCAGCAGTTGCAGAGGAGGTCAGGGTGGCAACTCCGAAGAGGAAGGAGGCGCCAACAACCACTGACATTGCAACGCGAGAGCTTTTGCTCATCACGCGTGAGATAGATCGATGAGAATTTATGAACTTTGTCATGTCCGAACCCAACTGCGCTAACGTGGAGTGGGACTAAAGCCCAGGTGAACAAGTCCGAAACCTTCCCTTAAGTCTTAACTTCCAAAGTAAACTCGCCGCCATGGAAGATGTCTTAAAGAACCCCTCGGTCAAAAGAATTATCGCCGAGTTGCAGGAGCGCAATATATCTGGGGAGGTTCGAATTCTCAGTGACAGCGCCCGATCTGCGGCCGAGGCTGCAGCGGCGCTCGGCATTGAGGTCGGTCAAATTGCCTCCTCAATAGTCTTTAAACTCCCTGATGGGCGACCGCTCCTAGTGATTACCTCGGGGGCGCATCGAGTAGATACCGCGCTTGTGGCGAAGGAATTAGGTGTAGAAAAATTGCACCGTGCAGATGCCGACTTCGTAAAGTCCGCATCTGGAATCAGTATCGGCGGGGTGTCCCCCTTGGTTTCTTCATCCTGAACTCAAATGAGCTCCAGTAGTTGTTCCGTTCGGCCGGCTCTCGATCCTTGCCATTCGCTCTCTACTGCCCTTATCGACTACGCATGGAAGACGTTGACCTTCTCCTCTCCCCAAATTGCAATAACTTCAGTTAAGTTTGGGGAATGTGCGCCAGTCCTCATTTAATCGTAAAGACAAAATGAGTAGCCGAACCCCTCCAGCCCTCTGTAATCCAAAGCTTTTGATTTGGGCAAGAGAATCGATGGCCTTCTCTATTCAAGGGGCTTCCACAAAATTGGGGATAAAAGTCTCAAAATTGGAATCTTGGGAAGCCGGTCTCGACTATCCCAGCATGGCGCAACTGCGCAATCTTGCCCGAATTTATCGCCGCCCTTCGGCATTTTTTTACCTCGCTAACCCGCCACAAGGCTGGGACGCAATGCGAGATTTCCGTCGACTAGATGGGGAAGTAAATGAGATCTGGACACCAGAATTGCATTCCGAATTCAGACGAGCGAGAGAGCAAAGAGATTCGGCACTAGAAATAATGCAAATGCTTGGTGAGGAACCTTCACGCGAATGGAGAATCCGTGCAGCAAATGATGAGGCGCTTGCAACTTCCGCAAGGGAAATAATCTTTGCAAATAGCCTATTTGCCAACCCTGTGAGTACTAAGGGTTATGAACGATTTGGATTTTGGGCATCTAGTCTTGAGGCTCTAGGGGTGCTCGTCCTGACCTCTGACGGAGTATTGGTAAAGGAAATGCGTGGATTTTCAATCTATGGCGAAGAACTGCCGATTGTTATGGTTAATGGGAAAGATGCTTGGAACGGTCGAGTCTTTTCGCTACTCCATGAATACGCCCACTTACTACTGAACGCGGGCGGACTTTGCGATCAGAGAATCTTAGAACGGCCAGCAACCGTGGATCGCAAACTTGAGGCTAGATGCAATGCGATTGCGGCAGCCATACTCATACCACGAGCATTACTACTCCAGGACCCGATGGTGGCTGAAGTGCCTGATAACTACTCGAACTGGACAGAGCAGGAAGTCCTGCTCTTATCTAAGAAATTTGGAGTTAGTGCCGAGACCACCCTTCGACGATTATTGGAAGTTGGAAAAGCATCTCAGCAACTTTACGAACGTAGGCGCGCAGAATGGTTAGAACTTTATGCGGAATCTGGCGAAGCGCGAACGCAAAAGAAGCCATCAGGTGACTACTACAAGACGCACGTGCGCAATCTCGGGAAAGGTTACGTGCGCTTGATTATGGAAGCCTACACAGGTCGAGTAATTGACTCTTACACGGCAGCTTCATTTTTAAATGCCAAAGTTTCATCCCTGTCCGGATTGTCAAAAGCGGTAAAAGGTTCGAGTGACTGAAAGTGGCTTATTCTCTGGACACAAGCGCCTTAATGCAGCCATGGAATGATACTTATCCGCGCCACATCTTTGGAACTTTTTGGGATAGATATGAGGGGCTAATCGAGTCTGGTGAGGCCGTCGCGATTGACGAAGTTTTCTTAGAACTTGAAAAACGTGATGACGAACTTTGTCGCTGGGCAAGGATTAGGAAAAAAATGTTTATAGCGGCTGAAGAGGACGTCCAGCTTGCACTAAAGGATGTCTTGGGTCTAAGCGAAAAAATGTTAGGGAGCCAAAAAGGTCGAAATGCTGCTGATCCATGGGTTATAGCCCTGGCAAAGGCCAGGAGCCTGACAGTTGTAACCATGGAGTTATCGAGTGGAAATCTTGCTAAGCCAAAAATCCCAGACGTGTGCACTGCCCTCGGTGTTCCGTGTATAAATGTCATCGGATTAGCCCAAGAACAAGGTTGGGTGTTTTAAGCGAACAAAGTCGAATTTAGTCGACTCACTTTGTGCGAGAAATTTCTTTAATAGCTGGCAAACTACTGCGAATTTGATTTGTCTCTAGGCTGAGTGTTATCAGCTTACATATCAAATCAAAGACGTACTTTGGATCATTGGAATAAGTATTTGGATCGTTTAGTAGTTGGGTGTCGGCATCCACTCTAGATTCATACCGATCAACAATCCAATCTATTGGACTCTTCCCATCTACTAGAAATTCGTAAACTTCAAGCGGTATATTCTTTAAAGTGAGATGTGAATTGAAGACTATTGTGGTTTTATCCTTAGATTTTCCATATCGAAGTTTTCCAACTTTATAGATTTTGTTCGGATCTGTCTCGGCCGAAGTCCGTTGGATTTCAGGCTCGTATGGGGTCAATTTTTCGTAACCAATATGTAACTGCATAAGCTCATTGCCGGCATTACTGAAAGACCAAAAATCTTCAGCCAGTGGAATCCTTGGTGCCATCTTCTTTAACTCGGTACCGAATCGTGACACGTATTCTGGACAAGAAAGAATTCCATAGACATAATGGAAAATATCAATCTTGGTGATGTTGTCTCCATATGTTTTCCTGAATATCTCTAAGGCCCAATTGGAAATGGCCTCGGACTTAAGTGGCTGAGCTTCAAGTCCTAGTACCAATTGCGAATTCAACTCATCCGAGGTGGAGTAATTCCACAAAGGAAACGCTTGTCCGGTGTCCATAGAGTGGTAGTTGGGGAGTACGTCTAGAGCTAGCGCTGAGAATGGGACTGCCGCTCCAGGCCCCGTAATGTTGATCACGATATTTTCCGAGCCCTTAGGAAACATTTGTAACGTTCGATACGGACTCCAAATCATTTGGCGCTGGGTGTATACCCACATCTTTGTGAATGGCCGATAGTTTCCAAGCCTAATCTCGCTTGCATCAAAATGCGCTGGCTTTTTCTTTTCAAGGTCATCGATCAGGTTAGCTACCCAAGAAATTTGACTTTTATCACTTCGAATATACTCCTTGTGAGAGCCACCATTTCTTGAAAACTCCTCAAGAATGGCATTGTAGTTCTCGGTCATCCGACTCATATTGGATATCAGTGCATTTTTAGAAAAGTTATAGCTCCAAGAATCTCGACTGGTCATTAACCCTCGAGTAAAAGTAGTAAAAATTGTTTCGCTCTCCTTACCCTTTGCATCGCGGTCACCTAAAGGTAAGAATTCATTATATTTTTCATCTCGTTGATTGATCCAATCGCTCTCCGCATTTGGAGCAATGGATTGCCACGGAATCTGCGAAACATCACCGAAATTTCCAATCAATTTTAACTTCTCTTCTCGAGACAGATAATCACCAATATCAAAGTATTTGACTTCGCCTCTAGTTGTTACTTCAGGGTTTTTCACCAAAAGCGTAATAGCAACGGGAGTTCTACTTTGAGCTCCAAATATCTTTCCGCCCTCTTTGCGAGATAACTCACCTTGCGTTCTTTGATTCCCCCTTAGATTGAAGACATAAATGCTAGTGAACTCTTCCGTGAGGGACTTCCTGAATCCATCCGCGGAATTGGAGTCAATCCAAGAACCATTCGTCACAAAGCAAACAATTCCACTTTGATTGATTCTGCTACTAGCCCAACGGAACGCCCTAAAATAGGAGTCGTAAACTGAAGTACGAGTTTTTGACGAAGACTTCTTTACATAAGTATTTGATATCAAACCATCGAGATCCGAATACTTCATATTTTGATTGTCCTGATTTGCGTCCTTTTGACCAGCCGAATACGGCGGATTTCCCAGCACGACACGGATCTCTGTGTGTTTTTGCTTTTCGACACGTTCATTATTCTGAGTGAAAACGAGATTATCCATTGTGTCGTCCGCTTCAAACATTTGAAAAGTATCAGTTAAAACTATTCCCGTAAACGGTTTGTATTCTCCGCCGACAATTTCATTATAAGTTGATTCAATGTTGATGGCGGCTATGTAATATGCCAATAAAATTATCTCGTTCGCGTGTAGTTCCGACAAGAATTTTCGAGCTAAATCATTCTCGGAAATGTGTCCACTTTGGAGAAGTCGAGTGATGAATGTCCCGGTTCCCGTAAAGGGATCAAGTACATGTACTCCCTCTTCGGAAAGAGAGGAATTGAATTGATCTTGGAGCACATACTCAACCGAATTGATGATGAAATCTACAATTTCTAAAGGAGTGTAAACAATCCCCAAGCGCTCTGCTGTTCTTGGGAAAGCCAACTTGAAAAAGCGCTCATAAAGTTCAGTAATGATTCGCTGCTTCCCCGCAGAGTTGTCAATTCCTTCTGCTCGGAGCCGGACACTGGCGTAGAAAGCTTCCAGAGTTTCCGCGTCTTTGTCCAGTGCTTGACCAGATAACAGTTCAAGCATATTTTGCATTACCTGCGAAACGGGATTGTGCTCGGTAAACGAATATTTCTCGAAGATTGAATCAAATACAGGTTTTGTAATCATGTGTTGGGCCAACATCTCAACGGCATCTTCCCGAGTAATACTTTCATTCAGATTATCCTTCAATCCTTTAAGAAATATAGAAAATTCTCGTGACGCTTTCGATTTAGGATTTTCAAGAAGAGTTTCGATGCGGATTATGTGACGTTCTGCAATCTGAGCAACATCTTGTGCCCAATCTTCCCAATAACGTCGGTCCCCCACTTTCTGGACGATCTTTGTGTAAATAGCTTCTCGCCACTCTGCAATCTGAGGAAAGTGAAACATTTGTTGAGTAGCTCCTGAGGATGAATCGGTGCCATTTTGGTCGATTCCCCCTCCGACGCCAATCACTTGAAGCATCTCATTCTTGTTTCTATTCAAATCAATTTGGTTGATCATGGCATTAAATCGATCATCGTGAGCTCTCAACGCTTGCAAAACCTGCCAGACGACTTTATATTTTTTGTTATCCGCCAGTGCATCCTCCGGCTTCATATCTGAAGGAACTCCTATTGGAAGAATCACGTAGCCCGTTGTCTTATCTTCATGTTTTCTCATCACACGTCCAACGGATTGCACTACATCAACGACGCTGTTTCGAGGATTTAAAAAGATGACGGCATCCAATGCCGGCACATCAACTCCCTCAGAAAGACATCTTGCATTCGACAATATTCTGCAGATATTTTCAGCATCAGGGACATCTTCCTTTAGCCAATCTAACTTGGCGTTTCGCCTAAGTGCATTAAACGTGCCATCTACGTGGGCTGCCTGGATTCTGAGCGACTCTGTGTCACCAAGGGAAACTCGATACTGATCAATGACCTCGGAAAAAAGACTGACCACTTTTTCGGATTCCTTGATTGATCTTGCGAATGCCACGGCTCGTCTCATGGGATTTATCAGGTCAGATGCATTGGCCTCTAATCGATACTTCGCCAATCCATTCCAGCAACCCACAATTTTGGCAGCATCTTCAAGATTCAATTCGTGATTTTCATCTGCGAGTTGAGATTGGAAAACGCGGCTGATGTAAGACTCATCTACCGCTAGAACTAGTACCTTGTAATCACTTAAAAGATCCTTGGACACGGCCTCGCCGAAACCTAACCGATGCAATTCCTTACCAAATACAGTCGTGTCATCCATCGATGCCAAAGTTGCATTGGCTTCCTGTGCCTGACTTTTGCTTCCGTCCTCATAGATTCTAGGTGTTGCAGTCATGTAAAGGCGTTTTTTACTCTTGATGAATGAGTTATCATGAATTTTTACGAAGTAGGACTCATCCTCATCTGCGAGTGTTACACCCGTCGTGCGGTGTGCCTCATCACAGATAACAAGATCAAAATCAGGGAGACCTTTCTTTTGCGCTTCAGCGATTACATTTATTGATTGATACGTACTAAATACAACTGTTAGTTTTTCATCGACTATTTTCTCACCCAATTTTGAGAAGAGTTTTTGTGCATTTGTAGTAGCTGGATAGGCAAGGTCGCTCGGTCCGATATCTTCACTAACATTGGATCGCTTTCCTACTTTGGTATCTGAACAAACGGCAAAGGCTCTTAATTCTCTCTGTGACTGAACGGACCATTCTTTTAACGTTTGTGAAAGCAGCGAAATTGATGGAACTAGGAATAGAACCATTCCATTAGTTGGCACCATCGTCTCTGCAATTTTTAGTGACGTAAAAGTTTTTCCGGTACCACACGCCATAATTAATTGGCCTCTATCAGCAGCCCTTAATCCGTCGACCACTTTTGTATGCGCAATTTTCTGGTGTGGTCGAAGGTCATATTTCTTCTTCCTTTTAAGTTTATTTTCTACTCCGACCACATATGACGACCAGTCAATACTTGAGGAGTCAAGGTCACCAACTCTTATACGTAAGACTGGTATCTGCTGCTTTTCAAGTGCATCTTCAGCATGTTTGCTCCATTTGTCCGTAGTGCTTACGACTATGCGGGCCGCAAAATCGGTTTTACCGGATGCGGTAAAAAATGAATCAAGGTCAGCTTTGTCCAGAGTATGTTCAGGGTCGTAGAATTTGCATTGAATGGCAGTTAATTCACCCGATTCACGATCCTTTGCAACCAAATCGATACCTACATCTGGTGAATTACCCCGATCAGGCCATTCCCCCCAAAGATACACTTCTGAGAATTTTCTCTCCCATAGAGAATCAGTCAATAAGAAGTGCTTAATCAGGTTCTCGAATCGATCGCCTTTTTCTCGGTTTGATTCCGCGGTAGAGGAAAGCAGCCAAAGCACATCATGAATGTTTTTGATCGTCGGCTGCTCACTGGATTTCCGAACCATTATCTAAAAACCAACTTTCTGGCGAGAGAATTCCTGCGGGGTCTCGATTTTAGGGGGTTAGAGAGCCAATCCAGCAGATTTAGGCCTTTAAACTACCAATAGTTGGTTTTGTCTAATTCTTTGAGACTGCGATTAGCACCACCGACCGTTGATACAAGTACTTTACTTCCGAAGGAAAAGCTTCCTCTTTCATTTATTGGATAATCGGGTTCGAAACTCCAATGTGTGCCCACCGACCTGCTGTGATAATTACACATTCTCCGACCGGCAGATTCCGTACGAGTTCAGGGGATACTCTAAACTGTTGTTGCATTCGACCGCTTGAAGCTAGTCGCCCTCCGCTTGAGGTTAGTTCATGGGTGTCTTCCCAAACATCAATAGTTCCCGCAAGTTTGCAAATGTCTTCAGGAGAAGAATTCCGATGCCCTATAACAGTTCCGGCAGTTTGCAGTATTCGAACAGCGGAATCTCCCAAACTTTCAACCGTTTGGGACCCGAGAATGATTGCCATTCCGGCGGATCGAGTTCTCTCAACAAGTCCAGCAGCCAACTTGCTGGCTCTTTGATCACCCCCGACTGCGCTAAATTCGTCCAGAATTACTAGGGTTTTTCTTTCTTCATTTTTCGCTGCTAATTCGCCTAGCATTGCTAGAAGCCAAGAAGCAATGTCGCTCGCAGTTTGTGGAGAGCTCGTTCCTGGGATGCTAATCCACGCCGCATCCGTTGATTCAAGCGACCAAGAATTTATCGAACTGTCTAGACGATCCCCAACTGTGGCTTGCAGCGCTCTCAATCTCAAGTAGAGCGAATTCCATTGACTATTTGAGAAGCTCGATGCGGCTTGTTTTTCAATCAAGGCATCGACTGTGGCGATGCCCGCATAGAGCTTCTCTGTAGCCCCTGGCTTAACTCTGTCTATAACGGATTGAAGTGAACGGGGGGTCTCCCCAGCCTTTAGCGCGAGGTCAAGCATCGCTACGGATTCTGCATGGTGAAAGACGCTCTCACCTGCATTGAAAAGGCTACTCAATCTCTCGCGGAGTTGGATAGCACTCCCTTGAAATCCGTCTAGCGGTTCTTCCGGCCAGATTTTGATGCGTTGATAGCCTCTACCATCGGCAATCTTTAAAAATGCTCTTGAGCTTTCGCTCGCGAGTCCTTTTGCATCGATGAAAATAATCCGAATTGGGGGTTCGTCAGGGTTCGCCAAACTCAGCGCCATAAAACTGGCTACTAATCGCATTTGAGTCACTGTCTTACCTGTCCCAGTGCCGCCGATAATGACTGCGTGCCTCACCATTTGATCCCATGAGATGCCAAATCCGTATACTCTGCCAATTGCGCACCGACCGATGACAGTGGTCATGGAGATCATGTCGCCGTCTAATACGGTGCCGAGTATGGCTCTCAATTTCCCACTTCATTCACAAAGTGTTGGCTATGCCAATTCCTCAAGGCTTGCTTGCGTCTGTTGGTTTGACGCTTCCAAAGGCGATCATCTACTCGCTTTCGATCCACCCACCTGCAGTCATAAGACAAAACGGTAATCAGTGCAAATTCCGCATAAGGAAGTACGATACAAATTCGTAATAATAGGCTCCAGATACTTTGGTCAGTGCCAGATGACCATCTGATAACGTCAATAAGCTGCTTTGGATATTCCATAAGTCCTCTAGATAGCGAGCACCAGATCAACCCGATTAGGAAATAGCAAATCATCACTTTGACTTGCGTTCGCTGACTCGGTCGAGTGAAAACCGTTGCAGCTACTATCGCGCAAAATGAGTAGGCACCCCCTGCTATCTCAAGTGCAAAGACAACTATCGTGATCAAAGCAATCACCCAAATAATTTCGCGTGCCCCCCTAGGCCGAACAATTACCGGCAGTGGCCACATAGATTCGTCTCGGACTTTCCCCGAAGACATCTTCATCGCTGCCACAGGAACACTTTGAGTCTCGCTCTCAGGTCATCTGGCAACTCCAGTGATGCCTTAGTAACGACGGTAAATGATTCCGGTGATGCATAGTAAATAACCTGGGCATACCGGGGTTGCGACAGTTTTGTGATGTGGTCTTGTCCGGTGTCATAGTCATAACGCCTTGAGAGAAGGCCAAGTTGTATGTGCTTCGTGCGTTCAACTGTTTTGGCCACCCTCTCTCGCTCAATTGCAATTATGCGACCATCGGTAAGAATTACCTCTCCGTCTGGAACGTGAGACGAAGACAGATCCTTCTTTCTTGGTGGCATAACCGAGCGGATTTCACGTTCGCTGCGCCATTTAGACGTGGGCTCTTGCTTAAGAATCTGAAGCCTAATAAAACTTACATCGCAGTTATGCTGCAACGTAGCGAGCGGCGGATCTCCCGCAACAAAGCCCAATCCGACCTGTTTCATTCCTGAGGCAGTCAGCCAAAGGTAGGGAGGCTCACCTTGCAAGATGGTGCGCCTTACCGCCCAGCCTTTCTCGATCCAACGGCCACTTGTTTTTCGAGCTGCATCTACCGATACCGAAGTGCCCTCAATCTGTGAAAATAACTCAGCCAAGAGATCTAGGCGCATTGCCCCCTGCTCGCCGCACCAAGTCAGGCCAACGACGTCCCGTTGGCCAACTCTGATAGATCCTGAGTCTCTTCTTTGTATTCTCTTATTTCTTTCCATTTTTACCCTTTCTATTTATTTATGTTTTTTGTTTATTACTTTTCTATTTCTGCTTGGAGTTCTTTCTTCTTACTATGTGTGCAACTAGAACGAACCCAACCCCGCCCTCTCTTTTTTTTTGCTGAGGGGGTGGGGTTGGGTTCGTTCCTGCTATTTCTCGCAGCCGCGACTTTGCGCCACACCGCCCTCCATAAGAAGATGGTCCAGAACTCCAAGCAGCGGGCAAGTATCTGCCGGGTAATGGAGGTGTTAATTACTCACTAATCCATTGCAATTTCCGAGGGCATTGGCTCTTCACTGGTGAAGCGCCTCTCCTTCTCTTCAGGAGTCAGGAGCCGCAGTCCTTGGTAGCAGTAACGATTATCTTTACCGTGACGCCTATGTTGGTATCTTCCTAAAGATTTTAGGCGGCTACCAAACTCGCCTTGCGTCATAGCTGTTAGGCCAAGTTCGCGAGACCATTTTGTGTATTCCTCATAGAGAGGCGTTGCACCAACTCTTTCAGTTGCCACATCTACAGTGGTTTCGTTCAAGAAGTTGGAGATAACGTCCTGTTCCTTGCGATAGTTCTTGGTCCATTCTTGAAGTTGGGCTGGCATTTCTATTTTCTTGTTGGCGGCGTAGAACTGTTTTGCTCCTTCAATTGACCAGTTCAAGATGCCTGGCAGCTCATTTGCCAGCCTTGCTCCCAAATCAGAATCGGCTGTCGTCTCAAATTGTCGCTTGAACTGGAGTACTACAAGGCGGCGCCAAATTCCGTGGTCACTTCCTTTAACAACCGGAAGGTGATTAGTAGCGAGAAAGAATTTTGCTTCCGGGACAAATTCTTGGAAGTCGCTGTAGATTGCACGAGCTGCAATCACATCTGAACTAATTAGACCCTTTACTCGATTCTCGTTGAGTTGCTGGTCATACGAAGTCTCGGTGAGAACAGCTGCACGTATTCCTTTGAGCCGCACCAATTCGCCGGATGAGCCTCCAGTCACAGGTTTTCCCATGAGAACACTCTCCGGGGTTTGTTGGCCAAAGTCTGGACCGAGAAGATTTTGGAGTGTATTGAGGAAAGTGCTCTTTCCATTACTTCCCGTGCCCACAAGGAGCCACATCTGTTGCAGGGAAGTTCTCCCTGTTAGACAGTATCCGAATACCTTTTGAACGTAATCGATAACGTCTTTTTCAACGAGCACTTCTTCTAGAAACTGTAGCCACCTTGGGCAAGTGGCGTTAGGGTCGTATTCGATAGGTAGACGTTTGACAATAACCTTCTCTTTGGAGTGGGGGGATAATGTTCCCGATGTCAGGTCGAGTAGCCCGGAATTGCATGCGAGGAGGTCGGGACTGTTGTCGACTAGTTTCGCAGAAATCCGAACTTTGCCTTCTCTCTGAGTATTACCTAAAGTGGCTAGAAACCCAGAAAGTGTTGAATGTCTCTGAATAGCGCTCAAGCGCTTGCGCTGGAATCTCTTTGCTTTGAATGCGTCCAGATTTGTAGGAGTGAACTTTTCGATCTCTTTTAACACGGTCCGCCACATCTGATTTAGTCGCACCTCGTCTGTATCAATCAGCCAGCCCTTCGATGCGTCATAGACAATCCAGCGGTTGACTCCTTCAATGAATCGGATGTCATCTCCAAATTTTTGAACTAGCGCGTCAGAAATGCCTAACTGTGTGATGCTTCCGTCTTCATAGAACTCTGTTGTGCTCATGTTTCACCTTATTCTTTGTTGTTAGTTTTTATTGTTTGAGGGTTCGCCAAGGTTGTCTCGGCTACTCACTAAAAAGACTGTGCTGACTCTTCGCCAGAAAGCACGGAGGTCATTTGGAGGTCAAATGGCGAACCTCGACGAACGTCTAAACCACTCATTTTTAGAGAGTTAAATCTGCTTTCAATTAACTCCCAGTATTTGGGAGTTATTTCGCACCCCACGATGTGTCGACCCTCCATCAAAGCTGCTTCTGCAGTAGTTCCCGACCCAAGGAAAGGGTCTAAACAAATTTGCCCAGGGCCGCTGAAAGCGCGAATCAAGGTTCGCATTAGAGTCACTGGCTTTACTGTTTCGTGTGCACTGCCAGATGCAGACTTTGGTCGCTCTGCTTTATTAGGTTTTGGAACTTCCAGTGAAGAGAGTGGGATTTCCGTGGCTGGATAGATTGGTGTTCCATACTTACTCGCTGGGTCTTGAGCTAGACCACAAACGCAACCGCGTTCACCACACTCAAGCTCGTGCACGACCAGAACGTTTGAAGCAACCAAATTCTTCTTATTGGTGAAACCGCTGTGTCTGATTGCCCCCAAGTTTGATTCGATAACGCTTTCGAGCAAGTCTTGCCCTTCGTAAAGCTTCTTTCTTGCCACGGTTATCGGCTCATGTCCTGGACGTAGGGTGGTTCGCATACCCCTGATGGACGCTCGAAGTTCAGGCGAATTTGCCAAGTCGGGATGCTTGGCTAAATCCTGTGACCTTTGGCAACCGGGGGTGTAAACCCAATGCAGGGAGTCACGTATCTCAAATCCAGCAAGCTCAAGAGCAATAGTTGTAAGGTGAGAAGTTCTTGAAGCTCCAAATGCAAGAACGAACCCTCCCGGCATTAAAACGCGCCGCACCTCCTGCCAAAGCTCTGGCCCAGGAACAGAGTTATCCCATTCCGTACCGCCATAACCATTTTTTTCGTTTACATAAACTCGTCCTGCGAGCCAAGCACCTAACATCCCGTGAATGTCGTGCTCCGAAGTGAGCCCATACGGTGGATCGGTAATGACTGCATGAACGGAATTAGAGGGGAGGGAGCTGAGTTGAGAGAGCGCCTCGCCCTTCAATAAATTGAAGTAAGAGCTCATTCGGCCACCCCCGCCCGGCACAAAATTTGGGCAATTTGGGCGATGGCCTGGGCCGAAGGGACTCCAGCTGCCAAAACTGCAGCCTGAATAGCGGTCTGTGAAACGGTATTTTTTGTTGTCATGACTTTGAACGTGCGCTCGAGTAAGTTCATCGCATTTGGATTTCTCGATTTATAGTGTGATTTACATCACATTTTTGGGTTACGAAGTGTGAACTAATCGAGCCCTATGGGGTGTCCGCACCCATGGGTAAACTGCTTTTATGGCCAAGCAGCCCTCTTCGCAAGTCAGGAGCTCAGCCTTGAGGGCGGCCGCATACGTACGTTTATCAATAATGACGGCAGAGACCAACAGCCCCGACACTCAGTTTTCTGACATCAAGAGATTTATTGACGCCCATGGCTGGACCTTTCAGGAGGCTGAGGCGGTTATTGACCAATCCAAGGGCGTGAAGATTGCGGGTGGTGACTTATTCGTCGATCTTGGCATTAGTGGAAGTAAGGGGAAATTTCGTCCTGGCTATGAAGCTCTACTAAAAGAGTTGGAAAACTATGACAGGGTGGTTGTTTGGAAAATCGATCGACTGACTAGACGCCTAAGTGAACTCGGGACAGTTCTGGACTTATTCGGCAAGAACAAGGTCGTCCTGGTCGGCGTGAGCGACGGAGTTGATACTGGAACAGCCTCTGGAAGAACCACCGCGGAAATATTAGGAACCATCGCAGGGGCTGAAGCTCGAAATACAGCTGACAGAGTAAATGCCGCTCAACAAACAATGTTGAGAAATGGCAAATGGCGAGGAGGCCCTGCCCCTTATGGATACCGTCTAAAGCAATTAGGCCGGGGCAAGGGTACGACATTAGAAATTGATCCTTCTCAAGCCAAACATATGAAGTTTGCAATCGAAAGATTCTTGAAAGGCGACTCGATTCCGACCATTTGTGCAGCATTAAATGCAAAAGGTGTAAAGAGTGTTTTTGGAAATCCGTGGTCACATCCTGCATTACGAAGGTTGATTGGTTCACCCGTGATGGCGGGATTTCAAGTGTGGAAAAATGAAATAGTTGTTGACTCCAATGGCATGCCGGTACGTCCCTACCCGGGAATTATTGATTTAGAAACTTACAATCGTCTCCAAGAGAGTATTAAGAAACGTTATTTCGTCCACCCATCGCGAGGTGGAGCTCTTTTATCTGGAATTGCCTATTGCAGTTTATGCGGCGGCAAAATGAATGGATCTAGTCCCACGGAGCACGGAGGAGCCAATTACCGATGTCGGAACAAGTATCAATTAAATAAAGACTGTACTGGACTTTCAACGAGGTCGTCTGCGCTCGAGCGTTACGTTACCCAAGTTGTTTTAACGCTGCTAAGTAGTGAGAATACTCGAAAAGAACTATCAAAATCCCTGACCTCGATTAAGCAACAAAGCAGAAATAATAAGAAAGATGATCCTCGCGCTGAACATGAGTTTCTGCGAAGTCAACTCAAAATCCTCCAAGAGCGGAAGATCCTAAAAAAGTACGAGTATGCAGGAGGCGAGGGTGACTTTGAGAAATCTTGGGAAGAGATTGTCTCTCAAATGAAAATTCTCGAAGAAGAGATGAAAAGAATTCCAGCAGATGAATTTGATCCAAAACTCCAGTCGCTAATTTCCTCCTCAGATATATATTCGACATGGCAGAGAATGACTCTTGCCGAGAGACGCGAAGTAGTTTCAGTACTTTTCAAGCGGATAGTGATTATGCCAAGAAATCCCGATTGGAATAACGGAAAAGGCTATGACGTACGTCGGGTCAGGTTTGAATGGGCCTGGGATGCGCAACAACCCGATGGAATGATACCCACCTCGGAACGGCAACCACCTAAGCGGAAACAAGCCACAAAAGTCCGGATGAGTGCTAGCAAGTAAGATTCCCGCATGGAAGATGTCCTGAATCACCCATCGGTTTTAAGAGTAAAGACGGTCCTTCAAGAAAAAGGATTCGCGACAAAAATTGTCATATTGCAAGAAAGCGCGCGCTCTGCGGCAGAGGCCGCTGCCGCTCTCGATATTGAAGTTGGTCAGGTGGCGTCTTCTATCGTCTTTAAATTGCCTTCGGGATCGCCACTACTGGTGATTACGAGTGGCCAACACAGAGTGGATACCGAGCTAGTTGCCCGAACTCTCGGCGTATCAAAACTCCATCGTGCAGATGCTGACTACGTAAAAGCAGTCTCAGGGTTTGCAATTGGCGGAGTTAGCCCCATTGGCTGGCTTGTTACAGAAACCAAAGGGGACGTGAGTCCCTTTGGTTGGAAAGATGATGGAACTCTTGAAAATCCCGAGCCATTAATCCTTATTGATCAAGCTTTAAGCGCCTTTGAGGTCATCTGGGCTGCTGCTGGCCACCCACATGCCGTCTTTCCGACGACATTTGAAGAGTTGCAGAGCCAGACAGGCGCGCAAGCCATGGTCGTCGGGGATTAGTAGCCAAATAATTTCTCCGGATGAGAGTCAGATGGACCCTCCAAAAATCGCTCTGCACTTAAAAAAATGGCGTTAACAGCTTGTGAGGGCATATCTGAGGAATCACCTTTATCGCCATCAATCTCTCACGTATGATCTATTTATCTCATACAGGTTTCAGATTCACGATCCGAAATAGTCAAATCACTTCTAGCATGGGAGAAATTGTCCTTGCCGGCTAGACACTTGATTGAGATAATGGAAAACATGTCAGTATTTGAAAAAGATTTTCGAAAAGCCTCGATATTTGTTGGGTTGGCATTTATTTGGTCGATGGTTACGTTAATTCTGTTATTGAGGTATCACATTGATGAACCACTGGGCACTACCTCAGTCTCCCTGAACGGGCACAACTACTTTGGAAACCCTCCTGCACTAACTTTGTTACAACGCGACCCAGTCTCGTTCACAATAGTTGTAGGCGTATTAATTGCAGGTCTCTTAATTTCAGTCTCAGACCTTGTGTTGAGAATCCTTTTCCACGCTGAGCGGAGAGGTAAAACCGCATTGGTCACAGGATCGTCTATGGTCGTCTTCTCGCTATTTGGACTCGTTTGGGGGTTGGCAAGTGTTGGAATTGTAGGACTTCTAATCTTCTTTTCTGCATTTCCAAATCACGACTGATTTAAGAACGTGAAATCTATGGAGTCACCAATATAAGTCCAGTGTGCTTTTCAAACGAAAATATGCAAAACACGTCTAAAAATATTCATTAATTGGAAATGACTTCATAATTTACTATTAAACCACATCAAAAGAATACTATTTTGGCTTTGGATAATAAACAAACCATTTTCCCGATTGTAATTTCATTAGTCTCACATATGTCGCTTGATTATTTGATTTTGCATCTCGATTTGTAAAGCATTGTTGAACAGGCACTACATTTGTTTTTGAGGATATTTTCGCAGGTCCGCCTACGCAAAACGTACCTTCAAGAATAACCAGCGCTGTGTTCCCATTCACGGATAAACTTCCAACAGATATTTCTCGAGCGGATACTCGGTTTCCTTGAATAATTGCCGATATAATATCAAATGTAGGTCGATCCTCCGGATAGACGAGTTGTCTGGATTGATCAAGTTTTCCCGAATAAAGATCTTCTGTGTAAGCAATAGCTACTTGTGAAGGGTCCTCTTTCGTAACTGAGTTCCTTTGCAAAGGAGCCCCGAAAGAATAATTAGAGATCATAATGGAGGCAATAATTGCATCGGCAACAATTATTCTTAAGCGTCTCTTACATACATCGACTGAATTCACCTCAGGCACTAGAAATCAGCAGACCTCATCAAATGGCTCACTTAGCTATGGCTTCCAGGTCCACTTAAAGAATTGAAGTGCACAAGGTTCGTACAACCCCCAGAAACCGTATCGGACCATGATGTGTTGTATGTAGCGTTGTTGTATCCGGTCACATTTGGAGCAAGGTAAAACATTGCTGGATTTGAGTTGAATCCGCAAGCGGCATATCCGGCAGTCCCAAGTACTGCAACAACCCAGGCTTCAAAATCCGAATTAGTCCAGTTGTTATACGTGAAACTTTCGATAGCGTTTCCTCCGCCGAGGTTAACATAATAAGTTCCAGAGCCAGTACTCGTCGTCACATCCCCACCTATATGTTCCATATAAGCGGAGGGGGTTGTAGAACCTGAAACTACGGACGAACCGCTGATCTTCCAAGTGAAATTGTTAGAAAGAGAGACAATTGTAAGGTTCACGGGATCGATGAATGCAACTTTGCTAAATGCAGACCAAGAGCCATTGTAAGTAGTTGAAGAGGCGTTAGGTATTAATTTTGCAGAATCTCCGTTGAACTGAGATAAAGCAGGAGTACCCACTTGTGAAGTGGGTAAAGAGTTAGCAGTAGAAATGCCTGGTGACATTGCCGCGAGCGCCGCGCTCCCATTTGATGTTAATTGGCCCGATACAAGTGTTTCTTGACAAGACGAAGGATTGAAAGCGACTTCTTCTTCGTACTGGCTCCCCGAAGAATTAGAACCAGAGAATACGCAGGCGCCACTCGAATTGCGAACACCTTGCAATACGGAGGTGACAGGATTAGATATGCCCGCTTTCGAGCTTAGGGTATCGGTGTAATGAAAAGTTCCGGCGGCGTCAACTGAAACGCCTGGAATAGAAGTTAGAGTTGATGAAGGTGTCTGAGCGTCAGACGATGCAGAAGATGCTGGGCTACCACCCACAAGTACAACTGAGAGAGTCAAAAAAAGTGCTATTCCGATTGACGCTGATCGATAAGGTTTCATGTGATTCTCCGAAGTATAAAAGGAATGATGCTTGGATTTTGCTCTTAATTTATTCTTTAGTCAATGGGAATGGGAAAGACATAATCACTTATTTATTTGCCCCAGGAAGTTTCCGCGCGCTAAATTCAAGATCCTTTGGGATTTCGTTTATGCAGTTAACCCTGTAGCTAGGATAGGGCGGATATAGTGAAGACAGACCGGACTTTTTATGGAACTAAATTCGATAGAAACGGTGCCGATTTTCTAAGAGAAGTGCCCATGGTAGAAATTGGTGGAATTAATTCCTACTTGACTCTTGGTGCAGAAACCAAAGGAGGCGTAAGCCCCTTCGGGTGGCAGCATGATGGCACGCTTCCCAATCCAGAACCTGTCGTTCTGATCGATACTGCCCTCGCGCAATACGAAATAGTGTGGGCGGCGGCCGGACATCCGCACGCAGTTTTCCCAACGAGTTTTGAGGAGTTGCTCAGGAACACTGGGGCACGCTCTCTGGTCGTCGGGGAGTAGTAACCATCTAACTCCTCGATAAAGTTTGACTTTAGTGGTTTTGACACTGCTCCAATACTCAAATCATGATGTGCCCGACTCGTGAGAGTCTTCATCAGGATGAACCCCGGAAGCCAAATATATTCTCATCTGT
>Ga0007854_10000986_pt1 | contig 18490 bp, 14 predicted proteins | sample CryBogCBH12Aug08_FD_60382 | JGI IMG/M metagenome (GOLD analysis project Ga0007854, IMG submission 60382) | Freshwater microbial communities from Crystal Bog, Wisconsin, USA - CBH12Aug08 | ecosystem: Environmental > Aquatic > Freshwater > Lake | place: Crystal Bog, Wisconsin, USA | collected...
AAAAATTGTGGATGTGCAGTTGAATGATAGTTCGCAGTCGGGTGTGAACTGGTCTGCCTTCGGCGCAATGAGAGGGAGTCCAAATAGCAACGGTACGTTTGGAGTTGTTTCACCCGGTGCTTCAATTCTGCCTAATGGTCGGAACGGATTGGGGCAGGCTATGAGCAACACGCTACTTTCTGCAACCCCCGGTGCTTCATTGAGCGGAACAGCCGGAGCAGCCGGAGCGATGTTTGGCTTAGCCTTTCAAACCAATAATTTTGGAGCGTTGCTGAATTTTCTGGAATCGCAAGGAGATGTGCACGTGTTATCCAGTCCGCGCATTGCCACGCTGAATAACCAGAAAGCGGTACTAAAAGTGGGTACGGATGAATATTTTGCCACCGGGTTTACTGCTCTGGCGGCAACTTACAGTTCCACAGGTACGATTCAGACTCCGGAAACTGTGACACCGAATTACAGTTTATTTTTCTCTGGAATCGCCTTGGATGTGACGCCTAGAATTGATGAGAATGGGGAAGTGATTCTGCATATCCATCCTTCGGTCAGCAGCGTTGGGACCGTAGCAAAACAAGCCGTGATTGGTGCCTCCGGATTAACCGGGTCGGTTCCTTTGGCATCCAGCACCATCTCTGAAACTGATAGTATTGTGCGTGCCCGTGACGGGCAGATTGTGGTGATTGGCGGGCTGATGAATCAACAGTCGACTGCCGATCAGTCCGGTTTGCCTGGAATGCCCAAAACTGTATTCGGGCAGACCAGCAAGGTCATCCAAAAACGTGAACTGGTTATCTTGCTTAAGCCGACTGTGATCGACTCGGACAGCGACTGGTCGGATGATATTGCCCATAGCCGCGACCGCATGAATAATATTTCCCGCTAATGTATCTTGAGCATTTTGGTCTGCGTGAACTTCCCTTCGGACTGACTCCCGACACCAGTTTTTTCTTCGCTTGCTCCAATTATCAGGAGGCGCTCAATACCCTGCTGGTGGCAGCCCGGAATGGTGAGGGCTTCATCAAAATTGTGGGCGAAGTGGGCAACGGGAAAACGATGCTATGCCGCAAATTTCTTGCTACGTTGAGTCATGATGATGCGGTGGCGACAACGCTCATTGGAACACAGGATGTGAGTGCTACCGGAAACGCATCAGCGCAATTTGTAACTGCCTATATACCGAATCCTTATCTGGAGCCGCGTAGTTTGTTGCTGGCACTGGCAGACGAGTTTCGCGTCAATCTAGATCAGAACGTTGATCAACACCTGATGTTGAAGGGGTTGACCAATGCTCTGCTGAACTTTGCCAAAGAAGGTAAACGGGTTTTGGTGTGTCTGGACGAGGCGCAGGCCATGCCGTTGGAAAGTCTGGAAGTGCTGCGTCTGCTGACTAATCTGGAAACCGAGAAACGTAAGTTGATGCAAGTCGTTTTATTCGGACAGCCGGAACTGGATGAGCGTTTGAAACAGAATTCAGTCAGGCAATTGCGCCAGAGAATCAGTTTTCAGTATGGTTTGAAAGGTTTGAAGCGGGATGAACTGGATCGATATTTACGCCATCGCCTTTCAGTTGCAGGGTTTGGCGGTGAAACTCTGTTCACAGCTCACGCAGTTGCATTGTTGCATCGTGTCAGCGGTGGTACCCCCCGTCTAGTTAATATTATTGCGCACAAATCACTGTTGTTGGCCTTTGGTAAAGGACGCGGTCAGGTGGAGGCGCAGCATGTGCGAGCCGCCGCTGCTGATACACCGGAGGCCAAGCGTGATTGGCTGGTAGGGTATTGGGTGGTGGGAGTTGCAGTAGCGTTGTCTTTGGCTATTGCAAGCTGGATATTCCCAAGATGAGTCTGATTAATCAGGTTTTGAGTGATCTTGAGAAACGCGGAGCGGGTGGCGTACCGGGTGAGTCTGCTATACGTCCCGTAGCCGTGCAGGCAGATACACGAAAAGGGGCCTTGTTGATTGCCGGTTTATTGGGAGTGTCAATGCTTGTGGCAGCAGGATTGTGGTGGGAAGCATTCCGCCAACAATCTGTCACAGCTGAACACTCCAATGTAAACAGGATTCAAGCGCATGATCAAGAAGTGCCCGCAAGCTCAGATAATTCACAGCCCGGCACAATGATCTTGCAGCAAGAAGATGTTCCCGCCTTGATTATAAGTTCCGAGATGAGTTCATTAACGTTATCTTCCAGTTTGCGTAACAACCGGCATGATCAACATGCATTGGCTGATAATCAAACTTACCCTGTCACTTCGCCGGAAACCGGTTCTGCGCTAACCTCTGGTCATGTGTCCAAACAGGAAAATAGGGGCATTCAATCGAAGATAAGCGAACAGAATGCCACTGGTGGGAAGGTTTTGCAGTATGAATCAAAGGTGAATCCTGCACTGCCTAAATCTCCGTCGAGCGCAAGTGTCGGTCCCGATAATACGATATCAGGACCACCTGCTTCTGTTACAAAATTACCGGGAAGTGTGGATAAGCAGATCAAACAATTGAGCCTACAGCAGCAGGCTGATAATGAGTTTCGCAAGGCGAATATTTTGATGCAACAGGGGCGTGTCGGAGACGCTATTTCGGAGTATGCGGCTGCATTGCAACTGGATTCAGGGCACGAGGATGCGCGTCAGGCTATGGTCAGTTTGTTACTTGACCGAAAGCGAAATGCCGATGCGGAAGGTGCGTTGGAGGAAGGATTGAATCTCAATCCAAAGCAGGTCGGTTTTGCCAAGTTGCTGGCGCGTTTGCAGGTTGACCGGGGGGCTTTACCCCAGGCGTTGGAAACTCTGCAAAAAACATTGCCCTATGCCGGACGACAGGCGGATTTTCAAGCTTTCATTGCAGCCGTTCAACAGCGTATGGGGCACCATAAGGAAGCGGTTGTTCATTATTCGGTGGCACTGCAATCGTCTCCGGACTCTGGTGTTTGGCTGATGGGGCTGGGGATTTCATTGAAGGCATTGGAACAACATGAAGAAGCGCTTGTTGCGTTCAAGCATGCGCTGGAATCGCATACGCTTAACGAGGAATTGCAGGCCTTTGTGACGCAGCAAATTAAGGAATTGTAAATCGTTAGACCGTGTGTTGGTTGCTAACTTTTAAAGTTGAAGAAATTGCATCCCTTATCGGATGAAAAGTCAATTCAAAAGTGATGAATGGACTTAAGTCAGGCAACTAAAGCAGCGGACTCCGTACACTATCGGTGAATCATAACCCAAAGATGAATTGGATTTTTTCAGCTATTGAAATTTACAATTTGTAACTTGCAAAATAATAATCCATAATTACGATATGGATATTGTGCTAATCACTTCATAATATTGCACTTGACATATTGCAGAAGTACGTGCGAGCCAATTTAACCAATCAAATTTACTGCTTATTTGTGAAGGTTGCCAATTATGAATAGTCCTTTTGAAGTTTTCCCTTGGAGTGATACCTATGCTACAGGTATTCTGGAGATAGATCAGCAGCACCAAATCCTGATTCAGTTTCTGAATACACTGGCCAGTAGCCTGAATTTTCATTCGGATATTCCGAATTCGAGAACCATTTTCCTGGAGTTGACTGACTATGCAGCGTACCATTTCAAAACAGAAGAAAATATCTGGCACCAGTATTTTGTAGATGATGCGAGTGAAGCTCAGCACAAAAAGCTGCACACTCAATTTGAGCTTGAAGTAAATCGATTGAAAAACGAAGAAAGTAACCTGCCATTAGAGATTGTCCTGAAAGATGTTGTAGCATTCCTGACTCAATGGTTGGCTTCCCATATACTGGAGTCGGATATGCGAATGGCCAAGGTTGTATTGTTCGTTCAATCCGGCATGACTTTGGAGCAAGCTAAGCAATCTGCGAGTCAGTAGATATCTTTCTCCACTCGTGCACGCAACTGCCCGCAGGCTCCTTCGATTTCCTGTCCGGCTGAATTCCTGATTTTGGCGAGGATACCTCGCTGTTTAAGGGTTTGCACCATGAAAGCAATTTTTTCGGGGGAAGGGGGCTGATAGTCGAGTCCGTCGACCTTATTAAAAGGAATGAAGTTCATGAGGGCATATTTTCCAGCCAGGAGCCGGGAAATATTATCTAATTCGTCATCACTGTCGTTAACGCCTTTAATCAGTGTCCATTGATATTGAGTCGGATAGGAAGTGGCTCTCGCATAATTTTCGGAGCGATCCACCAATTCTTGAATAGTGATCAGGGGAGCATTAGGCAGTAACTTAGTGCGCAGGGTCGGGTTTGTGGTGTGTAGCGAAACTGCGAGCGCAGGTTTGATACTTTCCTGAGTTAGACGCTCGAAAACGCGCTTATCACCAACCGTGGATAAAACCAGATTCTTGTGCCCTATGTTGCCTTGTGTGCCGAGCAATTGAATAGCTTCAACCACGTTGTCAAGGTTATGGGCTGGCTCCCCCATACCCATGAATACCACCTTGTTAACTGCGCGTTGTTTGCGCGCGAGTACCACTTGAGCTACGATCTCGGCACTGCCAAGCTGGCGTTGAAGTCCGTTGCGGCCACTCATGCAAAAAACACACTCCACGGCGCAGCCTACCTGCGTCGAAACACACAGGCCGCCACGAGGCAATAATACGCTCTCCACCATTTGTCGGTCGGAGAGTTCTATTAACATTCGTGCGACCCCTTCGTCAGTAGAGTGTTTACTCCGAAGCTGGGCTAGGTCGGTTAATTCTGCTTCAATGGCTGGCAAATGATTGCGCAATGCCAAAGGAAAGAAACTTTCTGCGGGACTATGCGCTCTATCATATGTGCACACCTGACACCACCCGCGCAGGAAACGGTCTTCGTGACACGGCTTGGCACCGAGATCACGCAAACGCTGGCGAAGCTGCTCAATTCTCAAGGGATAGATCATCACCGATTCTAACTCAAGCTTCGGAGCGGTGTAAGGTGCGCAACTGTGAATGCGGTGATTCAATGTACCAGAATTTAGTTAACCATTCAAAAATTTACAACAAACCCTGCACTGAAGTATGATGAAAAAAATTTGTCACCAATTGGTGCTCAATCGGCAAGGTGCGGTCTCCTGTCGAGCTCGATATTTTCAACAAAATAGAGGCTAATGCTATGGAAAATACCCCAACTCCAAAACCAGTCCGTTCCGACGGGAAATTCTCCCTGCGCCCGGCAACGGACTTATCTGCGCTCTATCTAAGCTACACGCTGCCAGTAGGCGGAGGAGCGCAGGTTCTAACCGAAAGCGTAGTAGGTGCGGCCATATCTCACGGAGTCGTGGCTGAACTGGATTTGGAGGCCATAAAAAAAACGCTCATTGAAGGGGGAGCCAACGTTCGTGTGGCCTACGGACGCACTCCTGTGCAGGGCGCAGACGGGCATTTCGAGGTGTTGTTCGACCACATGAAAAAACGCAGTCCGCATCTTGACGAACAAGGGTTAACAGATTTTCGCGACTTGGGTGAGATCGTAACCGTCAAGCCGGGGGAACCTCTCATGCGGATAATCGATCCTACGACAGGACAACCCGGGCTTACCGTGACGGGGAAAGAAATTCCGGTAAAGCCCGGAAAAAAAGTTTCATTCCCCCCCGGGCTTGAAGGTGTGAAGGTTGATCCTGCAGATCCCCAATTGCTCGTGGCCGCTATTTCCGGCTTTCCCATCGTGGCGAAAAATGGAGTCACGGTGGAAGCGATATATCGGGTGGAGAACGTGGACTTGCACACCGGAAATATCAACTTCGATGGCGGCGTTCACGTCTCGGGTGATGTGCATTCGGGTATGACAGTGAAGGCCACGGGTGATATTCATGTCGAAGGCACCGTTGAGGATGCAGTATTGGAAGCCGGTGGTGACATAACTGTTAAATGCGGTATCATGGGCAGCGGCGAGGATCACGACGCGGCAGCCAAAAAGGTACACGCTAACATTAAATGCGGCGGTTCTTGCACGGTAAAATTTGCACAAAATGCACATATCGTTGCGGGTAACGGAATCTTTGTGCAGGAATTGTCCATGCAGAGCGATCTGACTGCCGCACACCAGATTATTGTCGGAGACAAAAACAGTCACAAGGGCGAACTCATCGGCGGGGTAGCTCGTGCAACGATGCTTGTTAGTGCTCACAACATAGGTTCGGATGATCACCCGAGGACGGTCGTTATAGTTGGTAGCGACAAGGATCTCTACGAGCGACTCCGTGTGTGCAACCAAAAGAAAACAGAGGCCGATAATAAATTTGCAGACGTGCTGATATTGCTTGGCTCAGCGAAAAAAAATCCTGGGAAGATTACCCCCGAAGCTTTAGCCGAGGCCGAGACAGCAAAAATTGCTCTCTACGCTGAAATCGCGGAACACACCGCAGATGCTCTCCAGATCAAAAAGGAGATCAACCTTGCGCAACAGGGGCAGGTGATAGCTTCTAAGAAAGTATACGCAGGTTCTGAAATACGTGTCGGCCAGAAAATTTATGAAACAAAACAAGACCGTGAGGGTGGTTTGTTCAAGCTCGGAGACAAAGGCGAGTTAGTGTTTAATTAGGCTACATCATTCCAATGAATTTGATCGATACTCTATCTTGTCAAAACTCGATATTTTTACTCTTGCAGATTTTTATGTCGATTTTCATTGCGAAGCAAGCTTTGCATTGATAGAATGCGCGCCGCAACTCGAGTTAATGAATTGATTTAACTTTGAGTGGCTGTTTTTATTTACCATGGTCAATATGGTAAAAAGCTCACATAGATTACAAGCCGCTTTAGCTCAGTTGGTAGAGCAACCGCCTTGTAAGCGGTAGGTCGCCAGTTCGAATCCGGCAAGCGGCACCATATAGAATAAGACTTGCAGCGATGCAGGTCTTTTTTATTTCCTTATAATTTTTGAATCTGTGCCACATTCGGTGTCATAGTGGATTAAAACTTACAAATGGAGACCAACTTAAAAGGGTTACGTTTTAGCTATTTTTCTCTGGCTGCATTCGCGCTAGTGGTTACTAGCATTTTGTTAATCGATCTACCTTTGTCAGAATTGATTGCCAATTACGTGAAGGCTTTTTCGCCTCATATATACAGTTCAGAAATACCGGATTTATTGACCATAACTGTTGTAATACTGACTGCTCTGAGTTGGTCAGCCTATTTTTACTTGGCTCGGCAAAAAATTAATAACCATCACAAATTTTTCTTCTGTGTCACGGGTATAGTGCTTCCTTTTTCTGACGGTATAAAAATTACCCTAAAATGGATATTTGGGAGAACGAATACGCGCACTTGGTTGTCCAATCATGGTTCCTACGGTTTTCACTGGTTTGCAGGAACTGGCGATTTTCAGGGTTTTCCATCCGGGCATATGCTTGTGTTAACTCCGCTGTTTCTTGCTTTATGGCATTTTTATCCGCGCTATCGCCGTTATTACGAAGTGATCTGGCTATGCTTGGCCGTTGCACTTATTGTCACGGAATACCACTTTCTAAGTGACGTACTTGCCGGAATCTATACGGGAGTAGCTATTTACTTATTTGTAAGCATGCGTTTAGGTGATGCGTCATAGAAACTGGAGTATTCTGGCAGACAAAAGTAGTTTCCATTTTACAAGGTGATCAAAATGAAAAATATTCGTTCAATTGGCATTAGTTCTCTTCTGTTGGTGCTAGGTTTGCTATCTTTCGAGTGTGTTGCAGTTGAGGTTGTTAAAAGCCTGCCCGATTCATGTCCCCCAGTGCTAAACCACAAATTTACGACCTTGCAAGGTGAGAATGCAAATTTATGCCAATACGCCGGGCGGGTGGTTTTAGTTGTGAACACTGCAAGCTATTGTGGAAATACTCATCAATATGAGGGGTTGGAAAAGCTACATCACGATTTGGAATCAAAAGGCTTAACTGTCGTTGGATTTCCTGCAAATGATTTTGCAGGTCAGGAACCCGGTACCAATAAAGAAATTGAAAAATTTTGTCGGTTAACCTACGGTGTCAAGTTTCCGATGATGGCAAAGTCCCACGTTATTGGCGCTGAGATGAACCCCTTGTTTGTTCAACTGGTCAAAGCCACTCAAATTGAACCCGAGTGGAATTTCCACAAATATCTGGTGAGCCGGGATGGCAAAACAATTTTATCTTTTCCTGCCCAACTCACGCCGGAAGATAGCAAACTTCAGGATGCGATTGAATCCATGCTCAACAAGTCGCAATAGGTTCTCGAGTATATAAGACAGGAAAGTATGATGACGACTCTTGCCTCAATCTCTCGAAGTCTGATTGAGTTGAACCATACTGCAACTTGGCAGAATGGGGAGAACACCCATAAGGTAATTCACCCTTTTGAAAAATCTGATGCCTGCAACTGCTAAAAATCATTCATATTGGTTGCTACTGGCATTTTTAGTTTTAGTGTCGGGAGTGGCAGCATCGGGTGTTCAGTTCCAACCCGGAGAGTGGTATGCACATCTGGAAAAACCATTCTGGACTCCTCCGAACTGGTTATTTCCACCTGTCTGGAGTGCTCTTTATCTAATGATCGCTATTGCCGGTTGGCTGATATTTTTGAGTGATAACAATTCCTTGAAAATCCTCTGGGTATTCCAGCTTATTTTGAACGGGCTGTGGTCCTGGCTATTCTTTGGGAATCATTTTAAAGGACTGGGCCTTGTCGATATTCTTGCCCTGCTTGCCTGTATAAGCGCACTGGTTATTTTGTCCCGCAAGTTTTCGAAATTTCTGTGCTGGCTTATGGTTCCATATTTGATCTGGGTTAGTTATGCTTCTTCGCTCAATGCTGCCATATATGTGATGAATAATGGTTGACCATTCTTCTCTCATTATTGATGATCGCAGTAGCGGTAATTTATCTGCAAACAACGGACAATGCTGGAGAGCAATCTCGGATACAGTCATGGGGGGAGTTTCTACCGCCAAACTGGAACCTGCTGTTGTTGCGGGTCGTTCCTGTCTACGTTTAACAGGGCTTGTAGGCCTGGAAAATAATGGTGGATTTTCCCAAGCCAGCCTGGATGTGAGCAACTCTGAATTTCTGGATGCGGTTGGATATGACGGCATCCAAATTGATATTTACGGGAATGGTCAGGCCTATAATATTCACTTACGAACAGGCGATACGAGTCATGTTTGGCAGTCATATCGAACGAGTTTCCTAGCTCGACCACACTGGACAATTTTGCGACTACCCTTTGAAAACTTTCGGCCTCATCGAATTGACAAACCTTTGGATCTACGCAAGCTGCGCAGAATAGGTTTGGTGTCGATTGGAGCAGAAGCTAAAGTTGAAGTTTCTATTTCACGACTTTCGTTATATATTCTGTAAGATGACCTGAATAACTTATATCCATTCAGGGGTTTTATAATACCGGAATGGATTCACTATTAAATTTTGGAACGGTGGGCTGTATGCACATTCTTATAACGGGTGGTACCGGGCTGCTCGGTCGACAGCTTTGCAAGGCATTGTTAACTGATGGACATGAACTGACAGTACTAAGCAGAAATGCAGCATCCGTTCCAGTTAAATGCGGAAGCGGCGTTCATGCAATAACTGCGTTAAACGAGTGGGATTCCGGTAAAACATTTGATGCTGTCATCAATTTGGCGGGAGAGCCGATCGTGGATGATCGCTGGACGGCTCATCGCAAGCAGACTTTGTGGGATAGCCGAGTCTCCCTTACAAAGGAACTGGTGAGGCATATCGTCGCTGCCGAGTACAAGCCAAAAGTATTGTTAAGTGGTTCGGCAGTAGGTTACTACGGTAATCGCAACGATGTCGCTCTGGACGAGCGGGAAAATGCGGGAGAGGATTTTCCCGCGCAACTGTGCAAAGCGTGGGAACATGCGGCGAGTGCTGCAGAGCAGGTTGGGGTTCGTGTTTGCCTGTTGCGCACTGGTTTGGTGTTAAGCAACAACGGTGGTTTATTAGGATCCATGCTGCTGCCGTTCAAGCTTGGTTTGGGTACACGTCTTGGGGATGGAGCTCAATGGATGAGCTGGGTACACATTGACGATTACATCGAGATTTTGCTCAGATTGTTGCGAGACGCTCAGACAAACGGGGCATATAACATGACCGCTCCGCAGCCAAGCACCAATGCCCAATTCACTGCTACCTTGGCGAAAGTGCTGCATCGGCCTGCATTGCTTTGGGTACCGGCGATTCTGCTGAAATGGGCGATGGGTGAACGCGCTTGTCTATTAATCGAGGGGCAAAAAGTACTGCCGAGTAAGATATCTGCCATCGGATATCAGTTCCAGTTTAGCAATCTGTCCGATGCGCTCCGCAATTTGCTGTGCGAATAAGACAAGGTGAATTATCCGAAATAAATCAGGGCTATCTTGCGATAGCCCTTAATGGAGAAGAGTGTAAAATCTGGTTTAGGGAAACTGCTTACACTCTTTTTTCACTATAACTGTTAATTATTTCAATATGATGAATAAATCAAACATCCTGTGTTTATAATTCACAGGTAATGCTGCTGGATCAATGTTCCACTTCCATTGAGGCTAGTAGTCTTGCCGTGGTTGAGACCAGATTTTGTTTTTCACATATTTTGTCGATAACTTGTTATTTAATAACGCAACTACAAGCTCAAGGAAACAATATTTTCTGCTTGTCCGGGATGTTTACTTAGACGAGCTTTTATTTCTGCAAAATTTTTCCGCCATTCGTTGCGATGCCCGTCTTCAATCTCAAGCTGGATTGCCAAGGCTTCCATTGAGGTAATTTTATGATCATCAAGTCTGCGAGATAATTTTTTTCCATCCATCCGCATTAGCAAATATTCAATTTCTCTTCTTGTCAATTTATCGGCCTTCATTAGATACTCTTTGCTGGGAATTCGTTTTGTCATACGTTCATACTATAAAATATGGGGGATGCATTTTACATCTCCATACAGTCAAATTGCGCAGAGAATTATTACAGCCAAGCAAAGTGGATAACTATTTTGTGTTGTCTTTGTCCTGTAAGATTGGAAGCATTAACGGAATCTTTATTTTACGCTAAGAAATAAGCCGTTCGGAGCAGGCTGAGGCACTATCGATGCCATGGTTTTATGTTCACAAATCATAGTGAAGTTATAAAATTCTGTTGATTCCCCGCCACTCAGATTGTTGATAATGCCTATATAATGCCTGTAGAAAATTCCAGAGGCTAAATAGTCCGATAATATTTTCATGATAAAAGTTTTTAAAAAAGCCAACCTTCCCGTGCTCGGCTTAGGATTCGTCATGATCATCCTCTGGATGTCTGGTACATGGATTGTCATGAAGCAACAGTTCGTCCGTCATATACAAGTAATTGTAGATGAAGAACAAACACGCGCTCAATCCATGTCCTCCGACGTGCGCGACAGCATCAACCGTAACCTGCATCTGGTTGCCGGTATACCCGATACCTTCAGCACCCTGCCACAAGTCAGGATTGCGCTTGGCAAGTTTAATTCCAACAAGCCAGATGCTCTGACTAAACAATTGAAAGCTAATCCTGAATTAACCGAGATCAGCAAATATTTCATGAATGCGGAAAAGTCATTGGGCGTCAATCTCATCGCGCTCGTCGACCAGAAAGGCAATTGTATCGCCAGCAGCGATATGAATGAACCCCAATCCGTTTTTGGACAAAACTTGGCAGATATGGACTGGTTCATTGCCGCTCAAAACGGACATCACGGGATCCAATACGGTATGGGGTTAGACAAAATTCCCGGACTGTATTTCTCTACACCGGTATTGAATGAGCATTTTATCGGCACGATTGTGGTCAAGGTCAACCTGTCCTCCCTTGCCTTCCTGACAAAACAAACTAACGTGATGGTGGTTGATGAGAATGGCGTCATTATCATGGCGCATGATCCAATGTTGCTAATGAAGGCGATGCCGGATGCAACCGTTTATGGTCTGGATAAAAACCAACGCGCCGCCCTTTACATAACCAGCGATATACCAACGCTCAGCATCCTGCCATGGAAACACAAAGAGAACAAAGAACTTAAGAGCATTAACGGTCAAACGATCCCATCCATTATCGCCAATGCAGAGCTACTGGAATTCCGGCTCAGCATCTATGCAAAAAACGATATCCCCTCGATCCCGGTCATGTACAAGGGCGAGGAAACCAATTTCCTGCTCTATAGTTTTATCGGTAGCGTGATCATTATTTTCTTCACCTTCAGCGTGCTTTATTTCAGGGCACTACAAAAAAGTCAGGCAAACGCCGCTGCTGCCAACCGAGCCAAGAGCGAATTTCTGGCCAATATGTCCCATGAAATCCGTACACCCATGAACGGCGTGTTAGGAATGGCACACCTTCTGCTCGATACTCCGCTTGATCCGTCGCAAAGGCAATTTGCACAGGACATCGCCCATTCAGGTGAAATACTGCTTGAAATCATCAACGATATTCTCGACCTGTCCAAGATTGAGGCAGGTCAAATGGAATTTGACCTGCACCCATTTAGCATTGATGAACTCATGGACGCCATATCGTCACTGTTCATGCACCGCGCACAAGAAAAAAATCTCCAATTCAATGTTCTACTTGATTCCAATGTAAGCGGTTATTTTATCGGGGACAGCCTGCGCATCCGGCAAATTCTCATCAACCTGATCGGAAACGCAATAAAATTTACCCGGCAAGGGAGTGTGATCGTGTCGCTTTCCCGTACCCTGCCAGGATTGCATATTAGTATCGCCGATACGGGAATCGGCATTCCTGTCGAAGCAGGAAAAAAACTATTTTCCGATTTTACCCAGGTTGATTCGTCCATTTCCCGAAATTTTGGTGGCACCGGACTTGGACTTTCAATCAGCCGACAATTGGCCATCGGGATGGGAGGCACAATCACTTTTGAGAGTACCCTTAATGTGGGCAGTACATTTCATGTTGAACTCCCTCTTGAGAAGGTAAAACCTGCGCCAGCTAATGTCGAGGAAGTTGCCCCTAGCATTGAAACGTCTGCCATGGTTGAAAATCAATCAGCGACCAATGAAGTATTGCCAACCGAAGTGGCGGAAGTTGCATCAACTGTTATAAAAAAGGTGATTCCTGCAGAATCCATTGCCCCTTCATATCAAATTCTTCTGGTCGAGGACAATAAGATCAACCAGAAGCTGGCTCTCGCCCTGTTCAAAAAACTTGGCTATGAGGCTGATCTTGCGGAGGATGGCATACAGGCTGTGGAAGCAGCTCGCAATAAAAATTACGACATCATTTTCATGGATATGCAAATGCCGAGAATGGACGGTCTCGAAGCCACACGCATTCTGCGTGAAAAACATGGTTCACCATTCCAGATACCCATCATTGCTCTCACCGCCAATGTGATGCAGTCCGATCGCGATAATTGCTCCGCAGCAGGAATGAACGATTTTCTCGCAAAACCCATCAAGCGAGAAGAACTCGCGGAGGTCCTCCAAAACTGGCTACCTGTTAACCGCAAAGCAGATTATTTGTAATTATTGTGACTATCAACCACAGGTACCATTTACTATGGTGTAATCATAAAGCAGAGGCCAAGTGGAATATACAGATAGAGAGCAGCTGTTATGAAGCGGTTGCACTTTGAATCCGAAATGCCGAATCAAAGTAGGGTTTCTGTAATCCCTGATAACTGGCTAATAATTTACTATTTACATGAAGGCGATAACCAGAACCACGCACCGTTTGTATCATTACGTCAAGTCCGAATGGTTCAAGTGCTTGACGCAAACGCCGTATATTTACGTCCACGACTCTATCATTTAACATCACATCATTTCCCCATACATGATCAAGTAATTGGGAACGACTGTAAACTCGTTCTGGATGATTCATGAGTAAATGCAGGATCCGGAATTCAGTCCTTCCTATTTCAACTATCTCACCTTTGACTTTTACACAGTGATTTGCAATAGACAATTCAATTTCACCGCAAAGAATTTCATCACTCATTTGAAACTCTCTATTGCGCAATTTTGCGCGAATACGTGCCATTAATTCACGAGGTGAGAATGGTTTTGTGATGTAATCATCAGCACCTGTTTCTAAAGCAATAATCTTGTCTGATTCTGAATTGCGTGCACTTAGCATAATGATGGGTATATTGCTTGTGAGTTGACCGGTGTTTAGATGACGTACCAACTCTATGCCACTGCTTCCGGGCAACATCCAGTCCAGCACGATTAAATCGGGCAGTGATTTTCTGAGGTGTGTCATCGCGCCAGCAACATCCAGTGCTTGGGTCACGCTGTAGCCGCATTGCGTCACGTAATATGAAAGCAGTTTTTGTGTCAGTGGATCGTCTTCCACAATTAGAATATTTGTGGTCATCGTTTTCTCAATCCTGTTAAATTCATCCTGTGAATTGTTTATCGGCATTTAAATAATACAAAAGCATATACCTTCCTGATTAAGGATATATTAAATGACATCAACGGTTTGATGCGTCAGGCTTAAATGGGTGTTGGCGAGGGAAGACTGCTCTAATTGACAGAAGACGTTACCTGACGGGACAACGTTTGAATCAGCTTTTTCTGTGAAAGTGGACGATGGAAATAATAGCCCTGCATTATTTTGCAACCGGCTCTCTCAAGGTACTTGGCCTGAATTTCCGTTTCAACGCCCTCGGCAACCAAATTAAGCCCTAGCCCCTTTGCAATTGAGATGATGGCAAGGATGATGGGAGACTGAGTATTCTCCCAATGAATTTCTTTTACAAATGACTGATCTATCTTGAGGGTACGGATCGAAAATCGCTTCAAATAGGAAAGAGAAGAGTAGCCAGTACCAAAATCATCGATGGCAACGCTTACGCCGAGCTCGCACAGCATATTGAGTTGGGCGGATGCGTGTTCCGGGTTTCGTATACAAATATTCTCTGTAACTTCAACTTCAATTTGTTGCGGAGGAATATTATATCGAATCAGGGTGTTCTTTAGCTTCTTAAAAAAGTCGCCTCGATCAAGATACTGTGGAGAGAGATTCAGTGAAAGTTTTATCTGCTCGTCACGGGAAGAGTTACACTCGGTCAGGTCGCTACAAATGGCCTCGAGCATCCAGTCGCTGATAGGTAAGATAAGACCATTTTCTTCAGCAAATGGCAAAAAATCACCGGGTGTCAAAAATCCCCGCTCAGGATGATTCCAACGCATCAGCGCTTCAGCACCCACAATACGACCCGATGTCACGTCTATCTGCGGCTGGTAGTACATTTCAAGCTCGCCCTGTTCCAGCGCCCGGTATAGATCTTTTTCGAGCACCAGTTTTTGATGTGAAGCATCTATCATAGTTGGGTCGTAAAATGAAAACCCGTTTTTCCCCTGCGCTTTGACTTTATACATGGCAAGGTCAGCATGCCGAATCAACTCATCGATGGTCGAGCCATCAACCGGGAACATGGAAATACCAATGCTCGCCGAGATTCGTGCTTCGATGCCATCCAGGATAAAAGGTTTTTGCAAGCTTTTAAGAAATTTATCTGCGATTTCTCCGGCGTCCTGACGTTCTCCCAAATCCGGCATAAACAAAACGAATTCGTCGCCCCCCATACGCGCCAGCGTATCACCTCGCCGCAAGCACTGTTTCAATCGAACTGCAACCTGCTGCAAGAGTTCATCACCACTAACATGGCCCATCGTATCGTTTACCAGCTTGAAACGATCAAGGTCAATAAACATGACTGCAAGTTTGGTTTTGTTACGTTCAGAGTGTATGATCGCAAGACCTAAACGATCTTTGAATACAGTTCGGTTGGGCAGATCGGTCAACATATCGTGATAAGCCTGATAAGCAATCAGTTCATCAATCCGTTTACGTTCGGTTATGTCGCGTGCGATGCCATAGGTTCCAAAAAACTCATTGCTGCTTTTCTTGTCGTTCAGAAAATAGATTCCAATTGAGTTGAACGAGATAGTCAGAAAAGTGTTTTCAAAGATGCGATCTTCGCTAGTACCATTTTGACACTTGAGTCGAAGTTCTACATTGCTCGAGGCTCTCTCACCGACTCTGCGCTCATTGAAAACGTAGCGCGCCCGCACAGCATCATCATCATGTACCAGAATAGAGTAGTGTTTCCCAATCAAGTCCTCGCGCGCGAAGCCCAGTAACTGTCGCGCCCGGTCATTTACAAAGGTAAAGAGACCTTCGTCATTCAACGTATAGATGATGTCCGGAGAGTTATCAACCAGATAGCGATAGGTTTTTTCCGAAGTTTCGAGTTGCCAGGCGAAGCGACGATTATCTGCCTCCAGGGCGCGCTGTTTCAAAGCGTTGTCGATGGTTTTGAGCAACTCTTCCCGGCCATAAGGTTTGCGTAAATAGTTAAAAGCGCCGCGCTTCAATGCCCCGATTGCAGAGTTTATATCGCTGTTGCCGCTAATGACAATGACGTCCGTGGCCGGATTGTTGGCATTTATGAAATCCATGATTTCATGGCCACTCATATCGGGAAGACTTAGATCCAGAATCACCAGATCAAATTCGCTCTTCCTCAAGTGATCGAGCGCTTCAAGTCCGCATGTAGCTGTGACCAGCTCAAATTCCCGTGTTTTGAGAAGTTCGTGCAGGCTACTGAGCATTCTTGGTTCGTCATCAACCAGAAGCAGCCGTGGACGAATCTTCGCCCCAATTTGGGCAGCGTCCGCCAATACTCCCGAGGCAAAGCTCATAAATTCAAACTGCGGATCCGAGAAAGTATCCATCTTTGACTTACCCTGCGCTTGCGAATCTTGCAGGTTTGCCGCTAGCTGATAAAGATTCATCAGGAACAGGAAGGAGAATATCGAATGTTGTTCCACGCTCACCGCTATCGCAACTGATTAAACCATTCAGCTTATCAACCAAGCCTTGAACTATATTTAAACCAAGACCGCGACTTCCTCCTTTCTTGGCGCTACGCACAGGTGAGAATAGATTAGCCAGTACCTCGGATGGAATGCCTGTCCCGGAATCGCTTACGCACAACTCAAGATAGGGGCGTCCTTCCCGAATGATGCGCCCGTTGTTCTTGACCTCAATATTTCCCCCTTTGGGCAGGGCTTCAACCGCATTTTTGATCAGGTTCATCAAAATCTGTCTGAGCGGGTCGGCTGCACCTAGAATTTCTGATGGTTGATCGTTTGTTTTTACGGAAATATTTACTGAGGACGGTAAGTATCGGCTGACGGAAAACAAACGTACCACATCATGCAGAATACTGTTAACTTCAGTGGTTTCTACGCGGGCGGGGGATTGTTTTTCCGCCAAACCGCCAACAATGCGACTGACTCGATCTATCTCTTCATTAAGTATCGACAACTCTTCAACGACCGGTTCATTATGGCTCAGTTTGTCATCCAGAACGCCCAAGTAGTTTTTTATGATAGACAACGGGTTATTTACTTCATGAACGACTCTGCGAGAAGCCTGCTGATGCTCTTCATTGGCATTGGCAATGTGTTTTTCAATTTCATTGCGAGACTCAATGGATGACTCCAGCGATGTGGCTGCCTGCTTTGCAAAGGACAGCAGGAATCGATCACTGCCCCACATTGCTTCAACTTGAAACGACGCAAGTCCGCCTACGAGAACAGCTAGGCAGGATTTTCCGGCAATCAGGGGGAGGTAAATCAAGTATTCAGTTCCCAGGGTGCGAAGTAACTGTTCTTCAGCGAGGCCAAGCAAAGGGTCGTCGCATCCGACAAAAATTGGTTTTCGTTTTAATACCGCATCGGCAAGGATACCGTCACTGTTTAACGGTATGGAAAACTCTTTCAGCCGCTGTTGATGATCTCCAATAGGCAGACCAACAAAAGCTTGCGCGCTTGTATTTTGAAAAAGGACGACAATATCCTCAAAGTTGAACAAAATACGGGCTGTTCGCGCGATTGCTTCAATCAATTCTGTAGCGTTACGCATGCCCGAGAAAGACTGGGTGGCAGCCGAAACCAGCGCTACATTGCGAACTTCTTCTGCAAGCCTGTCATTGGTATTATCCCTGGCAGGTTCTAGCGGTTCGTATTCTGCGGATGGCGGTTCCTCATCCTTTCCAGTCAGATCAATACCAAAATATGATGCAGCGGTCTTCGTTTGCGCATTTACGCCAGCCAGAATAGTTTGAATGTCACCATTGTCGACTCCACAAATAGCTCCCGCGTCTTTCAGCGTCGGACTGTCACTTTTATAGTTGCACAATAGATGTGAAAGGCTAACCAGGCGAATCAGCGGGTGGGCAGATTTCAAACGGGAGATAGGCTCATGGTGGTAGCGGACGCTGTCGGACAAAAAGGAATCAAGGTTCCATCGCTCAATAAGCCAAGCCCCGGCTTCGGAATGGGTAATTCCTATAGTGCTTTTCTCAATTTCGCAAAGTCGCTCATCATCCTTTGCCATGAAATTAGACGCGTAATCATTAGGGGCGACACTAAGCAGCGCGAGACGACCCACATCAAGGAGCAAACCGGCAAGATAGGCTTCCTCACTGTGGGGATAAGACATTCTTTTAGCCAACTCACGGGCAAGTACCGCCGTTTTAAGGGAACGTACCCAGAAGTTAT